>Ga0126384_10000451_pt1 | contig 22396 bp, 18 predicted proteins | sample PanSoiMetPlot_36_FD_92543 | JGI IMG/M metagenome (GOLD analysis project Ga0126384, IMG submission 92543) | Tropical forest soil microbial communities from Panama - MetaG Plot_36 | ecosystem: Environmental > Terrestrial > Soil > Tropical forest > Bulk soil | place: Panama | collected 2016-02-17 | reverse complement strand
GTGGCGATGAATGCGATCAAATTCGAACAAGAATAGGCAGAAAAAGGTTAATAGAAGTCACTGGCAACGAAGCCCTGACAGGGTTCACTGCGCCGAAGATCGTTTGGGTAAAGAACCACGAGCCCGAGATCTTTTCTCGAGCTCGACACGTGTTGCTGCCAAAAGACTATGTCAGGTTGAGGCTCACTGGTTCGCTTGCGATGGACAAAGCGGATGGATCGGGCACGATGCTATTCGACTTGAAAAAGCGCGATTGGTCGAATGAGATTCTTGATGCGCTTGCAATCCCTCGAGATTGGATGCCAAAGACATTCGAGGGGCCGCAAGTCACCGGTGAGATTAGTGCTGAGGCAGCGGATGCGACCGGCTTACTTGCCGGCACTCCGGTGGTGGCCGGCGGAGGAGATCAGGCAGCGCAGGCTGTGGGCGTCGGCGCCGTGCGGCCAGGCATCGTAGCGCTCACGCTTGGAACATCAGGCGTAGTGTTTGCGTCAACTGATTCATGTTTGATCGAACCGGAAGGGCGATTACACGCCTTTTGTCACGCGGCGCCTGATCGATGGCATTTGATGGGCGTGATGCTCAGCGCCGCGGGAAGCTTGCAGTGGTATCGAGAGACGGTTGCGCCTGCATCAAGTTTTGAGGATCTGATGCTGGAGGCAGAGACCGTTCCTTCTGGAAGCGAGGGGTTGGTTTTTCTGCCGTATCTTAGCGGCGAGCGCACGCCGTATCCTGACCCGCTTGCTCGCGGAGCGTGGATCGGCTTGACTGTTCGGCACTCCAGAGGCCATCTGACGCGTTCGGTTATTGAGGGCGTGGCGTTTGGGCTCAGGGACTGTTTTGAATTGTTAAGAAGCGCCGGACTTGGTTCGATTGAACAGGTCAGGGTTTCCGGGGGCGGCGCGAAGAGTGCATTGTGGCGGCAAATTCTCGCGGATGTGCTCGATGCAGAGCTTGCAATGGTGAATACGATGGAGGGAGCGGCGTATGGAGCGGCGATCCTGGCTGGAGTGGGTGCCGGAGAATGGCCGAACGTTGAAAGGGCGTGCTCCAATCTAGTGAGGATTGTTGACCGGGTCTCGCCTGATATGAACAAGGTGCCGCTGTACTCGAAGGTGCACAAGGAGTACCGAGCGATTTACCCGGCGCTGAAGGGCTCGTTTGAGGGATTGTCCGAGATGTAGCTTGGCGAGTGACGCCTGATGAGTGACCAGTGATGAGTTAGCAAAACCTGAATTTGTCATTGGTCATTTATGCGAGTCACTATCACTCATCACCCTCACTCATCACTGATTCACTCATCACGACTCACGTGTCACTCGTCACGAATCACGTATCACTCATCACAACTCGCTCTCATCATGAATTAGTCATAAATTCATCTGCGAGGCGGCAGAAACCAAATCCCAAAGAGAGGTAAATATGAAAAAGATCTGTCTCTGGCTCGCTCTTATCGCTTTGCCAGTCTCGGCACAAGTTCCAACCGTAGCTGACAAGAATGCTCCGGCCCGAGTGCTCATCACCACCAGAGACGAGCCCGGCGAACGACTGATTGTTACCGGGCAGGTCTTCGCCACTGATGGTGTTACCCCGATCCCGGGAGCTTCGGTTTACGTCTACCACACGGATGCGAAGGGCTATTACACGCCAGGAACAAACGACAACCGCAATCCACGGCTGCGCGGTTATATGCGAACGGACTCGAAAGGCGGTTATGAATTCAACACAATAAAACCGGGCCCGTACCCGAACAATCGGATTCCCGCTCATATCCATTATGTGGTGAATGCTCCAGGTTTCAGTGAACGGATATTTGAGATCGTTTTTGAAGGTGATCCTAATCTCGACGATCGAGTTCGCTCGGAAGCGGCTAAAGAGTGGAGCGGTTTTTCACTGAGACGATTAGATAAAGACGATCAAGGGGTCCTGCGCTGCACTCAGGATATCAAGTTGAAGCGGTGAAGAGTGATGAGTGACTAGTGACGAGTGAAGAGTGATGAGTGACAAGTGACAAGTGACGAGTGATCAGTAATGAGTGACGAGTGATCCGCAAAATCGGCCCAATGATATTATTCAGGTTCAGGTCACTCGGCATCCATTACTCGTCACTCATCACTCGGCACTCGTCACTTGTCACTCGTCACTGGGCACCCCTCATTGACAACCATGTGGTATTATTTGCGGCGGCAAATTGGTCTTACCTTTGGAGAAACTTGTAAATGAAGATTGTCGACGCAAGAGTGATTGTATGTTGTCCTGACCGCAATTTCGTAACGCTCAAACTCATAACTGAGGACGGAATCTACGGCCTTGGTGACGCGACCTTAAACGGGAGAGAGCTGGCGGTCGTCAGTTATCTCAGAGACCACGTCATTCCTCTCCTGATCGGCCGAGACGCCCGGCGGATCGAGGACACCTGGCAGTATCTCTACAAAGGCGCATATTGGCGGCGAGGTCCAGTGACGATGGCGGCCATTGGCGCCGTGGATACAGCGCTGTGGGACATCAGAGGCAAGTCTCTCAATACTCCTGTATATCAGCTTCTCGGAGGAGCTTCTCGCGAAGCAATCCTCGTCTATGGTCACGCCAACGGAGACGATATCGACCAGACTGTAGCTGCGGTCTCGCACTACATTGAGCTTGGTTACAAGGCAGTGCGCGCGCAATGCGGCATTCCGGGACTCACCGGTACTTACGGAGTCGGCCGCGGGCAAATGTATTACGAACCTGCCGAGAAGGGTCTGCCTCCGGAGAATGTATGGAGCAGCGAGCTGTACCTTAACTCCGTTCCCGAATTGTTCAAGCGATTGCGGGCGGAGTTTGGCCCAACCTTGCACCTGCTTCACGATGTACATCACCGGCTGAGTCCCATAGAAGCGGCGCGATTGGGCAAGAGTCTGGAACCTTATCATTTGTTCTGGCTCGAGGACGCGGTTCCGGCAGAGATGCAGGAAGCATTTCGGTTGATTCGACAACATACGACTACTCCGTTAGCGGTTGGTGAAGTTTTCAATACAATATTCGATTGCCATCAGCTGATACGCGAACAGCTTATCGACTACATTCGAACCGCGGTGGTTCACTCGGGCGGTATCAGCCACTTACGAAAGATTGCGAACCTTGCTGAGTTGTACAACGTGCTCACGGGATCACACGGCGCTACAGATTTGAGCCCGGTGTGCCTGGCTGCCGCATTGCACTTTGATCTCAGCGTTCACAATTTCGGTATTCAGGAATACATGCGTCATTCCGAAGAAACGGATCGCGTATTTCCTCACCATTACACGTTTGCGGATGGGATGATGCATCCGGGCGATGCTCCCGGGTTGGGTGTGGATATTGATGAGGAGCTGGCGGCGACCCATCCGTATGATCGAGCTTATCTTCCGGTGAACCGAAAGTTGGATGGCACGATGCATAGTTGGTAAATGGAAAAACATCTCGGAATCTTAGGCGGTGGCAACATCAGTCGAACCCACTTGCGCGCTGCGGGAGAAATCGATGGTGTGAAGGTGGCTGCCGTCTGTGGACAGAATCTTGAAAAAGCGCGTCAATTAGCAGTTGAAGCGGGCGCCGCGGTCTATCAGGACCCGGATAAATTCCTCGATCACCGCCCGATGGATGCCGTTCTGATCGGTTCACCATCCGGACTGCACGCCGAACAGGGCATCGCTGCGGCAAAGCGTGGCCTTCACGTGCTCGTCGAAAAACCAATCGATATCGACGTCGAGCGCGCAGAGCAGCTGATCGAAGCCTGCGAGATTGCCGGCGTCAAGCTGGGCGTGTTCTTTCAGGACCGTGTAGCACCAGACCTGCAGAAGCTGAAGAGTGTGATCGACTCAGGCGTGCTCGGTTCGCCGATATTGATGTCTGCTTCGGTGAGGTGGTACCGGCCGCCGGAGTATTACGAGAACTCGCGCTGGCGAGGTACGCGAGCCCTCGATGGCGGCGGTGCTCTGATGAACCAAGGAATACACACGGTCGATCTGTTGCTCTGGCTCTGTGGCGATGTTTCCAGCGTCTGGTCTCGGGCGATCACTGCTTTGCACCACATCGAGGTCGAGGACACTCTGGTTGCATCGTTTCAGTTTTCCAGCGGGGCGATCGGGAACCTGGAAGTGGCAACATCAGCGTATCCCGGTTTCTCTCGGCGCATTGATATGACCTGGTCGCAAGGAACCATCACCATCGAGGACGACAAAATAAAGTCGGTCAATTTACGTGAGCCGATCGCGGGACTCTGCGCTTTGCGGGAGATGAGTAGTGAACCGAAGATAAATGACGAACGCGCGGTCTCACCAGTTGTGTCGAATACAAAGGGGCATCGGGCGATCATCGAGGATTTCGTACAGGCAATTGATTGCGATCGAGCACCGCTTTGTAGTGGTGAGGAAGCAACACGCAGCGTGCAGCTCGTGAATGCTATGTACCATTCGGCGCGCAATGGAGTTGCAGTCGATCTCAATGTAAGGACAAAAGTATAAGGAACAAGTGGACATCTCGCCGGTCCAACAAGGGTATGAGGAATCAAAATGGCAAAACCTTCCAGAAGCACCTTGCAGCCGGATCGCTACTTTAGCTCAGATCCGCAACAAAAACAGATTGCTCGCGAGCTTTATGCTTCAACCGAGCATCTTCCCCTGGTTTGTCCGCACGGTCATGTCGACCCTCGTACCTTCGCCGATCCCGACTTCAATCTGGGTACACCGACCGATCTGTTTTTGATTCCTGATCATTACATCTTCCGGATGCTCTATTCACAAGGAATCAGTCTGGAGCGGCTCGGCATACCGACAGTTGACGGCGCGGTAGTCGAAACTGATCACCGCGCAATCTGGCAGATCTTTGCCGACAACTTTCATCTATTTCGAGGAACCCCGACAGGTACGTGGTTGACTCAGGAGCTTCATTCGGTTTTCGGTGTCGATGAGAAACTCACGAGTGAAACCTCCCAGAGCATCTACGATCACATAGCCGACCAGCTGACCAAACCCGAGTTCCGGCCGCGTCGCCTGTTCGAGCGTTTCAATATTGAGGTGCTGGCGACAACTGACGCGGCAAGCGATCGCCTCCATGATCATCGCTCGATTCGCGAGTCGGGTTGGAAAGGACGAGTCGTACCGACTTTTAGGCCGGACGGAGTGGTCAACATCGATCGTCCCGATTGGCGCGAACAGATTGAGCGACTCAGCGAAGTGTGCGGTTTTGAGATCAACAGTACGAGCCGCCTGATCTCAGCCCTCGAGCAGCGCCGAGCGTACTTCAAAGAGATGGGCGCAACTGCGACAGATCATGCTGCGCTGACTCCGTACACCGCCGAGTTGTCTGAGACTGAGGCTGATCGGATCTTGCACAGTGCGCTGGAAGGAACGGCTGGTGAAGACGATGCGAGGCGTTTTACCGGGTACCTTTTGATGGAGAACGCTCGGATGAGTATCGAGGATGGGCTGGTGATGCAGCTTCATGTTGGATCGTATCGAAATCACAATCGGGCCATTTACGAGCGGTTCGGAGCGGACAAGGGAGCGGACATTCCGATCCCGCATGAATTTACTCGCAATCTGGCGCCGCTGCTTAACAAATACGGAAATGATGCGCGTCTAACGCTGATCTTGTTCACGCTTGACGAATCGACTTATGCTCGTGAGCTTGCTCCGCTTGCTGGGCACTATCCGGCGGTGAAGCTTGGTCCGCCGTGGTGGTTCAACGACAGCATTAATGGGATGCGTCGTTATCGCGATCTGGTGATGGAGACGGCGGGAATCTACAACACTGCAGGATTTAATGATGACACGCGAGCATTTCCTTCGATCCCGGCGCGACATGATTTGGCAAGGCGTGTAGATGCGGATTGGATAGCTGGGCTTGTCCTGAGAGGAATCGTGGACAGGACAGATGCTGATGAAATGGCTTTGGACTTGGCTTACAGGCTTGCGAAGAAGGCATACAAGCTTTGACGAGCATTTCTTTATATTTGATTTCGCATGTGCTGGTCTTTAGCAATGTCCAACATAAAAATGATCAGATGACAGAGGACAACTCATCACGAGTGGTTTAACACGAACACTTGGTTTTCCGCGCACCTGAATCTACAATCTCGTGCAAGAAGTTTTGTCATGTCACGCAAGCGTATAACCGTATCTGAGAACTCATGGAACCTACCTCTACCGCAGGAACTACTGGATGCGATGGGAATCGGCGACGGGGATGAAGTGGATGTCTCTGTAGTGGATCGAACAGTCATTCTTCGACCGCTGGATGACGCCGAACGTGCGCGTACCATTGAGGATGTCACCAAATCTGTCTTTGAGCGTCGTAAGAGTGCATACGAAGAACTAGCCAAAGGAGTGGAATAAGGCCTTGCCATTTCTCTTCCCTCAAAAGCGGGAAGTACTACGTATTCACGCACAACTTATATAGGTGTTCGGCGGTTCTCCCGGCCTGCGTGACGAGCGCGCGTTAGTGTCGGCGTTAGCCGCTTCCGAAAACCGTGAACACTATGAAAACGCCGACCTCGCCATATGTGCCGCAACTTATGCTTGCCATCTAACTCAGGCGCATGCATTTGTTGATGGAAACAAGCGTCTCGCGGCCGCGATCTCTGAAATCTTTCTTGAAATTAACGGCTCCGTGCTTGACGCGACCAACCAAGAAATAGTGACTCTATTCCTGGAGATCGCTGCTGGAACGCTGACACGGGAAGATGTAGAAGCCTTTTTCAAACAGAGAACACTTCGACAAGATAAATAAAAGCCGACGGAGCGATCCTGGCAGCTGGGAAGCGAAACCAGTAAGCTACGAAGATATCCCGCACAACTGAGCTCACTCGTCCTCCGTTTATACTTCAACTGCGGGCGTCCAATCTCGACCGGGGGACTCCATGAGAGTTCACACACCGTCGCCCTCCCCTCTTATTGAGTCGATTGGCGGCACGGCAGATGCCCATATTCAAAATACAACGATGTTTCGGAAAATTGGGCTAGAAAACCTGTCTCAATTGGGAACATTCGTTCGCTTGCAATACGCATACAAAGCAAGAAATGAGACTCACGGCGGCGCGAGGGCGCTTCTTGAGATTTCAACCGGGACGCAAAAAGGAGGTTTCGTTATGTGCTACAACTGCGGATGTGGAATGCCAAACAACGATATGGGCAAAGCTGAGAACATTACCAACAAGACTTTCGAGCAAGCCGCCAAGGCAATGGGCCAATCCTCAAAGGACGCAAAAAAGAATGCCCACGAGTTACTAGCAAAAGTGCTCGCCGCTAAGGAAGAGAGCCAGGACAAAAACTGGCGTCCTTGAGACCAAACTGTTTGCGGATACGGAGCACACGTGGAACGGTTTTCAAGAATGGAGGTATGACTCGTCGCATAGTATTGTATTTTTGTTGCCACGTTGGCTATAGGTCGCCGGCGGTATCGGGTTCACAAGGGCTCTTACTCCGGATTCGGCATTAGCAGCGGATCCGACTGATAAGCAGTGTGCGTTTCGCAGTGATATGCGCAAGCTTTGGGAAGATCACATCACCTGGACGCGGGTGTTCATCATAAGCGCAGCGGCCGGCCTGCCGGATAAAGATGCCGCCACCCAACGTCTGCTGCAAAATCAGACTGACATCGGCAGCATAATGAACCAGTTCCCAGGAAAGGTGTAATGTGGCTGGAGGTCCTTTTGCAAACTGCCTGGGTGATGAAAGGCTTTTGGTGAAATCAGGATTGCATGGGTAATTCTAATTCAGCGGCTAGTGCCCAGCCCTTGCCACGACAAACGAGGCATAATTCCCTGGCGAATGTGACTCGATCGTGCGGGTCTGCCTTACCGTTTCCCTTGCAGCGCGGGCACTTGATTGGCGGTTGGTGTACAAGTACGAATCGCCGGCCTTCGCAAGCTGGACACCGAGTGTGTTTGCTTCGGCCGAAGCCCCGACAGAAGCCACAGAGTTCGGGAGAGAATTCATTTCCATCGGGAGAGAATTCATTTCCATTATGTCGGTTGTAGTTCTGCTTATGGGCAATGAGGAGCAATTCAATAGAATGTTTCAGCAAGTTTCGCGATTTAATGTGTAATCGTTCAAGCTCAGCGTGGTCCCGCGCTATGGTCAAGTGTTGAGATTTGAGCGCTTCGTGTATCTGTTGCCGATCTGCTGATTTTGTGAGCGGATCAAGTAGGTTTGCAAGCAGTTCGTCTTTGCGACCGTAAGCATCGATGAGTTCAGCGAGCGATTTCAACTCAGGTTCTATGTCCTGCGCTGAACCGTTCCTAATGCTTAGTATGAGCTCATGTAATCGTGATTCGACAAGTTCGTCCAGTCCGATCGAGTCGGGGGCTTCGCGTCCAGCTTCCATTGAGGGTACACCTTAGAACAAATTGCTTTGATTCGGCGGCCCACATTCTAACATCTTCGTGGACCTCTTGCGCAACAGTGGCGGGACGAAAATGGGCCCGGGAGAGGTTGACCCGCATGGATGCTTACGGGATTATTCGCGTATGGTAGACGTGACTAAAAGCTCACTGATGTGGAAGCACAATTAGTTCAACCACGTCGCTGCGTTTCTTAGCTCTCAGTCATGCCCTCGCCGAATCCAGGAGGGTCCAAAGCAGAGCAGCAACTAAGCCCACGAAATCAATTTCTCCGCATCACCACCAGACTCTTGAGCTTGTCTTCACACCCGTCGAAGCTCTCGATAATTGGACGCCATCTGTGTCCGTTGCGGGCAGGCAAAGCTTCTTCTTTCTTGCTCGTTTCGATCACAGACTCCTGGTCTAGCTTGCGCCGCGGAGTCTTGGTCGATGCATCATTTGCAATACAATGCATACGGTAGGGATGGGCAACTGATGTGCCGGATGTGGTGAAGAAAGTCGAAGCGTGAAGTCTCTGGTTCTCAAGGACTTCCAGGGGAGCAGCAATTTCGGATGTGGCCGATTTGCAAACGTAATATGACAAGGCTGACTCTGATTACACTCACTGGCCAGGCCAAAAGCATGATTATCAATAGTTTGAGAGTTGTCTCTCTGTTATTCGCATAAACGGAGAATAGACTCCTCCCTCCCGTAAAGTTAGTCACCGCTGCAAAAGAAGGGAGTATGGCATACCCTTTGATCACCAAACGTTTGACTTTCCAGTCTGCGAGGAGGGTTGTCGAGGTTCCGCAGACTAGTCTACGGTACGACTACGATATTGGGAGCACGCCATGTCTAATGCGTTAGCACAGAGAGCCACAGTGAAAACGTTAACGTTGCCATGCGGGAAGCTGATCCACGTTCTCGGCCAGGACAGCGAGCAATAAAATAACATGTGGCTGGTGAGGAGAATTCATCGCCCGGCCGAGGCTGGATTTCGTCAAAACGATGGTGCCTGAATCTTGTCAAGACAGTGTGACACTAGACAAAGTGTCACACTGTTCTTCGTAGGCTGGAAAGTAACTGCGCTAAAGTGTAAGCGAATGAATAGTGAGTGCTCGAAGGCAATTGTCCGCCAGCCCGGAAGCAAAGTGTGGCCTGCCGCGCTTTTTCATCTCGTCCTAAGCGCGAGGTCCCCCATGTCTGCAATAAACCGATGGGGATTCTTACTTGCCGTTTTGATTGTTCCCTTATCAAGCGTCGACGCTCAAGTCGTAGTGAACAAGGTATTTGGAGTTGGAATGAAGCCCCCACCGAAAGTACGAGCCCCGGGATTATCATCAGCCGCGGGAAAGTGCTACGCGTAACCTAAGCGCGCGGTTTTCTATGTTTGAAAAAAATTCATGGGTATTCCTGTCGGCGGTTTTTATAGTTTCCATTTCTACCGTATCCGCTCAGGAGAGGCGAACTTTCTCGGTGCCGGATTCGATACTGTTATTCGCCGAACCGTACGAAGATCTGACTGTGGTAGGCCCCGGCGGTACTGAGCTATTGCGTCCGCCGGTGGATGTTAAGGCCAACAGCGGTTATTTCGTGCGTCCGAGCATTTCACCAAGTGGCGATCTAGTCTCTTGGGGATTCGTCATTGCGAATGACGATAGCAGAGGGAGACTCGTGCAATTTGCACTGGGAATCTACGCAACCTCAGAGCACAAATGGAGAACCTACAGCGACTTCGACTTGCTGACGGCTACGGCATTCTCTCCTGACGGCTCAAGGATCGCACTTACCGGAGAAGCACGAGGCAGCGATAAACGGGAGTTATCAATCCTGGAGCTTAAAACGGGAGAGATCAGGCGGATGAAGTATATCGCAGCCGTCCAACCCAGCTGGTCGCCCGATGGCAAGAAACTCGCTGTCAACATACAAAGGGGCGAGAAGGTCCCGCTTCTCGCAGTTATTGACATCAACTCTGGGAACATGAACACAATCGCCGACGGAGGTGGCGCACCTGCCTGGTCTCCTTCCGGTGAATGGATTGCGTATCTCGCTCATTCGGGCGAGCGGTGCATGCTTGTGCATCCGGATGGGACGGGCAGCAAGATTGTGAGTGAGGCAAAGAGCAGCTTCTTCCATTACAGGCGATTCGGCTACGCGGTGGTGTGGTCACCAGATGGCAAGAAACTCTTGCTGAACAAACTAACGAACAGCTTGGGTAAGCTTGATATAATGCTTGTCAATATCGAGGGCGGCCGGTCGACGACAAAACTAAAGAATAGCGTCCCTGTATTTGGATGGGCGTCTCGCCGCAATTAGCAATAAGCGTGGGTTTCGGACTCGCCTTCGACGCTGCACTCTGCTAGCAACAGAATATCCTCGATAGCGGTGCTGAAACATTCAAAGAGACTTCAAACACGCCCGGCATCGGCAGACCGTTTTCGACTCGTTCGTACGCGAAAGCGTCAGTGTATTGACATCGTGAGTCAGCAAAACACGCCCTTCGCTAGCCGCCCACTCCAATACAGTCGGATCATCTGCCCCTTCCTTCCAAGTTTGCATCTTGCAGGCGCACTATATCCGCTGCTGGAAAACGGCGTAGGACCCATTGATAACGCGGATGTTGAAGTTCTCGTCAGCGGCAAAACTCAACATAGCGGCGCCGTTCTTTTAGCGTCTGGCAAGAAGCCGTGTGCGAATGCCTTTTTGCGGAAAACGCTTGTCGTTCTCTTTTCTGATTTGAGCGGATTCGGCTTCGCGCTGGCGGAGACAAGCATCAACCTCTGTGCGGTTGTGGAGGTAGTAATTGACGACCGCGTAAACGTCCCCCCAGTTCGAGCCTGGGGTAACTCATTACAATCTCTTCAGCCGACGCCCCCTGGTTGAACGCATACACAACAGTATCGAGTGGCACCCGGGTCTTGCAGACGCGCAGCACGCCCCGGCGATCGGTTCTCAGGGCACGGGAGGCGCTTCAATAACTAGGCTCATCGGTTACTTTCCTTCTCCAGATCTAAAACTGCTATCGGCCAGCAGGCCAATTCATCTTGGACATAACGCTTGACGTATGCAACCCCCGCTAATAGGGCTTCGTTTGTTCCTGTCTGGCCTGTTCTCTCGATAAGTGATTGCACCTGTAGATGAACCTGTAGACGAAAAGAAAAGGCTACCTGTTCGGTAGCCGTAAATGATAGGATTCAAAGTGAGCCGTGGAGGACTCGAACCTCCGACCCGCTGGTTAAAAGCCAGCTGCTCTACCACCTGAGCTAACGGCCCATCTCAAACTAAGCAGGTCCGCACGTTCAGGTCGCACGTAAGTCCTGCTTGAAAAGCAACGATGATGTTAACCCGCCATATTTTCTGCAGTCAACCCAAGCTACAAATGCAAGGTAAATAGACGCAACTAAGACTGTGAAGGCCTAAGATACCATCGGGCTGCAAGCTTGATGGTGTCTAAGACTCCTTTCACGCGTTCGAAAAGTTGAGCGCCTTCGAGGTTAAGTGCCCCAGATCTATTGACAAGCAAAAGCATTTTCACTATAAGCTTGCCTCACGCAATTCGAAGAGGCTGATTCAATCATAAGGAATGCTCTCTAGAAGATGTTTTCGAGAGGCTCCTATCGCAGTGTCTGTTGATGTGCTTAAGCAGCATTTGCTGCTTTCATTTTTGGAGTTCATTGAACACGTGTGCATCAATGGGTTTGACCTCCATTAAAGACATTGCGCGAGCGGCGAAGGTCTCGCATTCGACTGTCTCAAGAGCCCTGCACAACAGTCCTCTCGTCAGTCACGAAACCGCCCAACGAATCCGCGAGATCGCTCGCGAAAAAGGCTACCGTCCCAGCGCCATAGCCCGCAGCCTGGTCACCCGCAGAACCAAAACAATCGGCGTAGTAGTCACCAGAATCGCAGACCCTTTTATCGCCGAAGTGGTCAACGGCATCGAAGAGGTCGCCAACGATCACGGTTACTCGGTCTTCCTCGCCAATTCCAACGCTGATCCTGATCGTGAGGTCAAAGTTGTTCACTCCTTTCACGAGAGACGCGTTGACGGAATCCTCGTAACTGCGTCGAGGGTAGGTGCGCTCTATATGCCTCTGCTCACTGAGATGAGAGTGCCCACCGTCCTTATAAACAACCAGCATCCGGGTGATTTCGTTCACTCGGTGATGATCGATAACGTAATCGCAAGCTCGCAGGCCACTGAACATCTCATACATCTCGGACACAAGCGAGTTGCTTACATCGGCGATCAGTACGGCTTTCAATCTGATACTGAACGGTTCGCGGGTTATCGAAGAGCGTTGGGAATCGCCGATGTGCCGTTCTTACCGGAATTAATAGCTCACGGCGATGGAAACGCCGAGGGCGGAATGCGTGCCATGCAAAAGCTTCTCGAAACAGTCGAGCCGCCAACCGCAGTCTTCTGCTACAACGATATGTCGGCGCTCGGCGCATTGAGAGCCATTCGCGCCAAAAGCATGCGAGTGCCCGAGGATATCTCCGTCGTCGGATTCGACGATCTCTTTATCGCGTCGTACACAAATCCGGCTCTTACCACCATTAGTCAACCGATGAAACACATGGGAAGCACGGCCATGGAAATTCTGCTCAAATTGTTCAATGGCGAGAACTCACAAAACAATATCAAGGTCCAGGGCCAACTTATTGTACGCGAATCGACCGCAGCACCGAGATCAGTTCATTAGGAATATGCCAAACATGACCGCCGAACTTCTCATCAGACCTCCTTCGAACGAGTCAGCGAAGGATTTATATGTAACGAAGAAGCAGTCCGGGTTCGAGTTTCTGACGTTTCGGGCAAAGCACCTGACAAAAGACGAGAGTTTTAGTGTCGAAACAAGCGCAAACGAACTTGGATTGGTGATATTGGGCGGACGCTGTTCGGTCGAATCATCTGCCGGATCGTGGCCCAATTTTGGCGATCGTGCACACGTGTTCAATGGTCTCCCGTACACGCTCTACTTGCCAATTGAGACCAGTTTTACCGTGCGCGCACTCACCGATTGCAATCTGGCGCTCTGTTTCTGTCGTGCCGAGCTTAGATATCCTGCGCGTTTGGTTACTCCGAATGACGTGGCGGTTGAAGTCCGTGGAGGAGGAAATGCCACCCGGCAGATCAACCATATCCTGACGCCGGAGTTTCCCGCTCAACGACTGCTCATAGTCGAAGTCTATACTCCAGGCGGCAACTGGTCCAGCTATCCTCCGCACAAACACGACGTCCACAACCCGCCTGATGAAGTCGATCTGGAGGAGATTTACTACTACAAAGTAAGCCATCCGGATGGCTATGCCATTCAGAAAGTTTACACGCCCGACCGCCGGATCGACGCAACATTGACCGTGCGTGACGGTGAGCTTGTGCTCATACCCGAAGGTTATCACCCCGTTGTAGCGGCTCACGGATACGACGTTTATTACTTGAACGCGCTGGCAGGCAGCGCGCGCTCCATGGCTGCTTCGGATGACCCGGCGTACGCCTGGGTTCGACAAACCTGGAAGGACAAAGACCCGCGAGTTCCCGTCGTGAGGTGAACATATCTCCTCCCAGTTGAGATTGTTAATCAAGAGTTTAGATAGAAATAGCGCGAAGCTTACATAGGAATGCCAAGCTATTCCCTCACCGAATAACATTAAGCGACGAACGATGCTCGAGCGAAACTTCGACATTCTGGCGATGGGCCGCAGCTCGATCGATCTTTACGCAAACGAAATCGGCGCCGCCTTTCCGGATATCAAGAGCTTTGCAGCTTATGTCGGCGGTTGTCCGACTAACATCAGCGTCGGCACTCGACGTTTGGGACTTCGCTCGGCTCTCCTCACAGCGGTCGGAGAGGATCCGGTAGGGGATTTCATACTGGCCTTCCTGGAGCGAGAAGGGGTGGTGATCAGCTTTATCCCACGCAAACACGGCTGCAGAACCAGCGCAGTGATCCTGGGCATCGAGCCCCCCGATAAGTTCCCGCTCGTTTATTATCGCGACAACTGTGCCGACATAGAGCTTACGATTGACGACGTTCTGGCGGCGCCAGTGGCCCAAAGCCGCGCTCTGTTGATTTCCGGGACTGGACTCAGCCGCGAGCCCTCTCGTAGCGCGACTTTGTTTGCCGCCGAACAAGCCAAAATCAATGATACGACCGTCTTTCTTGATCTCGATTTTCGCCCGGACCAGTGGCACGACGCGAGAGCTTATGGCGTGACAATGCGTCAAGCGATGCGATTTGCCGATGTTGTTATCGGTACCGCCGACGAAGTAAAGGCAGCTGCAGTGAAGAGTGAGTCCGCCGTTTCTGTTGAGCACTCACAAGTATCGGGAGCACGAGTCTCAGGCGATGTAATGCAGGCCATCGACGCCGTATTGTCGGCCGGCCCGCACGCGCTAGCCATGAAACAGGGCGCCGAGTCTACGACAGTTTATTTAAGAACAGGCGAAGTGATCGAAGCAGCACCGTTCCCCGTTGAAGTTTGCAATGTACTTGGAGCCGGTGACGCGTTCGCCAGCGGTCTGATCTACGGTTATTTGAAGGGGTGGGACTGGCATCGCGCGGCGAGGATGGGGAATGCATGCGGCGCGATTGTCGTGACGCGTCACGGTTGCGCCAACTTCATGCCGTTCGAACAGGAAGCATTGTTGTTTATCGAACAGCGAGGAGGTTTCTGAGTGAAGGCGTTTCAAGAAGCGGTGCCATCTGAATTCCTTTCCCGGCTCACTGATATTCGAGTGAATGATCCGGAATACGCGCGGCGAGTTGCAAAGACACGCGTTCGCCGCGCAACTCTAACTTCAGACGGCAAGCTCAATATTCTCGCCGCCGATCATCCCGCACGGCGAGTGACAATTGTGGGCGCCGATCCTCTCGGAATGGCTAACCGTCACGACTATCTGAATCGCATAGTACGTGTCTTGATCGGGGCGGACGTCGACGGTGTGATGGCGACGATGGACATCATCGAGGATCTTCTCATTTTGCATGACCTATTCGGCGATGAGGGTTTTCTAAGTGAAAAGCTTCTGATTGGCAGTCTAAATCGAGGAGGACTCGCGGGAAGCAGCTGGGAGATGGATGATCCGATGACCGGAGCGACTCCGAGGACTTGTTCGGAGTGGAATCTGGACGGCGCCAAGATCCTGATGCGCATTTGCGACGACGAACCAGACTCGCTTAAGACGATGATAGCCAGCGCGGCAGCGATCAATGAAACGAATGCGCTTCAGATCCCGATGTTTCTCGAGCCTCTCCCGGTCACAAAAACCGACAAGGGATACAAAGTTCAAAAGAATGCAGAAGTTTTGGCAAGAATTGTTGGCGTTGCGTCCGCCCTCGGCGACAGCAGTCGTTATCTCTGGCTGAAGCTTCCTTATTGCGAAAACTATCAGGCAGTTGCTCGCGCGACAACCTTACCCATTCTTTTGCTGGGCGGTGAATCAGCCGGGGATCCGACGTCCTTCCTCCGTGAAGTTTCAGAGGGAATGTCAGCTGGGACGAACGTTCGTGGAGCTCTGGTCGGACGGAACGTGCTTTATCCCGGTGAAGACGATCCATTAGCGGTTGCTGAGGCGGTCGGCGGCATAGTCCATAAGGGCTGGACCGTCGAACAAGCGATGAAAGAAAAGCTGGGCCGGAGGCAGTAGTGAAGACCCGACGATTGACAATGTCTCAAGCCCTGACGAGCTTCCTCGCAAACCAGTTTGTGGAGCGCGATGGGCACGAGACCGCGTTCTTCGCCGGGATGTGGGGAATCTTCGGTCATGGAAACGTCGCTGGAATTGGCCAGGCGCTGCACCAACAAAAGATGCTTCGATACTACCTGGCTCGAAACGAACAGGCGATGGTGCACACAGCAACGGCCTTCGCGAAGATGAGCAACAGGCTGAGGACATTTGCGTGCACATCTTCGATAGGACCGGGCGCCACAAATATGATCACCGGCGCTGCTACCGCAACGATCAATCGCATTCCGGTTTTGCTCCTGCCCGGCGATATTTTCGCGCGACGAAATGTGGCTCCGGTTCTTCAGCAGCTCGAGTGCAATTACTCGCAGGACATTTCGGTCAACGATGCCTTCAAGCCGGTCTCGCGTTATTGGGATCGCATTAATCGAGCAGATCAACTTCCATACGCCCTCCTGGAGGCAATGCGAGTCCTGACCTCTCCATCGGACACCGGAGCGGTGACCCTGGCACTTCCACAGGATGTGCAGGCTGAATCGCTGGATTACCCCGAAGAATTGTTCGAGAAGCGGACCTGGCGAATAACGCGTCCGCTGGTAGACCGAGCGTCGCTTGAAGAAGCAGGACGGACCATTCGCAGCGCAAAACAACCGCTGATCATTGCCGGAGGTGGGGTGATCTACAGCGAGGCAACTGCTGCTTTGGCCCAGTTCGTCGAGCGCAGCGGAATTCCAGTTGTCGAGACACAAGCGGGCAAAGGTTCGCTCGACTTCGATCATCCCCAAAATCTGGGGGCTGTCGGAGTTACCGGAACGCCGGGGGCGAATATTATCGCTCGCGAGGCTGACTTAGTGATTGCTATTGGAACGAGGCTCAGCGACTTTACGACGGCGTCCAGGACCGCGTTTCAAAATCCTGATGTGCGCTTCAGCAACATCAATGTAGCTGAGAGTGACGCGCAAAAACATTCGGCGCTTCCGTTAACCGGCGATGCCCGCGCCACGCTCGAAGAATTGACGAGGGTTCTTCAAGGCTATCGGGTTGATGATCGCTACGGGGCTCGCGTTTCCGCATTCAAGAAAGAATGGGAAGGAGAAGTGAATCGATTGTATGGGCTGCGGCACGGACCGCCGGTGAGCCAGAGCGAGATCATCGGTACGGTTAACAATTTTTCCGGGCCGAAGGATGTTGTCGTTTGCGCGGCCGGGAGTTTACCGGGCGATCTGCACAAGCTCTGGCGTGCGCGAGATCCCAAGGGCTATCACCTGGAGTATGGCTATTCGTGCATGGGCTACGAGATTGCTGGGGGTCTTGGCGTGAAAATGGCCGATCCATCTCGCGATGTATACGTGATGGTTGGTGATGGATCCTACTTGCTGATGTCGTCCGAGATCGTCACTTCGATTCAGGAAGGCTACAAACTCAATATCATCGTTCTCGACAACCACGGGTTCTCGAGTATTGGTGGTTTATCTCAATCAGTTGGATCGTCCGGTTTCGGAACCGATTACCGTTTTCGTGGATCGGATACGGGTCAGCTGGATGGTGAGTATCTGCCGGTTGATCTTGCTGCAAATGCCGCAAGCCTTGGGGCGCATTCGATACGTGCGGTATCGCACCAGGACTTCGAGCGTGCCCTCCAAGAAGCTCGAGCGCAAGATCGCACGACGGTAATAGTGATTGAGGTTGATAAGGAGATGCGGGTGCCGGGTTATCAATCGTGGTGGGATGTCCCGGTAGCCGTAGTATCCGAAGTAGACGCGGTGCGAAGCGCTCGCGAGGCATACGAAGAAGCCTTAAAAAAGGAGCGCCACTTCTTTAAAAAATGAGTCGTTGTGCAGCACTTCAGTCCGATATTGCCGGAGTTACGCTCGCATCGATACTTATCGTAACCCTGGGCCTCGTGTCGGAACATGTCAGTGCTGGGGCAATCATGCAACAACGAGTCGAAGAAACCGCCGAGTTTCATCATCAGTTGGGGGTCGCATATCATCTCCGTCGCTGTCTGGATGACGCCAGTCGCGAATATGCACGCGCGCTTGAATTGGATCCGCCACGCCAGCTCAACGATGAGGACTGGAAGCTGGCGCGCAGGTTCGCCCCTCGTATCTACGTCACCCAATCGGAGTTCTTTCCGCTCAAAGACTTTGCGGTTGTTATCCACCCGACAGAACGCCTGATCGCTTACCATCTTTTCTGGGAGGACGACATAGACTTTCCCGAGGACAACGACCCATGCGATCACGAATTGATGTGGGTCCGCTATTCGAGCGACCGCATGTCGATCGAGAAGATATGGACCTATTTTCACGGGAGGCTGCTCGATGGAGGTGAAGCGGCGCTGGCAGATGCACGTGCTAATCGAATGCGTCCGCGCGTCAACGTGCAATGGGGGAAGCACGGCTCGATGCCGGTAGGTTGGGAAGAGCTCAAGATCATCGGAGATCGCGGCGATGCTGAAAACAAGTACTATCCGATTGATCAACCGATTTCACTGAAGGTTTACAACGAGGGCACGTTTCGCAAGCTTAAAGAGGAGGGCAGACGACTTCCCACACATCCTCTAGGCATACGCGGCAGTTGGCCAACGAAGTTCGCCGGGACCTGGAATGACTTTGTTAATTTTTCTCGAGTAATCGAACCTCTGGAGTGGTTGGATAAGAACAAGCTCGCCGCAGTTTCGCGTTGGAATAGCGCAACAATCAATCAGCACTTTCTTAGGTACAACTTCCGACCGAAGACTGAGTGGCCTGTTGAAGAGAACAATCGACAGGTCGCCCCCTCAAAACCTGGATGGTCGATCTACGGGCTCGCTTCGCTGTCTCTGGATCACTTTCAGCTTCCGTCGAAATCGACTTTCGACAAGTCGATGCCGCGTTATCCGAATCTGTGGTTTTATGTCGATGCATCTCTCGCCGATTCGTATGAAGGCGCGGTCAAGTTGATAACCGGTCACTTGCGGCAGGCAATGCATTTGCGGGAGTTCTATGGGCCGTTTGACAACCCTGAAGGTTGTGATTTCGAAGCGCGGCTTGAACATCTTCAACCATGGGAACACCGAGAGCACCGGGCGCTGCAGCATTCGCACGCCTTTCACATGAGGTATTACTACAGCGCGCTGGCACGCGCGAAACTGGATCGAGTGAAAATCAAAGCTGCGGGAATTGAGCGCGAGTTTTTCAGATTCGCTGCAAGCGTTCATTACGAAGTCGAGCATACCAACCCAAATCACGCCGATGTCGAGATCTGCCCGATTTGTGGGCGTACCGGAGACTACAGCCAGTTGAAGGGGAATCTTGTCGAATTGGTTCACGACCCATTGGGACTCGAGATGGTGATGACCGGAAAGATTCGCGGTGAGACCGTGAGGTTCGAAGACTGGGACCAGCGTGAAGTTGGCAGCCTAGACTCAATGAAATCGCTCTTTGGCATCGATGGCTTTATTTTCTCCGGACAAACTGGCGAACGTAATACCTTGCGCATTGGCGTGATAGTAATCTCGCCTAAAGGTTAATGGCGAAGAACGAGAGCTCAAATGAAACTTTCCCTTTGCCTGGAAATGCTCTTCACCGAGCTCCCTTTTGCCGATCGAATCGCAGTCGCATCACGGCTTGGATACGACGCAATAGAGTTTTGGGATTTTCGTAATAAAGACCTGAACGATATCGCCGAGACTGCAGAGCGCCACGCACTGACGGTGGCGGCGATGAGCGGAAATCGACGTAACGCACTAATCGACTCCGATGCGAGGGCGGCGCTAGTCGAAGAAATGGAGGAGGTCTTCGAGGCGGCCAATAGTGTGGAGTGCCGCAACATAATGATGCTGAGCGATGTGCTCGGTAAAAATGGTAGCGCCGCAACTAATTCTCAGAGAAGTCCGCAGGAGAAGCTGAACGCTATGGTCGAGAATCTGCGAATGCTGGCGGCACACCCGCAGGCAGCAGACTTCACGTTGCTGCTTGAACCACTGAACACCGCGCTCGACCATCGCGGCTGTTTTCTTGACCGCTCAGCGATCGGTGCACAGGTGGTGAAAGATGTTAATAGCGCAAATATGAAGCTGCTTTACGACATCTATCACATGAGCATGATGAACGAGGATGTGCTGGCGGAAATTGAGAAGAGCTTCGATTGGATCGGATATTTTCATGTCGCGGATGTGCCGGGTCGACATCAGCCTGGGACTGGGAAAATCGATTTTGAAAAGGTGAATGCGCTGCTTAATAAACTGCGCTACGACGGCTTTGTCGGGATGGAGTTCTCAGCGCTTGGTGATGGCAAAGTTGCTGCGGCTGGGCCGCTGAATATCTTTATTTGAACTGTGCCACACGATAAGCACCAGGGAAGCGAGTGCTTTCTAACGGAGTCTTAAGCGATGAGCGAAGCAATGCAAGCGATAGTTTTTCATGGACCGGGCCACTGGGCTTTGGAGGATTTCCCTCGGCCAAAGATCGCGTCGGCAGACGATGTCTTGCTGCGGGTTGATCGCGTCAGCATCTGTGGCACCGATATCCACATCCTCGCCGATCCGCCGGGCCATCCGGCAACTCCCGGAAGCGTTCTTGGGCACGAGTACGTAGCGACGGTTACCGACATCGGCGATGGCGTAAGCAACGTAAGTCCCGGCGATAGAGTGGTGATTGACCCAAACATAACCTGTGGCCTTTGCGAATACTGTCGAAAGGGGCTTACGAACGTTTGCGAGAACATGACCACGTTGGGCATCTTTCGTCACGGGGGTCTCGCCGAATTCAATCTTGCTCCTGCAAAGGCTTTGCACAAAATCGACCTCGATGTTCCACCTGAACGAGCTTGTCTTGCGGAGCCGCTTGCGTGCGTCTGGCACGCTTTTGAAAAGACACAGATTTTACCTGGTGACAGTGTGGCAATTCTTGGAGCGGGACCAATCGGGTTGCTGTTTCTGATGTTGTTCAAAAGCGCCGGCGCTGGAAAAGCTTACGTCATCGAACCGACGGAATTTCGCAGAACGACGGCTGAACGATTAGGTGCCGATGTCGCCATCGATCCGCGAAAGGATGATGCCGCTGCTGAGGTGAAAGCGCTGACGCGGATCGGAGTTGATGTTGCGGTTGACGCTGCCGGTAGCTTGCTCCCGGAATCACTCGAGCTTGTCAGGAGAGGCGGACGGGTAATTCTGTTTGGCGTAAACCAACACGCCGAGCGCAGTTTGAATCAATACGCGATCACCCGATACGAAGCCTCCATACTTGGGTCCTTCATTCAACGAACAGCCTTTCCGAAAGTGGTCAGAATTCTGGAAGCAGGGCTCCTGCCCGTTGAAAAGTTGATTACGCACCGGCTGAGGCTTAACGAAGTTGGTGTTGCACTGGAAGCCATGCGGGTCGGCGAGGCGATCAAGGCAGTAGTTCAACCGTGACAACATCGATCATTCGGCACTTGGAGTTTGTGGCATTGCAGGCCAGCGGACAAGACGGGAAGGGAGCAAGCAGATGAAAATCGGAACCGCGCCAGTAAGCTGGGGAATCATAGAAGCTGAAGGTTGGAGCGGAATCCAGACGTACGGAACAGTACTCGACGAGATGAACAAAGCCGGGTATGCGGGAACGGAACTCGGGCCTTACGGATATTTGCCAACCGATCCAGATCGTCTGAATTCCGAATTGTCGTCCCGAGAGCTTAAGCTTGTTTCTGCTTTTGTGCCGGTGCATCTTGCAGATCCTGCACGCCATAAATCTGATTTTGACCAGGCAATGAAAGTCGCGAGGCTGTTAAACAATGCCGGTGCTGGATTAATCGTGCTGGCGGACGAGATGAATGGACCGAGAATGGCGGTAGCCGGAAGAGTTGACGAAGAGAGGGATGGGATGAGCGCGAGTAAATGGAGCAGCGCTATTGAGATTCTCAGTCAAATCGCGCATGCCTCCCGTGAATTGGGGTTGCTTACCGCGTTTCATCACCATGCGGGAACGTTGGTAGAAACGCCTGCCGAAATCGAACGGCTTTGCTCCAGTATGGATCCGGCGCTGATCGGTCTCTGCCTGGACACTGGGCATTATGTCTATGGAGGGGGCGAGCCGGTTGAAGCGGTAGACAAGTATTCATCTCGCATACTTCACGTGCACCTAAAGGATGTGAGGCTGGATGTGCTCCAGTCAGTCAAAGAGGACCGAGTCGGATTTCTGGATGCGGTCAGTCGTGGTGTGTTCTGTGAGATTGGAGATGGCGCCGTTAACGTTCCTGTGATCGCTCAAAAGTTGACTAAGTGCGGTTATGACGAATGGCTGATTGTTGAGCAGGATGTGGATGTCAGTTTGCCTGGTGTGAACCCCTTCGAAAGCGCGTGCCGAAGCAGGCAATACTTGCGAGAGGTCGTTGGTTTG
>Ga0126384_10000450_pt1 | contig 22412 bp, 18 predicted proteins | sample PanSoiMetPlot_36_FD_92543 | JGI IMG/M metagenome (GOLD analysis project Ga0126384, IMG submission 92543) | Tropical forest soil microbial communities from Panama - MetaG Plot_36 | ecosystem: Environmental > Terrestrial > Soil > Tropical forest > Bulk soil | place: Panama | collected 2016-02-17 | reverse complement strand
TGAACTGCGAGCGAATTGTTTCTGAAGCTGCTGCCAAATGGTCCTTAAATGTTTCTGAACCATTGCTTATCAAAGTCTGTACTTTGGCTTATCTAAATCTTAGTACTTTGTAATCAAAACATTGGTTTTCAGAAGAACCTCTCAAGGGTTTCAGGGTCGACGATCCCCAAATTGATCCACTCCTTGGTGAATCCTAGGACGCGTATCCTTTCCTCGTTCTCCATAAGTTCCGTTTCGCGATCGTACTATCCGGCAGAGCGAGCTGGAAGGCGGCAGAGCGCGCAAAAAACGGTGTGATCACTCACACCGTTTTGACGACTTCACTTTACGACTTCTGCTTGCTAGACGTCAGTAGACGTCGAGAGACTTGAGCGCTGTAAGTTGTTCTTTTGTAGACGTCGAGAGACTTGAAAGACGAGTTGCAGTTGCTTAAGAGTCAGCTGCTCTACCGACTGAGCTAACGGCCCGTGAGATCTGAATTTTACTTAGCTCAATATTTTCTTGTCAATGCGAGGTGATTTCGAGAAACCCCAGTGTTTTAGGTCGACAAAGCTTTTGCCACAAAGACTCTAAGACACAAAGTCGCACTAAAGCTCGCAACACAAACTCCATATCCTCTAAATCGTCTTCGCGCACCGGAATCCCGAAATCATCCATCGCTCATTCGGGTGAAAGAAATTCCTATAAGTCGATCGCAGGTGAAACTGCGGCGTGGCGTATGATCCACCTCGCAATACCTTCTGACCGACGAACCACTTGTCGTTGTATTCGTCAAAGTCAGCCTTGAAACCAGGATATGGAACGTAGCCGGACGTCGTCCACTCCCACGCATCGCCGATCATCTGTTGGCAGCCATAAGCATTCTGTCCGGCCGCGAATGCTCCAACCGGAGCGACGCCCCACAAATCATTTTCAAAAAGATTTGCTGTGCTGAGGGTGGGATTGTCATCACCCCACGGGAACCTCAGTTGATTCACTTCCCCTGGCCTCACTCGCGCCGCCTTCTCCCATTCAGCTTCCGTCGGCAGCCGTTTTCCCGCCCACTTCGCAAATGCCGATGCCTCGTAGAAGCTGATATGAGTCACCGGTTCATCCAATTTATCTTTAACGGGATTGAGACCAGAGAAATCTCTGATCAACCATTCGCCGCCATCGAGCTCCCAATAAAGAGGCGCATGCCATGACTCGGCTTGAATGCAGTACCACGCATCTGAAAACCACCACCGAAAATCTGAATACCCGTTGTCACGCATGAACTCCAGGTAGTCTCCGTTACTGACCGGCACGCGATCAATAGCGAAATCCTGCACAAAGACCTGGTGAGCCGGTTTCTCATTGTCGAAGGCAAACTCATCGCCCGCATGTCCAAGCAAGAACAAACCACCTTCAATTTCTGCCATCCCCTTCACAGTCGTACCCGAAGGAGAGGGTCCCTTTAATTTCGGCTTGTATAGATCGCAAAGCAGATGCTTGATGTCATAGACCAGCAGCTCCTGATGCTGCATCTCGTGCTCCAGCCCGAGTCTCACCAATGACAGCAGCGCGTCTGGATCTTCTCGCTCACCGCACCGCTCCAGGAGCTCAAGCATCGCATCATCAATGCGTTTACGATATGCGACCGTTTCCTTTACGGTTGGTCGCGACCGAGTGCCCCGCTTGTCGCGGTCGATCCTGGTGCCAAATCTCTCGTAATAAGAATTGAAATAGTAGAGATAATCCTCGGAAAAGATCTTGTAACCGTCGAGGTGGTCCTTCAGCAGCAGCTCAAAGAACCAGGAGGTGTGTCCGATATGCCATCTGGGCGGACTCATGTACGGAGCGGTTTGTATCACGTAGTCTTCTGTTTCGAGCGGCTCGACGATTTGCATGGTTCGAGAACGAGTGTCCTTGAAGAGCTCGATAGTGTCACTGACGTTTGTCAGGGTAAGCTTGTCGCGCTTTGCTTGCATGCTCAAGTTGATTCTCCTTTTAAGTCCCTGCTCTAAAGTGAAGTGCCCACGTAGTAACGACTTCAGTCGTTATTTGTTGTTAATCGTACGTTACCTCGAGTAATCGGTTTTGCAAAAAACAATAAAGTCCATACTACGTGAAAGGAAAGAACGACTAAAGTCGTTACTATGTGAAAGACTAAATTTCTTCCCTCGGCATGAAAGAAAGAACGACGAAAGTCGTTACGTGAGAGCTAAACTGCGTCCATCGCCATAAACAGACTGTTCAATGACTCTGCCAAAGTTGGATGAGCAAATATTGCTTCCTTCAGCGCCGTGTACGGCAACTTCCCCATAATTGCTATTTCCAGCATCGCCATCAACTCGCCCCCCTCAATCCCAAGAACCGCGCAACCCAGAATCTGATTGGTATTCGCATCAACTACGGCTTTCATAAATCCGCGGGTTTCGCTCATTTCAATCGCGCGCGCTACCGAAGTCATCGGGAGCTTCGCTACTCGAATGTTTAGACCTTTTTCGCGTGCCTCGGTTTCACTCAGACCAACTCGACCTAGTTGAGGATCAATAAAAATCGTACTTGGGACCAATCGTTCTTTCGTCGATGTCTCGCGCCCCCCAAGAAGGTTTGCACGGAGAATTCTAAAATCGTCATACGATATGTGCGTGAATTGAGGACCACCGTTCACATCACCAAGCGCATAAACTCCGGGCACGTTCGTTTCCAGACGATCGTTTACCTTTACATATCCTCGCCGGTCGGTTTCAATCCCGGAAGCTTTGAGATTTAGCCGGTCAGTGTTCGGTGTTCGTCCAACCGCAACCAGCAGGTGCGTACCCGACAGGGTCTTTTCGCCTTCAGCGCTTGTGGCGGTGATACGGACCTTTCCTTCGCCAAGCCCGGCGCCAGTTACCTCGGTGTTCAACAGCAAATCAATTCCGTCTTCGCGCAGGATCTTCGCGATTTCGTCTGCGATATCAGGATCCTCCTGCGTAAGAACCCGATCGCCGCGATGGACGATGGTAACTTTACTGCCAAAGCGCCTGAACATCTGACCAAATTCCAATCCAATGTACCCACCTCCCATGACGAGCAGATGATCGGGCAGTTCATCAAGCTCCATTATGGATGTGGAATTCAGGAATGGAACGCCGCTCAGACCCTCGATGTCAGGGACCGAGGGGCGACCACCTGTATTTATGAATATCTTCTCAGCGCGTAATGTTCGCTTACCTCCGTCGTTCAATTGAACGTCAAGAGTCTTCGGTCCGGTAAACGTCGCTTCGCCTTTCAACAGATCCAGACCGTTGGTTAGCTCGACACCCCGGAGACCCCCGTCGCGGAAGCTATCCACAACTCTTTGTTTGCGCGCCCGGACTTCACTCATATTCACGGTAAGCGATTCTGTGTGCACGCCGTAATCAGCCGATCGGCGCGTAAGGTAAGCAACACGACCGCTGTTAAACATCGTTTTGGTGGGAGTGCAGCCGACGTTTATACAGGTCCCGCCGATGTACTGCCGTTCGATAAGCGCGGTTTTCCATCCGGCCCTGGCCAATGCCTTGGCGAGCGGAGTGCCGCCCTGTCCCGAGCCGATCACAATTCCGTCGTACTGTTCCGGATCCGGCATTTTTCACCTCCTGATGCTTTCGCGACACTACCAGGCGTCAAATCGCTGTTCGGCGAATGCGCAAGCGATCACCGAGCCAATCCATCAAGATGACCAGAGCATAGATTATTCCAACGATCGTGAGAGTGCGAGAATAGAAACCAAGTTGAACGTTATTGTAGATCGCCTGACCGAGCCCGCCACCGCCTACGAGCCCGAGAATTGTTGATACCCGTAGATTCATCTCCCATCGAAGCACGGTGTAACTAATCAAAGTTGGTCTCGCTTGAGGCCAGATCCCCCACAACAGAGTCTGTAACGGGCGCGCGCCAGTTGCGCGAAGCGCCTCGACCGGACGCGCCGGCACTTCTTCAAGCGTTTCTGCGTACAGCTTGCCTAACACACCGCCGCTGTGCAAGCCGATTGCCAGGGTTCCGGCAAAAGGGCCAAGTCCAACCGCCAAAATGCACAACAGCACCCAGACCAACTCCGGAATCGACCGCAGCAAGTTAAGAGAGAGCCTTGCAACATAATAAACAGAGGCTCGACCCACGCTCGAAAGCAACGACCGGTGACCCGGTTCATCCTCTCCGGAGAACAGGAATGTCGACGTTGCCGGAAGGGCGAGCACCGCGCCAACCGCAATGGCGATCAGCGTTCCCATGACCGAGATGCCAATTGTTTGGAGAAGCGGTAGGGCAAGAGAACGCAGGTACACAGGATCGAGATCAGGCGGGAACATCTGTGCCGCAAAGCCTGCCATTCGCGACACTAAACCCACGCGCGTAGCTGTAAAGAATCCAGTACTGTAAAAGCTCGCCGCAACAACAGCGGTTGCCACAAGGAGAGTTGCTCGTGTTCTTCGATCTGCGTGATACACGAGACTCGGTTGGTCATCATTCTTCTGAAACGCAAACCTGCCCGCGGGTGCGTTCGCGTGCAGCCGCCGGCGAAGGTAGCGGCTGAAGTGGTCGGTAGCGGCTACGAGACCTATCAAAGCCAAAATAAGCGTGGCCAGCTGTCCGTACTCGAAGAGCCGCATCGACAGATTTATTTCGTAGCCGATACCTCCGGCACCGATGAAACCAAGCACGGATGCGGACCTCGCGCAGCATTCCAGCAAATACAGGGTATAAGAAACAATACTCGGTTTAGCCTGGGGCCATATCGCCCGAAGAAAAACCTGGAGACGCGTCGCGCCAGTAGCATGAAGAGCTTCAAGCGGTCGCGAGTCGACGTCTTCGAATACATCAGCATAGACTCGACCGAGCAGACCGCCGTAGCTAACGGCGAGCGCTAGCGCCCCTGCCAGCGGGCCCAATCCTACCGCAACCACAAACAAGAGCCCCCACATTAAATCCGGCACTGCTCGCATAAATCCCAACAGGGCGCGGCAGCTGCGGCTGAGCCACGCGACAACCAGTTTGCTTACGCCGGGCGGCTCGCCCGCCAATATCACACCTCGCTGCCAAAGCGTAGGAGTGGAGAGCACGCCCAACGGCAACCCGATCGCTATAGCCAGAGTGGTTCCGGCAATGGCCAGCGCTGCGGTCCTTATGAGCGCGGCGCCCACAACGCGAAGGAAATAGGGAGATAAGTCAGGAGGAAAGAGGCTGCTGATGAAGGCCCAAACCGCAGCCGATGTCCCAGGCGCAAACAGCACAGTCGGCCGCATTTCCGCAGCCCGCCAACAAACGATCAGCGCTGCACTGAGCGCGAGCGCCGTGGCCAGTCGCCTAAGATTCATCAAGCGCGCCTCGGAAGAGGCAGGCTCGATGCTACCGCGCGCGATGTTGTTTATAGCTGAATTCACCGGAAGGTTCTTGGATATCCGGATCTAATCGAACATCATCCTTTAGTTTGAAGGTGTCACCGTAGAGCGCGATTAACTCGTCGCGCCTGATGGCCGACGGAGCCTTGTCGAAGAGGATCTGCGCATGGCGCAGGGCAACCACCCGTGGGAAATAGCGAAGCGCAAGGTCGACATCGTGCATAGTGGCAACCAGGGTGCGCTTCCCGTTCTGAACGAGTTCCAACAAGAGAGAGGCTATGGTTTCAGTAAGCGCCGGATCGAGAGACGCAAACGGCTCGTCTGCGAGAATTACATCAGGGTTCTGCATAAGCACTCGAGCGATAGTGAGGCGCTGTTGTTGGCCACCGGATAGCTCGTCTGCGCGAGCACGGTGCTTATCCTCCAGTCCTACGGCTTCGAGCGCGGCCATTGCCTTTTCGGTATCGCGCTTTGTTGGGCGAGCTACGTTTCGAATCGTTTCCAGCAGGGACCAACTCCCAAGCCTTCCACATAATGTGTTCTCGAGGGTCGACAGCGATGGTACCAGTTGGTGCTGCTGGTAAATTGTTCCTATGCGCCGTCGCATCTGGCGCAATTCTCGACTGGACATTGTGCTCACATCTCTCTGGTCAAAGATCAGCTCGCCGCTTGTAGGACGAAGGGTTGCGTTGAGAAGCCGGAACAATGTCGTCTTACCCGACCCGGATGGTCCTAGTAGCGCGACTGTTTCAAAAGGGAGAACATCAAAGGTTAACCCATCGAGCGCCCGGACCGCTCCGTTGCCCGATTGATACTTTTTTGTGACGTCCTTGAGCGAGTAGATCACTTCAATAGTCCTGCATCGCCTGCCGCCTGACGCAGCTTATCGTAGTCTCGGTCGTTGGCCCTCACGTATTTCTTCGCACGCATGACGTCGAGCACCGGAGTATGCTGAGGGTTGCTTGCATCCAGTTTCAAAAATGCTGAGGAGAACGCTTCCTGGAGTTTCGGATCGAGCCCTTTGCGCGCGACCCATATGTAATCGAGGAAAGGAGGAGAGGTCAGAAACACCTTTACCTTTGCAGCATCCAGTTTACCGTCGGCTACCATCTTCTGGTACACCGTCTCGTCCAACGCCCCGGCGTCGACCCGCTTATTCGCTACAGCAAGGGCAGTGGCATCGTGCCCGCCGGTGTAGATTGCTTTCTTAATCACTTCCGCGTCCACGCCGGCTTCGCGCATGAAGTATTCCGGCATTAGATGACCTGAGGTCGAATTCACGTCTCCGAATGCGAACGTGTGACCTTTCAGATCAGACAAGCTGCCGATTCCAGAGTCCTCGTGCGTGATAAACAGGCTATGAAAATTCTGGTCCTGATCGCGCTGCACAAGCGGAATAACGCCCGCTCGTTTTGACGCCTGCACGTACGTGAAACCACCCAGGTAAGCTATGTCCACCTGGTCGTTGGCGATCCCTTCTACCACCGCCGCGTAATTCGTAGGAACGGTAATTTCGACCTTCGCACCAGTTTCCTTTTCGAGGTAAGCAACGAGCGGCTCGCTTTCGCGAATCATTTTCCCGGGATCGGTAGTGGGAATCATGCTGACGCGCAACGCCTGCGCCGTACCCGCGTGGCAGCCTGCGATAATGGACAGAGAAGCTACAAACAGAAGGCTCAAAAAGAGCCGTAGCCTGTAGGGCATTTGGTTTTGGACCTCCTCGAGATTTTGAACGCAGTTCTATCGGATGCTAACTCACTATTATCGATTGCGACGTTCGCTTCACAACGCGCCCGATGACTTCAGCGTGGGGATAGGACTCACGAAGCTTCGCGAGAAGTTCAGCACTCTTCTCCGGTGTAATCGCGATCAACAAGCCTCCGGCGGTTTGCGGATCGTAGAGCAGGCTCTGCATTTGTTTACCCACGCTTGCGGCAATTTCGATATCATCGCCGATGTACTCCCGGTTTGTTTTGTCACCACTTGTCAGCAAGCCGGCCCCCGCAAGGTCGAGAGCGCCTGGCAGGATAGGCACGCGCGACGAGTCGATTTCGATGGTTACCCGGCTTGCGCAGGCCAGCTCCCAGGCGTGTCCCAGGAGTGCAAATCCGGTCACGTCGGTCGCGGCCTTTACACCAAATTCTCGCATCGCGGCAGCGGCGGCCTTTCCGGAAGTCAGCATCGTTTCCAACGAGGCAGCGGCGACTTCAGGATTAGTTTTGGCAAACTTGATCCCGGTTGAGATGACCCCGGTTCCTATCGGCTTTGTAAGTATGATCATATCGCCCGGTCGCGCACCGTCATTGGTAGCAACATGATTCGGGTTAATTACTCCGGTTACCGAGTAGCCAAACATGATCTGCTGATTGTCCACGGTGTGGCCGCCAAGCAATGCAACTCCGTTTTGGGTCAGAACCTCGAGCCCTCCTCGCATTATCTCCGCAAGAATCGAAAACTCGACACCCTTTTTCGGAAAACATGTGATCGCCATCGCGGTGATGGGGGTTCCGGCCATCGCCCACACATCGTTGATTGAGTTCAGAGCCGCAATGCGCCCGTAATCAAACGGGTCGTCAACGATCGGCGTAAAGAAATCCAGCGTCTGCACCAGCGCCAGATCGTCGGATAGACGGTAAACTCCTGCATCGTCAGCCAGATCGAAGCCAACGATTACATTCGGGTCGCGTGGCTGTTTTGGTAACTCGCTCAGCACCTGGGCGAGCGCGCTCGGCGCAAGCTTAGCAGCTCAACCCGAGCACGAAACCATCTCTGTCAATCGCATCAGGCTTTCTCCTCCAATCTAATATAGCGAAAACTACATCCTCTAACCAAACGCTAGACAAGGTCGCAGGCTGGGGCGTAGTTTTTCACCCATGCCACGCGTGCTGCTGTTATTGCCCACCACCACGTATCGCACAAAGGCGTTTGTCGATGCCGCCTTAAAATTGAGAGTAGACGTCGTCGCGGCATCGGAACAGCCGAGCACGCTCGAAAAACAGAATCCTGAAGAATTGCTTACACTCGAATTCTCCAATCCCGAGGTGGCCGCGCGGCAGGCCGAGGAATACGCGGCCAATTACCCCATCGACGCTATTATTCCTGTTGATGAAGATACGGCAGTTGTTGCCGCTTTGGTGGCGGAGGTTTTGAACCTCGAGCACAACCCCGTTGAGGCAACAATCACAGCCAAAAACAAATACCATATGCGGGAGGTGCTCAATAGCCACGGCATGAAGGTTCCTTCATTCGTGCTGATGTCTCTTGATCAGGATCCAGGCACGCTCGCCGATCGCATCGATTATCCCTGCGTCGTGAAGCCGGTGTTCCTATCGACAAGCCGGGGAGTAATGCGCGCAAACAACCAGATCGAATTGGAAGCCGCTCTGAAGCGATTGGACCGCATTGTTAGCGAACCGAAGATTGCGCGCCGCGGTGGAACGCTTGCCCGTAAGGCGCTGGTTGAAAGATTTATTCCAGGGTTTGAGGTCGCGGTGGAGGGGCTGATTACAGCCGGTCAATTTCGACCGCTTGCCATCTTTGATAAGCCCGACCGGCTCGATGGGCCCTTCTTCGAGGAAACGATTTACGTTACACCTTCGCGACTGGAGCGCGCTGTTTTGCGCAAGGTCGTCGAAACAACAGCGCAAGCAACGCGCGCAATGGGTCTAATAAAAGGGCCGGTGCATGCCGAGTTGCGCGTGAATGAGGCGGGCGCGTGGATAATCGAGGTCGCTGCCCGCGCAATCGGCGGGCTGTGCTCGCGCGCGTTGAAGTTCGACGGCGACGTGTCGCTTGAAGAAGTGATCATCAGGAATGCTATTGGAGAAAACACAAGTTCTATCCAACGCGAGAGCCTGGCATCGGGCGTGATGATGATTCCGATTCCTCGCGCCGGGGTCTTGAGAGAAGTTCTCGGATTGGCTGCCGCGAAGAACGTGCCGTGTGTAGAAGACATTGTAATCTCGGCCCACATAACTCAGAAGATTGAGCCTCCGCCGGAGGGGGCAACTTATCTCGGTTTCATTTTCAGCCGTGCTGACACTCCGGATCAGGTTGAGCAGGCGCTTCGCGAGTCTCATTCAAGGCTGGAATTTGTGATTGATTGAATTTCAGAGAATGGGCCAATTACAGTACCGTCGAGAAAGTCTGCGTACCTTCGCGGGCCTCGCCTCTGCGATGGCTGTTCAATGCGTTGGTGCTTCACAGCCGAGTCGCCGAGCACGCCGAAATTCGCAGCGAAAAACCTATTGGAACGCTCAAAAGGCGTTACTGAAAACACTCTTTGCTTCAGACCTATCTAAAGGCATAGCATGAAAATAATGCCAAACGCAGAGCATTCCATTCTCCTCGTTTCGTGTTACGAGCTGGGCCATCAACCGGCCGGCATAGCCATGCCGCTCGCGCTCCTGCAGCGAGCCGGTTATCACACGGAAACACTGGATGTTTCTGTTGAGGGATTCGATGAGGATAAGGCAAAGCGAGCCAGATTCGTCGGAATCTCGGTTCCCATGCACACCGCCCTGCGACTCGGTTTGCGACTGGCGGAACAGATTCGCAGACTGAATCCAGGTACTCACATCTGCTTTTACGGTCTTTACGCTTCACTGAATTCTGAGTACTTATTAGGCGGTGTCGCCGACTCTGTGATTGGTGGAGAGTTCGAAGAAGCCCTCCTGGAGCAAGTAAGGTCAGTCTTACAAGAGAACGAAACTGCGGACGAACGACTTAGGAAGGCAACTAATCATTCAGTGTCCGTGCTTGCTCGGCTTAATTTTGCGACACCCGATCGTCGAATGCTAGTGCCGCTCGATCATTACGCGAAGCTCGAATTTCGGGGCGAGCAGCGGCTGGCTGGATACGTTGAAGCGAGCCGCGGTTGTCTTCATCTCTGCACACATTGTCCTATTCCGCCGGTTTATAACGGACGTTTCTTCATCATTCCCAAAACAGTTGTCCTCGAGGACATCCGGGGATTCGTTGCCGCCGGTGCGCAACACATCACCTTCGGCGATCCCGATTTTCTGAATGGGCCGCGGCATTCTCTGGAGATCGCGCGCGCGATGCACCAGGAATTCCCTGAAGTCACTTTTGATTTGACGGCGAAGATCGAGCACATACTAAAACATCGAAATTTGATCCCCGAGTTCGCCCGAGCCGGCTGTATCTTTGTTGTTTCCGCCGTAGAGTCATTGAGCAACACCGTGCTTAAGCATTTGGACAAGGGGCATACGAAAGAAGACGTGACTGAGGCCCTTTTGATCCTGAGAGGCGCGGGCATATCGTTCCGGCCGACCTTTGTCTCGTTTACACCTTGGGGAACGCTTGATGATTACATCGACATGCTTGAGTTCATCGAGTCCGAGGGTTTGATCGATAACGTCGATCCTGTGCAATACAGCATTCGTCTTCTGATACCGCCAGGCTCATTGATTTTATCGCAGCAAGATAGCTCGCGTTGGCTCGGATCACTCGTGCAGGATTCATTCAGTTACGAGTGGAAGCATCCGGACCCAATTATGGACGAGCTACACAGGCGAGTCAGCGCTTTGGTAGAAGGGGCAGCCAGCAACAACGAAGACACACGTCGAACGTTTTATGAAATCCTCCAGCTGGCTTACGAGACGAGTGGTGAAGCGACAGAAAAGCGCATTGCCCAGTACGCGAATCCCTTGCGATTGCGGCCGCCTCGGCTAACTGAAGCATGGTTCTGCTGAGCGGAACCAACCCGGGACCAGTTTGGTCCCCTGGAAAAAGGATCGGGCTTGTAAGTTCAAAATACCACCGGCGAGAGCGTGCAAAGTTGACAAGATACCATCGGTTATTAGGTCGAAATTGAACCTCCATCGGCTGAAACCCCGATGATAGCTAAAGACAAATTCACTGGGGTGAAGTGGCTTAGCGTAGATTGAATCGTTTATAATCAAACTCTTGGAGAAAGGAAAACCGAGGAGCACTATTATGAGTTCACCATTCAACATTCAAATCAGGGCCGAAGTAGACCGGCAGGACATTCACGTATGCCGTTTCACTGTCGATCGTCTGGTAAACGAAGGAACTGCTTCCTTTTTCACCCCGGAAGAAGCGAAAGACAACAGCCTTGCCGACAAGCTATTTAAAATTCCGGGCATCATGAAGGTAGATCTCAACGACAACATCGTCGAAGTCACTCAAGGCGGGAGTGAGGACTGGAGACAATTAGGGAAACGTGTCGGAACCGCCATTCGGTCTTTCTTAAATCCTGCTCCGGAAATACCTGAAGGCGATCGATTACCTTCTGAGGCTGTTAGAATGCGGGTCCAACAGGTTCTCGACGAAATGATCAATCCTGGAGTGGCATCTCACGGAGGGTTCGTGGAGCTGTTGGATGTTCAGGACGACAACGTTTTCATTCGAATGGGCGGAGGCTGTCAGGGTTGCGGTGCAGCAGACATAACTCTGAAGATGGGAATTGAGAGATTGATCCGAGAGCAGGTGCCGCAGGTTCGCGAGATTCTGGACACCACGGACCATCACTCGGGAACGAACCCGTATTATGCTCCGTCGAAGTAGATCTAAAGCTGCCTGATTGGAATTTGGTTAGAGTGTCGCTTTGTAAAGTGTGAAAGGCCAGCTAATGAGCTGGCCTTTCGTATCAGTAACCTCTAACTTTACTTGAACGACGATAATCGAGCTGGGCAGTATTACCCGAACATGTCCTTGACCTTATCGACGATTCCTCGATCCTGATGTCCATTGGCTTCCATCGTGGCAAGTTCCTCAAACAACCGCCGCTGCTCCTTCGATAAGTTTGTTGGCGTCACAACGTTGACCGATACATACAGATCACCACGACCTCTTCCGCCTAGCACCGGCATACCCTTTCCTTTTATCCTGAACGTGCTTCCGCTCTGAGTGCCCTCGTTCACTTTGAAGCTGTGTTCGCCGTCAAGCGTACGCACACTCAGTTCTGCTCCAAGCGCAGCCTGCGCAAATGACACTGGTACCATGCAATAGAGGTTGGAGTCGCGGCGTTCAAAGAACTCATGATCCTTGATGTGTACGATGACGTACAAATCACCGCGTGGTGCCCCTAGCTCGCCAGCCTCACCCTCCCCTGCTATTCGCAATCGTGAGCCGTTATCGACGCCTGCCGGTATTTTTATCTCGAGCATCTTCTCTCGCTCGATGCGGCCATCGCCACGGCAGGTTCGGCATACGTCTCTGATAACTTTTCCGTGGCCGCGGCAGGTGCTGCAGGTTCTGGTGACCGAAAAGAATCCTTGCTGGTAACGGACCTGTCCGGTGCCTCCGCAAGCTGAGCATCGCACCGGCTGCGAACCTTCGGCAGCGCCATTACCGTTGCAAGTGTCACAGGTCTCAAGACGCGGCACGCGGATCTTCGTTTTCAACGGAGCTGCCGCTTCCTCAAGTGAGATTTCAATATCGTAGCGCAGATCCGAGCCGCGTCGGGGCCCAGCTCGACGGCTCGAGCGGCCACCGAAAATGTCCCCCATTCCGAACATATCGAAGAGATCTTCGAATCCGGGGAATCCCTGTCCAAAACCTGCGCCCGCGGCCGCGCCGGCGCCCACGCCAGCGTGACCGAATCGGTCGTACCGCGCACGAAGCTCCGATTGAGATAGGATCTGATAAGCTTCGTTAACTTCCTTGAAGCGTTCTTCGGCCTCGTGATCGCCGGGGTTTTTGTCGGGGTGGTACTTAAGCGCTAATCGCCGGTAGGCTGCCTTCAACTCCTGCTCGTTCGCCTCGCGTCGAACACCCAATATCTCGTAATAATCGCGTTTGCTGCTCAACTCTCTTCTTTCCTTGGTTCCTGGCTTCAAGGTCCTGGTTATTGTTCCGATGCTCGCCCAACGTCATTGTATCTGATTTTTGAGCAAGGTGGGATCTTAGAAAAACCGAAGCTTGTTGGACAAGATCCTCGAACCCCTTAACCAGAAACCGCGGAGGGATTATAACAAACTCTACGACACCTCCGACACTGGTGCAGCCTCCTCTTCTTCCGGCGGCTTTTCTGCCGGTCCCGATGCAAGCCCGGTAGGACGAAACATCGCGTCAGTAATCAAACGAGCGGCGCGCTCGAGCTGTTCCAGCGTATTACGCATCTCACTCGAGTCTTCGGAAGTGAATGTGTTTCGGGCATTGTCGACCGCACCTCTTACAAACTCCTGGTCTTCGGTGCTCAACATCCAGCCAAACTCGGCGAAAGAGCGTACAGTGTTCTGAAGCAATCCTTCGAGCCGATTTCTCGCGATGATGATCTCTCTCATTCGCCGGTCCGTTTCAACATTCCGATTCGCCTCTTCTATCAAATCGTAGATTTCAGACGCCGAAAGGCCCGACGAAGGAGTTATTCGCATAGCCTGTTCCAGCCCGGTCATCTTGTCGCGGGCGGAAACTGAAACGATACCATCTGCATCAACTTCGAAACTCACCTCAATCTGTGGCAGACCTCTGGGTGCAGGCGGAATACCTACCAGTTCAAAACGCGCGAGGCTGCGGTTGCCGGCAGCAATATCGCGCTCACCCTGTAAAACGTGGACCTCGACAACCTGCTGGTTGTCGGCAACGGTCGTGAAAACCAGGCTCTTTTTCGTCGGGATTGTCGAGTTGCGATCCAGAAGCTTGGTAAACAATCCGCCTCGCGTTTCGATGCCCAGAGACAGGGGTATGACGTCGAGCAGGATCAAATCCTTTACATCGCCCGCGAGTACGCCGACCTGAATCGCCGCGCCTATTGCGACCACTTCGTCCGGATTAATCTCGATCGACGGTTCGCGTTTAAAGATCTCTCGCACTCGATCAATAATGATCGGTGACCGGGTTTGTCCGCCAACCAGAAGCACTTTGGTAATCTGTTCGGGTGTCAACTTTGCGTCACTAATTGCTTTCTGGCACGGATCCACTGTTCGGTCGACCAGATCGTGAACCAGCTCCTCGAACGTCGTTCTGGTCAGCGTCTTGTTGAAGTGTTTTGGACCCGTGGGGTCGGCAGCAATAAACGGAAGATTCAATTGAGACTCGCTCGTTGTGGAAAGCTCACACTTTGCTCGTTCGGCAGCTTCCTTGAGACGTTGCAGGGCAAGGCGGTCTGGTCGGAGGTCGATTCCGGTCTCCTCTTTGAACGAGTCGATCATCCAATCGACGATTCTCTGATCGAAATCTTCCCCGCCAAGGAAAGAGTCTCCACAAGTAGACAGCACTTCGAAGACGCCGTCCGCCATTTCCATTATCGAAATGTCAAAGGTTCCGCCGCCGAGGTCAAAGACGGCGATTCGCTCGTTGTCCCTTTTGCCGAGCCCATAGGCGAGAGCTGCGGCGGTCGGCTCATTGATAATACGTTGAACGGTCAATCCTGCTATCTTCCCGGCGTCCTTTGTGGCTTGCCGCTGGATGTCATCGAAATACGCCGGCACGGTAATGATCGCTTCGGTGACTTCATCGCCAAGAAACTCCTCGGCGGCGAGTTTCAGCCGCTGGAGCAGGATCGCTGAGATTTCCGGAGGCGAATAATCCCTTCCACGCACGCGAACGCGGCAGTCGCCGTTTGTGGCATCGGTGATCTCGTAAGAGCACACCTGCAGCGCTCGCTGAACCTCGGGCGAATCAAACTTGCGGCCCATCAAACGTTTCACTGCGTAGATGGTATTCGCCGAGTTCGTAATCGCCTGACGTTTTGCGATTTGACCTATCAGTCGTTCCCCCTTCTCAGTGAACGCGACCACTGACGGCGTCGTTCGCCCGCCCTCTTTATTGGGGACTATTTGCGTTACGCCGCCCTCAAGAATTGCCACGCACGAGTTTGTAGTGCCGAGGTCTATTCCGATAACTTTGCCCATGGGACTTCCCTCCTATTTCTGTCCATTCACATTTGAGAAGGTAAGGGGTCTGATTAATCGGGAGGGGCAGGAAGGGGAATTTCAGATTTTAAATTTCAGATTTCAAATTTCAGATGATTTCAGATTTCAAATTTGATTCCATCTGTTCACCACGTCAGAAAGCTCTTCGCTAACAAATCGGATATCGCAAAAATCGGAATTCGCAATTCCACAATAGTCAGTCGCAAATCGGAAATCCGTAATCGTCAATCGCAAATCTGAAATCGGCAAATCGCAAATCTGAAATCGTCAATCGACAATCGCAAATTCGCAATGGACAACCGTCAATCACTTTTCGGGGCTGGAGGCAACTTTAACTTTCGCTGGACGCAGCAGCCGATCTCCAATTCTGTATCCACGCTGAAACTCCTGGATCACCGTGTTCTCTTTATGCTTATCGGTTGCTTCCGTCGTCACCGCCTCGTGGACGTGGGGATCAAAGGTTTGTCCGACAGCTTCAACTGCTTCGAGACCGAACTTTGACAACGCGTCCTTGAACTGTTTGTGAATCAACTCAACGCCATGTCGAAGCGCCTCGGCGTCGCCTTCACTTGTCTCCAGACTCGAGAGCGCGCGTTCAAAGTTGTCCACGACCGGCAAGAACTGAAGTAAAACGTCATCGCGGCCGTGCTGATAAAGCTCCGCGCGCTCGCGCTCGGTCCGTTTACGATAGTTCTCAAATTCAGCCTGTCCCCGAAGCAACTTGTCGTAAAGCGCACTTTTCTCCGCAAGAAGCCCGTCTATCTGGGACTGGAGCTTTGCGGTCGAATCCTCCGGCAGCGACTCGTCGACCCCTTCGGGATCGGAGGCTTCTATCTCTACACCTGCCGGCTCGTCTACCGGCTGCTCCGCGTCGGCGGCAAACACTGTTTCCTGGGGCAAGTCAGATCCTTCCTTCAAAGATGACTCGAGATTCTCTTCTCCCTCAAAATTAATCGGGATGTCCCTTGGCTCGTTCTTCTTATCTCTCATTTCCTTTAGCTATTAATAGTTCTATTCGAATTTCATTTTCCTCGCTGATCAGAGCGCCCAGGCTGACGCTCCACCCAGCGCATTCCCGAACAACTTTGCCACATGGTCAACAATCGCAATCAATCGGTCGTATTCAAGCCTCGTCGGGCCCACGACTCCGATGCTTCCCGCAACAGTCCCGCCGGGACAAACACATGGCGATGCGATCACCGTGCAGCCGCGCAGATCCGCAAATCGATTTTCGCTTCCGATCCGGACTGCCACTGTATCGCGGATCGCGCCCTCTATACACTGATTAAGTATCTCTACGATACGGCTCTTTTCCTCGAACATTTTGAATAACGCCCGCATTCGCTCGGTGTCCGCGAAGTCGGGTTTTGAGATTATGTTCGAAGCGCCCTCGATGAACACATCGGGCTTATCACCCTCCTGCAAACTTTGGCTGCACAAGACAATCGCATTGCGCAGTATTTGATCATACAGGGCTTTCTCTTCACTCATTCGAAGCAATAACTCGTTTCGGATCTCGATCAGCGTCCATCCGCGAAAATTCTCTACCAAATACCTGGAGGTTGCGTTCAAATCGTCCTGCGAGAACTCGCCCTCAACTCGAATTACGCGATCCTGCACGCGGCCCGTATTTGAAATTGCTATCACAAGTATTCGCGCGTCCGGCAATCTGACAAATTCTATATGCTGCAGTATTTCCCGCGCGCCGCCCGGTGAAACCACTATGCCCACGTTATCCGACAATTGCGATAAGAGACGGCTGGTGCGCTCCATCAGGACGTCAGGGTCTGCCATAGACTCTTCATCGAGCAACTGCTCGCTTATCTTTGCAGCATAAGACGGCGAAAGCTTCCTCGAGCTTATGAAATTGTCAACATAAAACCTGTAGCCCATATCCGTGGGCAATCGCCCCGCGGACGTATGCGGGTGCGTCAAATAACCTTCGTCTTCGAGCTCCGCGCAGATGTTGCGTATAGTGGCCGACGACAGGTTCTCTCGCGACTGTTTAGCCAGCGCGAACGATCCGACGGGTTGGCCCGTCGCGATGTGACCCTTCACGATTGTGGCGAATATCTCGCGTTTGCGGTCATCAAACCTGTTGCCGCTTCTCTTATTCATGTCCTATATAGGGGGCACAAATGGCCTGCAATTTCGAGGCCAACTTAACATCGCCGCCACGCCCTGTCAATAATAATGCCCCGCAAGGGTAGTACCCCGCAAGCTTTAAGGATATTGAACAAAATCAACCTGCTCCTATCGCTATGCCAGGACCGCGTTTTTCACATAAAAGGCGACTCTTATTGACAAGAAGCGGGAGGGAACAAGCTCTTAAGTGAATAATGCAACTCTTGATTGGCAAGAAATTAGAACTTGAACCGTCGGTGTGAGCAACCCAGCCTTGAGACAAGCTTGACTTCAATTCTATCTGCGCTATCATTGGTTCCCCTCTACTGAGTCGCTGGAAGGTGCTTATGTTACTGCCGTCTGAGGACTCAAAACGTAGCGATTTGGATCTGCAGCATCGGATTGAATCCGAAATTCATTCGTTATCAAAAAATCTTGGATCTCCCATTGGGCTCGGGGCCGACGAATTAGAGGCCGGAATCTCGCGACTAAACTCTCTACTCGACTTATTCAGACGTAGGGACGAAATAGTGAAAAGCCTGATCGATGGTTCTGCGGAAGATCGAAGTGCCTGGCAACGGCGACAATTACTCACGGAACGGGCGCGTCTAGGCAAGAATTTCAATCAAGCGATTAATACATTGTCGCAATCTCTCCGTCTCAGGCTGATATCGATAGGTATCCAGGCGCAACTCAGACAACAGGTTCTGCGGTCTCGCAGGCTATCAACGTCTTTAACCCCCGCCCAACTTTTGATCGTAGACAATGATTATGACACCTGCGAGATGCTAAAGGTTACGCTGGAAATGTCAGGCTACACGGTAATGACCGTTCGAAGCAAAGCTGAGGCGCTGCAATGGTTGCGACGTCGTACATTTGACCTTTGCATTTTGGATAATTGGCTGCCTTACAGGAGCGGGATTGAGCTGTGTCAGGAGATTCGCAAATTCGATTCGAAGATGCCTATCATTTTTTACTCGGGAGCCGGCAGCCAATCGGATAGACAAGCCGGAATCAATGCAGGCGCACAGGCATACCTGGTCAAGCCGGTTGTTATAAATGAATTGGAACAAACCATTGCTCGCTTTCTCGAAAAGAGTGAGCGCAATAGTGCAAAGACTAAGATCTGGTCCGACCATTAAACGTGCTCAATATATAAACTGAGTAATTCGAAAATAAGCTCGATCGAGATTATTTTGCTTTTGGCCCTCTCTGTAAGAAGAGTAAATTAACCTTAAGACCGCGTAAAATCGAAGCGGCCGATCAGCCCAAAGCGAAGAGCAGTCGTTATGAGAAGTATAGATGACGATATGATGCTGATATCCAAAAGGGTCTTAGAGCAATCAAACGCGCTGGCCAGGATAGTAGACGAATCAAATATACTTCGCGCTACTTCAGATAAACTGTGCGAAACGGTACGCGCGCAATTAAGAATGATTAAATTGGAACTAGGCGAATGGAGCGCCGGTGATGAGCGCGACTCTAGCAGCAAAAGGCCTTACTGATCCCAACGCTTCTTAGTGCCGACACCAGTCCGACCTCTCTCGACCAGCCTCTCTCAGCCTTGACAGACTGAATTCGTTTCTATAATTTTACTCTTTTCTGTAGAGACGTTTCCGAGGAGCATAGTCACATGAAGAGGACCTTTCAACCTAACAATCGCAGACGTGCCAAGACACACGGATTCCGTGTGCGAATGAGCACCAAAGGCGGGCAGCTTGTGCTCAAACGCCGTCGCGCAAAGGGTCGCAAACGACTGACACCAGCACATTACTGATCAGATTGAGTGATGAGGTCTGTGCTCTCAGTCGAGCGTCTTACCTACCAGTCCTCGGCCCTCATGTCATTATGTCCGGTGAAGCATCTGCGAAGTTCCCCAAGTCCGACAGGATCCTGAAACGCGACATCTTTCGACGCGTTTACGAGGAAGGCCGCAAGTTACAGTTCAATTACTTCACCGCATTTGTGCTTCAAAAGCAGACCCTGCAACCTCGCATTGGCATCACCACAACGCGGAAAACAGGAAATTCCGTTCAGCGCAATCGCGCTCGACGTCTTGTTCGCGAGGCTTTCCGAAAAAACAAGTGGCTAGTGCCAAATGGAGTTGATATAGTCATTAACGTAAAGCAGGCTTTGGTGGGTGCTGTTTACAGGGACTTTGAGGACGAATTCAAAACCTTTCTGCAGAGGATGGGAAAGAAGTGAAAGCTGTTCTGGTTTTTCTCATACGTGGATATCAGCTGTTTATCTCGCCGATTCTCCCACCGTCTTGCAGATTCACGCCAACCTGCTCTGAGTACACACTTCAGGCAATCCAGAAGTACGGCGCTCTGCGAGGCACCTACCTGGGGGTTCGCCGCCTGCTGCGGTGTCACCCATTTCACGAAGGCGGATATGACCCGGTGAGATAGAAAAGGACGGGCGGACGGCCGCCTGATGTGATTTGATGGATCGGAATCGTTTAATACTGGCGCTGGCATTATCTCTTGTGGTGCTCATGTCATGGCCTCTGGTAATGCGCTACCTTGCGCCGCCACCTCCTATAGAGGAGACCATTAATTTCGAGGAACAAGCAGCTGAACCGCCTGCACAACCTCAAAAGTCGACAACTCCTCCCGCTATTACAAAGGGCCCATCCCAGAGTCCTGCAGCTCAGGCACAACCGCAAACGACTCAAGTCGAGCCACGTGAAATCACTATCCACACGCCTAATTGGGTCGTCAAAATGTCCAATCGTGGGGCGATTGCGACGTCGTGGAAACTTCTGAAGTACGTCGAAAATGGACAGGTGCGAAACATAACGGGCGCCGACGGTGGCGAGCTTGAATTGATCCCTCAGTCATTGCCGCCCGGCGTGGATACCGCTCTGAGCCTGCGCACTCCGTGGTCACCCGAAGTCGGTTCTCAGCTTAACAATGTCAACTTCCAGATTGAGGGAGTTGCTGCCAACGAAAACGAAATTCGCCTTGAGAAGAAGGGCGACACACGTAAAGTTACCTTCTCCTATGTATCGCCGACGCTGACTGCAACAAAATCATTTACTTTTTTCGCTGACGGCTTCGTTTTCGACGTAACGGCAGAAGCAAGATCGAGCAGTGGGGAACAAGCGGTTGAATTGGTGCTGGGGCCGCGTTTTGGAGATCAGAGCGATAAACAAACCAGCAGCTACAGCACTCCTCCTCAATTTGTTGCGTACACACGGGACACGCATCGCCTCCAGATACCAGGACCGAAAATAACGCCGCCGTTTGCCACCATAACGAACGTCGATCACGGCGCGAACCAGATCGATTTGGACAAACCTGCTTCGGAAGGCGTAACTCAAATCAAAATCGAAGCTGATAAGGGCGCCAACTTTCTTGGTTATGCGAAAGTGCTAAGCCGCGAAGCAAACGGGAAGAGGCTGACACTTGAAACTATCCCGGCAGGAACAGCAAAGGGAAATAGCGTAGCGCAGGGATCCGATACTTTGCGCAGCTTATACAGATGGGCTGGTATTACCGATCATTACTTCGCGATGCTTGCAGTTCCGGACCAGGCGATTACCGAAGTCACGCTGACCAACATTCAGGTAAAGCAGCAATCATCGGACACCCACATCGATTATCCGGCAGCCGCGGTGCCGATTACCGCTCCGACACACATCTTCGTAGGACCTAAAGACCGTGAGCTCCTGGCTGCTGTAGGATCACAGCTGAATGCGAACCTGCCGGACCTGATAGACTACGGGATGTTCTCTTTCGCCGTAAGGCCGCTGATCCCTGCGCTCGCTTGGGCGCTTAACGGTCTCGCGAGAGTCTTTGGAAATTACGGCTGGGCGATTGTGGGCGTAACGGTGATTATTAATCTGGCGCTCTCTCCACTCAGGTTTTACAGCTCAAAGAAGATGAAAAAGGCGGCTAAGCATCAGCCGAAGATGAAAGAGCTGCAGGATCGGATGAAGAAGCTCAAAGAGAATCCAAAGAAGAACGAGCGCGAGTTACAGGACCTTCAGCAGGAACAGCTCGCTCTGATGAAGGAAGCGAATCCGTTGGGTGGCTGCATGCCACTTCTGCTTCAGATGCCCATTTTTTGGGCAGTCTACTTGTATCTGGGTTCGTCTCTTGATGTGCGACACGCGCCCTGGGTCTTATGGCTAACCGATCTATCGAGGCCCGATGCGTACAAGATTCTGCCAATCGTAATGTGCGTCACGATGATCGCTTCCACTAAGCTCACGCCGCAACCGGCATCCGCTGATCCGTCTATGAAGATGCAGCGAGTAATGATGACCTGGTTGATGCCTATAATGTTGACCTGGTTGTTCTTCTTTTCGGCGCCCAGCGGGTTGGTGCTTTACTGGATGGTGAGCAATATAGTGGGTGTCCTGATTCAGCTATGGATCAACCGAAAGACAGCAGACCTTACAGCAGAAGCAGCGGCCGCTGCTGCGTCGATAGGTAGTAAGACAAATAAAGCCGGCTCCGCCAAGAATGCGAAGGACAAGCCGGGCAAACGGAGACAGGAAAGACCGGGCGGCGCCGAAGCTTGAGATTCCCTGAACCACTCTGTAAAAGAGAATTTCAGGACTCTTATTTTCAACCTGGTGTTTGGAGTGTTAATCGATGTCGGACGAGGATGTAAATCTGGTTGTTGACTTCACGAATGAACTTTTGGCGTCGTCAGGACTTGATCTTAAGGCCGGCATCGATCAGGCCGAAGATGGAGTCAAGGTTCAGGTTCGCGGTACTGACGTCGCCTTATTGCTTGGGCACAACGCCGAGTTGCTCGACGCGCTCGAATACCTGGGCAATCGCGTGCTCGCCAGAAGCTCCGGAGAAGATGCGAAGTTGATGTTTGATTCTGCCAACTACCGGGCGCAACGAGAGAGAGAGTTGCGACTAATGGCCCAGAAGGCGGCGGAAAGGGTGCGTGTCTCTAACATCCCGTTCAGCTTCGATCCTATGACTCCAAACGAACGGCGCATCATTCATCTCACGCTGGCAGATGACACCTCAGTCACTACCGAGAGCCAGGGTAACGGCGAAAATCGCAAGGTCACAATTCGGCCAGTGAAATAACGTTCAGCGTTCAGGGTTCCACAGTTCAGGGTTAAGTCTCC
>Ga0126384_10000449_pt1 | contig 22469 bp, 17 predicted proteins | sample PanSoiMetPlot_36_FD_92543 | JGI IMG/M metagenome (GOLD analysis project Ga0126384, IMG submission 92543) | Tropical forest soil microbial communities from Panama - MetaG Plot_36 | ecosystem: Environmental > Terrestrial > Soil > Tropical forest > Bulk soil | place: Panama | collected 2016-02-17 | reverse complement strand
TTCGTCTGGTCATTGATCGCGATGCCCGTGGCGGCCGAGCTGCCGAACTGGTACCCGGCGCCGAGCGAGGCACCGAAGTGCTCAAGCTGGAGATCCGCGCCGGCGGTGACGCCGTAGAGATCGGCTTGCCGCAGGGGTGACGCCGCCGGGTCGGCGACCGGCGAGAGGGAAGTGTAGAAGCCGCCGTGCAGGGTGAGCGTGCGCGAGACTTTCACATTCCCCCCAACCGCAACGTTGTAAACGCGGCGCGCGGAATAGGTGAGCGTCGGAGCCGGCTGCGTCGAGGTGGTCAAGTTGCCATTGGCGTCTTGCGTTGTGACCTGAATCGGCACGTTGCTGTGGTAGAAGGTGTAGGAGTCGACTGCATCGTGGTAGCGCAGGTCCGCCTCGATCTGGACGATCCCGAAACGATAGGCGATCCCGACGCTCGCTTCCCACGGCTGCTTGTACCGAAACTCGCCGTTCTCATCGCGGAAGAACGAGCTGGTCGGCGCGGTCGGGCGCAACAAGCTCGACTCGTAGGTTAGCAGCGAGCCGCTGCTCAGCCGATATCCAGGCGAACGAAACAAGATGCCGACCGTCAGTCCTTGCACGATGTCCCATTGGCCGCCGACCCCGAAGACCATGTCCAGCTCGTTGGCGGTGGCGCGAAGAGTGGAAAGGAACTGGCCGGGCTGACCGCCGACCGAAAGCATCCCCGAGAAAGTCGTGTCGTTGCTGTAGCTGGTCTGCGAAAGTCCGAACGAGAGTCCAAGCCTTAGGGAGCGATCGGCAACCGGGGCCCAGGCGCCAGCGATCTGGTAGAGGAGGGTTCCGAAGCTGGAGCTTGTCGAGACGGTGGCCCGATCGAGGGCAGAGACACCGGGTGCGTTGGTTGTTTGGTCGATGGCGCCTGGCGTCCACGACACCCCTCGGGTGATCGAGACGCCGAGTCGCAGATTGCGCACGTCGCCGAAGGGCGGCGCGATCACCAGGCCGAAGTACCCGGGCACATTGTCGAGCTTGCTGGTCGAGATCGAGGTGTTCAGCGCTTGAGAGCTGAGCCGGGTCCAGACGTAGCCAGTCGAGCTGGCATTCAGCGAGGTCTTCTCGGAGACCACCAGCCCGGCGGGGTTGTAGAAGTTGGCGGAGGCATCGTCGGCCCGGGCGATGTACGCGCCAGCTTCGAGTGCTTGATCCTTGCCGACCAAGACGTTGTCGTAGTTTGGAAAGATCAAGGCCTTGGGTATTGGGATGGGAAGCGATTGCGCGGCGGCAATTGCGGGCGTCCACAGCAGCACGGCGGCGAGCCGAACCCGGTTCGTCATGGCGACCTCCATCAAGCAAGGGGCCCAGTGCTACACCCTGGCCCAGTCGCTCACAGCTAGGCTTTGGTCGTAGGAGTGCCGAGGAGGCGGCTAAAACTGGTAGGAGATCGCGTAGAAGAGCGAGATGGACTCGACCTTCACAACGATCTTGTCCATCAGATCACCGATAGCAAGACTCGTGGCCGTCGAGGTGCCAAACTGGTAGCCGGTGCCGAGCGACGCCCCGAAGTGCGTGAGCTGGAAATCCACGCCTCCGGTGACACCGTATAGGTCGGCTTTCCGCACCGGTCGCGTCTCCGCATCGGCGACCGGCGAGAAGGAAGTGTAGAACCCGCCGTGGAGGGTCAACGTTCGCGAGATTTTTACGTTGCCGCCAACTGCAAGGTTGTATACGCGGCGAGCTGCATAGGGGAATGAAGGGCTCGGCAGCGTGGAGGTGCTCGTCGTACCGTCGGGGTTCTGTGTCAGAACCTGGAATGGCACGTTGCTCTTGTAGAAAGCATACGAGCTCACCTTGTCGTGGTAGCGCAGGTCTGCCTCAAGTTCGGCAATGCCGAAGCGATACGCGATCCCAAGGCTCGCTTCCAACGGCTGCTTGTACCGAAACTCGCCGTTCTCGTCGCGGAAGAAGTAGCTGGCGGGCGCGGTCGGGCGCAAGAAGCTCGCCTCGTAGGTCACCACAGAGCTGCTGCCGAGGCGATAGCCGGGGGAACGAACCAGCGCGCCCACCGTCAGCCCTCCCACGATGTCCCACTGGGCGCCAAACACGAAAAGCATGTCCAATTCGGAGCCGTTAGCACGGACCGTAGACAGAAACTGACCCTGTTGATCGCCGATCGCAAGTCGCCCCGAGAAGGTCGAGTCGTTGGTGTACTGAGTGTCGGAGACGCCCAGGGCGAGCCCAAGCCGGAGGGAGCGGTCGGCTACCGGGGCCCAGGCGCCGGCGATCTGGTAGATGAAACTTCCGAAGCTGGATTGAGCGGAGTACGTGAGCCGATTGATGGACGCGATGTCCGGTGCCCCCGTGCTCTGGTCGATTATGCCTGGCGACCAGGCCACTCCCCGGGTGATCGAGACGCCGAATCGTAGATTGCGCACGTCACCAAAAGGCGGAGCGATCACCACGCCGAAGTATCCTGGCACGTTGTCCAGCTTGCTGGTTGAGATCGACGTGTCCAGCGCCTGAGAGGTAAGCCGGCTCCAGACATAGCCGGTCGAGCTGGCATTGAGCTCGGTCTTTTCAGAGAGCACCAGGCCAGCCGGGTTATAAAAGTTCGCCGATGCATCGCCGACGCGGGCGATGTAGGCCCCGGCCTCGAGTGCTTGATCCTTGCCGACCAACACGTTGTCGTAGTTTGGGAAGACCATTGTCCTCGGGATTGGAACCGGAAGCGTTTGCGCCGCAGAAACTGCGGGCACCCAGAGCACCACAGCAGCGAGCCGGACGCGGTTCGTCATGACGACCTCCATTTGAGCGCGAGCCCAGTGCTACACCGGGCCCCGGTCACTCACAGCTAGGCTTTGGTCCTAGGATCGCCCGGCTCAGGCCAGCGCTGGCTTAAGAAGCACCCTGGTCCGGCCATCTCCAGCCTACGATCTCCGGCCGATCGATGCCGTGCTCATATGCGTAGTTGCGGCAATCTATCTGCCGATCGCGGTACTTTTCTTTGACCCGACCTCCAATCCTCTGAAGTTTCGGGGTGCGGTTGATCACTTCGATCGCCAGGCTAAAGCGATCGATTTCGTTGTTGATCGCCAATTCCATCGGGGTATTGATGTTGCCCTTCTCTTTGTATCCCCGCACGTGGATATTGCCGTGGTTGGTACGACGATACGCCAACCGGTGAATCAGCCAGGGATAACCATGGAAGTTGAAAATGATCGGTTTGTCGACCGTAAACAGGCTGTCAAAATCCTGATCGCTCAAGCCGTGAGGATGCTCTGTGCTGGGCTGCAGCTTGAACAAGTCAACGACATTGATGTAGCGCATTTTTAGGTCCGGAAAATCTTCGCGAAGCAAAGCGATTGCCGCGAGCGCCTCCTGAGTAGGAATGTCGCCGGCCGATGCCAGCACCACGTCGGGCTCGCCATCCTCGTCATTGCTGGCCCAATCCCAGATGCCGATGCCCTTGGTGCAGTGCCTGATCGCTGCATCCATGTTCAGGTATTGCAGATGCAGTTGTTTGTCGGAAACGATCACATTGACGTAGTTCTCACTCCGAAGGCAGTGATCGGTAACCGAGAGAAGGGAATTGACGTCGGGCGGCAAGTAAATGCGGGTCACCGCGGCACTCTTGTTGAGCACCAGGTCAAGGAACCCGGGATCCTGATGAGTGAAACCGTTGTGGTCCTGGCGCCAGACGGTGGAGGTGATCAGCAGATTCAGCGAGGAAATCTCTTCCCGCCAAGACAACTCGTTCGCGATCGACAGCCATTTCGCATGTTGATTGAACATGGAATCGATCACGTGAACAAACGCTTCGTAAGAGGCGAAGAAGCCGTGCCGTCCGGTAAGCAAGTAGCCCTCGAGCATTCCTTCCAGGGTGTGCTCGCTGAGCATCTCGATCACCCGGCCGTCAGTCGCCAGCTCGCCGCCGTCTGCGTCTTCCGGGAAGTACTCGGCAATCCAAAACTTCTTGGTGGCTTGATAAATATCCTGCAGCTTGTTCGAGGTATTTTCGTCGGGGCCGAAAACGCGGAACCGATCGATGTTGAGTTTCATCACATCCCGGAGAAAAGCACCGAGGGGGCGAGTGTTCTCGGCCTCGACCTGCCCTGGACTGTCGACTTTCAGGCCATATCCCCGAAAATCGGGCATCCGCAACGCTCTCCGGAGAAGCCCCCCATTGGCGTGCGGGTTCGCGCTCATCCGACGGGTGCCGGTGGGCGCCAATTCTTTAAGCTCCGCGATCAGCTTGCCGCTCGCTTCGAACAGCTCCTCGGGTTTTAGCCCGCGCATCCAGGCTTCGAGCACCTTGAGCTGCTCGGGATTTTTCTTCACCTCCGGCATCGGTACCTGGTGCGCCCGCCAAGAACCCTCCAGCCTGTGGCCGCCGACCTCCGCCGGCGCGGTCCAGCCTTTGGGCGTGCGCAGCACGATCATCGGCCAGCGGACCCGGTTGGCCACGCCCGAAACACGAGCTTCCTGCTGGGCCTGGTGGATTTGGGAAATACAGTGTTCCACGGTGGCCGCCATCGCCTGGTGCATGCTCTCGGGATCGGAGCCTTCCACAAAGTAGGGCGTCCAGCCGTAGCCCTGGAAGAGGTTCTCCACTTCCTCGTGGCTGATGCGAGCCAAAAGAGTCGGGTTGTTTATCTTGTAGCCGTTGAGGTGAAGAATCGGGAGCACCGCGCCGTCGCGAATTGGGTTCAGGAACTTGCCAACGTGCCAGGAAGTCGCCAGCGGGCCCGTTTCGGCCTCTCCGTCCCCCACCACCGCCGCCGCGATCAGATTGGGATTGTCGAAGGCAGCCCCGCAGGCATGGGAAAGCACGTACCCGAGCTCGCCCCCTTCATGGATCGAGCCCGGGGTTTCCGGAGTGCAGTGACTGCCGATGCCGCCCGGAAATGAGAATTGCTTGAAGAAAGCCTGGAGCCCGGGCAGATCCTCGCACTTGTCGGTGTAAATCTCGGAATAGGTGCCCTCGAGATATACCGGGCCCAGGACGCCTGGCGCACCATGCCCCGGACCCGCCAAGAAGATCATCTCCAGGTCGTATTTCTTAATCAGTCGGTTTAGGTGCGTGTAAACAAATGCCAGGCCGGGGCTCGATCCCCAATGTCCAAGAAGCCGATTTTTGATCTGCTCCGGTCTCAGGGGCTCTCGCAGGAGCGGATTGTCCTGTAGGTAGATCATTCCAAGGCTGAGGTAATTGCAGGCGCGCCAGTAGGCGTGGATTTTCTGCAGGGCCTCGGGCCCGAGTGGTTTTCCTGAAATGGTGGACCTCGCCACGCCGTAGGCACTGAGGGAATCCTTCTGTGTGGTCTGAACTGCGCGCGATTCCTTCGCCATGGTTGTCATTTCGGTTTCTCCTCGCCTTGAGAGAGCGGTTAAAACTCGTACGAGAAAGCATAGAAGAGCGAGATCGCCTCGAGCTTCACGGTGCTCTTGTCCACCTGATCGTTGATAGCGACGCCACTGGCGGCCGAAGTGCCGAACTGGTAACCGGCGCCGAGAGACGCACTGAAGTGCTCGAGCTGGAAATCGATGCCGCTGGTGACGCCATAGAGGTCGGCTTGCCGCAGCGGTGAGGTCATTGCGTCGGCGACCGGCGAGAAGGAAGTGTAGAACCCGCCGTGCAGGGTGAACATCCGAGTGAGTTTCAGGTTGCCGCCGACTGAAACGTTAAATACGCGACGCGCAGCATAGGTGAGCGTCGGCAGCGGCTGCTGCGTGGTGCTCAACCTGCCATTGGGTTCCTGCGACACCAGCTGAATTGGCACCTCGCTCCGGTAGAACGGATAAGAGCCTACCACGTGGTGGTAGCGCAGATCGGCCTCGAGCTGCGCGATGCCGAAGCGATAGGCGATCCCGAGGCTCGCTTCCCATGGCTGCTTGTACTGAAACTGCCCGTCCTCGTCGCGGAAGTACGAGTTGGTCGCGTCGTTCGGCTGCAAGAAGCTCGATTCGTACGTCACCAACGAGCTGCTGGTGAGCTTGAACGCGCGTGAACGAACCAGTAAGCCGACCGTCAGCCCTTGCACGATGTCCCACTGGGCGCCCAGCGTAAAGAGCATGTCCAGTTCGCTGCCGTTTTCGCGGATGGTGGATAGAAAGTGACCCGGGTCACCGCCGAGGGAAACCGTCCCGGAGAAAGTCGACTCGTTGGTGTAGCTGGTCTGGGAAAGGCCCACCCCAAGGCCTAGCCGGAACGAGCGATCGGCTACCGGGGCAAAGGCCGCGGCGAGCTGGTACATCAGGGTCTTGAAAGCGGCGTCAGTAGAGTAGGTAATCCGATCGATGGACGCGTTCGACGGTGCGTCCGTGGTCTGGTCGATGGGGCCGGGCGTCCATGACACTCCTCGGGTGATGGAGACGCCAAGTCGCAGGTTGCGCACCTCGCCAGGGGGGGCGATCACCACGCCGAAGTATTCTGGCAACTGGTCGATCTTGCTGCTCGAGATCGACGTACCCAGTGCTTGAGAAGTGAGTCGGCTCCAGGTGTAGCCAGTCGAGCTGGCGCTGAGCGAGGTCTTCTCAGAGACGACCAGGCCCGCTGGGTTATAGAAGTTCGCGGAGGCATCGCCCACCCGGGCGATGTATGCCCCGGCCTCGAGCGCTTGGTCCTTGCCGACCAAGACGTTGTCGTAGTTTGGGAAAATCAGTGCTTTGGGGATGGGGATAGGAAGCGACTGCGCCGCAGAAATTGCGGGCACCCAGATCACCACGGCCGCGAGCCGAAGGCGGTTCGTCATTTGTTACCTCCCATGCGCGACCAAACTTTTTGTCGCCTGCTCGATCAGACTTTACGCTCAGGCGGCGTTCGCGTACGCCTTGGTTTACCAGGGGCTTGACTGGCTTGACCGATGATCTATGGACCAACATGATCGCCTCTTCTTGGAGGGTACTATGCGAAAGGGAATGTTCACGGCGTTGGTGGCTATCCTCGCTGGCGGATGCGGAGTGTCGAAAGATGAGTTTGCAGCGGTCCAGCGGGATGCAGATCAGAACTTGAAGAACTACCAAAACGAAACGAAGAAAACCGCGGCACTCGAGCAGAAGGTTTCGGACCTAGAGAAGCAAAACAAGGAACTGACCACAACCACGACGAAGCTCGAGGCGAAGAGTGCGCAGTACGAGCAGTTGGCGAGCTCGCTGCAGGACCAAATCGCAAGTGGGCAGGTGGAGGTCTCGGAGCTGCGTGGGAAGATGACCGTAAAGCTCAAGGACAAGGTGTTGTTCGCGTCCGGCTCGACGGCGCTGAACAAGGAGGGGAAGGCCGCGCTCAACGCAGTGGCCGAGGCCTTCAAGAACCTGAAGGACAAGAACGTGATCGTCGCCGGCTATACCGACGACGTACCCATCAAGAAGGAGGCGTTCAAGGACAATTGGGATCTCTCAACGGCGCGGGCGGTTACGGTGGTGCGCTATCTCCAAACCCAGGGCGTCCCGCCCGAGATTCTCGGCGCTGCGGGATTTTCGCAATACCGGCCGCTTGCCCCGAACGACTCGGCTCAGAATCGCAGCGCCAATCGGCGGATCGAAATTGCACTCACCGCGTCGGACTACACTCCACAGACCGTCGAAACGCCGCGCGCAGACGTGCAAAAATAACAACCCAAGGGCGAACTCCAATGATGAAGTATCTCGCAGCTCTCGCGGTCCTGGCTCTGGCGCCGGCGGCGCGCGGGAGCGAACCGCTGGAGATGAAAAAGACTCAACCGGGCCAGGCCAAGGGTGAGCGCACGGCGACGGTGAAAGTCAAAGTCAAGGCCGTCGACTTGACGAAGCGGATCCTCACCGTTCAGGGGCAGGATGGAACCGTCCAGGCGTTCAAGGTCGGACCGGAAGTGGAGCGCCTGGACGAGATTGCTCCGGGCGACACCATCGTCCTCAAGTACAAGCAGGGGCTGATGCTTCAGGTCATGGCGCCGCAGGAGGAACGGCAGCCGGCCGGCGCGGCAACCGCCGTCCAGGGGCGCCCGGATATTCCCCCATCAGGAGCGATGGCCGCGACGGTCAGTGGGACGGTGACCGTCGCAGCCGTGGACCAAAAGAGCCGGATCGTCGTTCTGCAAACCGAGGCCGGCGATCTGTTCAAGGTGAAGGCGGACCCTCAGATCCAGCTCGAGAAGTTGAAGGCGGGCGACAAGCTGTTTGGCACCTATACCCAGTCGCTCGCGGTCTCCGTGCAAAAAGCGAGCTCGGTCGGGCCGGCGAAGACCAACTAGAGCGTCGCCCCGTTCCACTGGGTGGTTTGGGAACCGTTGACTCTCTTCACTTTGGCTTCCGCATCGCGGCGCTCATCCATGCCTCGCGCTCGCTCCATGGAACCGTGGCCGTTTCCGGAGCCATTCGTCGGCCAGTGACCACTCGCGGTGTCGAGCAGCCGGATGAGCTGGACCACCGAGCTGAGGCCCAGTTTTTTCATCATCCGCGACCGGTGCACCTTGACGGTGCTCTCCGCGATGCCGATCAGGCCGGCGCTTTGTTTGTTGAGCAGCCCGGCGACGACGGAATCACAAACCTGATGTTCTCGCGCGGTAAGTTGGGCAAGCCGTCTGCACGCCTCACGCTGCGCGGCGCTCTGTCGACGCCTTTGGAGATCCTCGCGTAGCCCGCGCTCAACGGCTTCATATACTCGCCGCTCGTCGAGGGGCTTCTCGAAAAAATCCACGGCTCCACGTTTCATGGCTTGAGCGCAGGCCGAGATCGCGCCGTGGCGGGTCAGAAACACAATCGGGATCTCGCGGCTCGTGCGGGACAGCTCCTGCTGCAGCTCCAGGCCCGTCATGTCCGGCAACTTCAGCTCGATAAGCACGCAAGTCGGCCCACTCTCGGGCGGGTGAACGAGAAATTCCGTTCCCGAACCGAAGGTCTGAACCTCGACTCCGAGGGAGCGAAAAAACTCCGCCGACGCATCGCGGGAAGCGGCATCATCGTCGACGATGAGCACCTTGGCGTCAGCTGGGATCATCTTTGGCTCAGCGCCCTCACCTCACAGCGGGGCAAATACTGCAGCGGCTGCGGGCGTTTCCAATTGGACCTTGGCCCTAGCGGCCCGTGACGAAGGCCGGCCCAACGCTTACCCCCCAAGTGAGACCTTGGTCATATCTGCCGACCAGCAGCTCCTCGATTAGGCTTGGGGGAATCGAAAGCCCAGTTCCGGGCCGGGGGACCACCCTGGACGTCGCCTCAAGAAGCCCTGCCGCCGGCAAGGAGCCGTCGGATGGCGCTGCGGGTGGCCATCCTGTGCACGGCCTTCCGATGAGCGCACCGCATCGCCGGCGCCGCAGACGAATTCTGATTGCCCTCGGAATCGCCACGGCGGTGGTTGCGGCGATCTGGGTCGGGGCGAAAACGTTGGCAGCCCCGTTGCTTCGCAGCACCGTGGAGCGGCTCGCGACCCGGGCGCTTGGGCGAGAGCTGAAGATCGCCGGTCCAGTCAAGGTATCCTTCTCGCTTACGCCGCGAGTTACCGCGGCCGACCTCAGGCTTGCCAACGCCCCGTGGGGCTCCGAGCCCTGGATGGTCCAGGTCGAGCGCGCCACGGTGGTCGTGGATCTCTTTTCGCTGCGGTCGGGTCCGCCGCTGGTGCACGAGCTGGAGGTCGAGACCGCCCGCCTTCTGCTCGAAGAGAACGGTGTCGGCGGCCGCAACTGGGTATTTGCAGCCGAAGCCACCTCCGGCGGGCCTCATCAGGCACCGCCGCCAAAGGGGCCGCCGGTGGTCTTCGAACACGTGGCGATCCGCGGACTGGAGATCACCCTTCGCTCGCCGGCCCAGGCATCACCGGCTGCGCTCGGAATCCGGGAGACCGAAGCGCGGCTCGATGCGGCGACCCGGATGATCGACTTCCGCGGAGCCGGGAGGTTCAACCAGTCGCAATGGGAGATCTCGGGCCGACTTGGCACTCTCGAGAATCTCTTCGAGGGCCGAGATCTCGAATTCGCGCTCAATTCGCGCATCGACGCGTCGAATCTGGAGGCTCGAGGGCGAATTCGCGATCCTCAGGTTCTTCGCCAGTCAGAGCTGGAGGTAAGCCTCAACGGTGCCGACATCGTCGGTGCGCTGAAGACATTCGGTCTAAGGTCGCCGCTCAGCGGGCCATTCCAACTTCGCGGACGCTTCGCACCGTCGAAAGGCGGCATCGGCGCGGACGTCACCGCGACGGTCGGCACGGTCACGGCCAAGGTGCAAGGCGAGCTGGGAGCGGGCTCCTCCTTGGGCGCGTTCCGCTTCGATGTCGAGGCCACCGGGACGGATGCCTCGGTGGTGGGGTCATGGATCAACGTGCAGGGCATCCCGGCACAGCCGTTCGCGCTCTCGGGACAGGTACGGCGCAAGGAGGGCCGGCTTCACCTCGAACGCATCCGGACTCGCGTCGGTCCGATTTCGCTCGCCGTCGCGGGGTTGCTGGGAATGCCGCCCGACTTCATCGGCACCGACTTGACCGTGCGAGGTACAGGGCCCGACCTCTCGGATCTGTCAAAGCTCACCACCGTTCCGCTTCCCACCGGACGTTTCGAAGTCACTGGCCGCTTCCTCCGCCGAGCCGACGGTCTGGGGATCGACGCGGTCGAGCTGCAGTTCCGCCGCACGGTGGTCCACGCGGCAGGGAACATCGGCGAGCCGCCCGATTGTGCCAAGCTGGACTTGACAGCGGACGTTGTCGGGCCTGACCTGGCGGTGTTCTCCCGGCTGCTGAGCGTAAACCTGCCGCACGCACCCTTCGCGGTGCACGGACGGGTGGCGCGCGCCCAGGGCGGACTCGAGATCGAGGTGGTGGAGGGCCGGGTGGAGGATGGCCCCGTCAGCGGCCGCGGCCACCTGGTGTTCGCGAACCGCCTCGAGGGCACGGCCTTCCGGCTGCGTGTCGCGGGCCCGGACCTCGCCAAGACCGCGTCGCTCATCGGGTTGCATGGTGCTCCCGCCGAGCCGTTCGAACTGGAAGGTCAGCTGCGGCTTGGGCCGGGCCGCTATGAGCTGAAGGACGTCGAAGGGTCTGTGGGCCGGGTCTCGGTGGGCCTGAACGGTCACATCAACGCTCGGAGCGCGCTCCGCGGCACGTCGCTGTCCTGTCGCGCGCGCGGGCCCGCGCTCTCGGAGCTCGCGGCCTGGGGGCTGCCTCCGAACCTTCCCGCGGAGCCGTTCTCGGTCGTGGGCTCTCTTCAAATCGACAGGGGCGTTTATCAAGCCCACGGGGTGGTGGCGAAAGCTGGGTCGGACCGCCTCAACTTAGACGGCACGCTAGGTGCGCTCCCGGACCTTTCTCGCCTCGACCTCAGGGTGGACGCAGCGGGGCCCAGCCTCGCCGGACTGCAGCGCTTCTTTCTCGAAGCAGGCCTCCAGCCCTCCAAGCGGGTTCCCAGCGCCGCGTATCAGCTCTCCGGGCGGGTGCAGCACGCTCCCGCCGGATACGAGCTTCACCAGGTGAGGATCAAAGCGGCACAGACCGAGGTTCGCGTCGAAGGCACGTTAGGCTCCGGCAAGGACATGGCCGGCACGGACATCCAGTTTCGAGCCGAGGCACCCGACGCTTCGCTCCTTTCTAGTGTTGCCCACGCCCCGCTCCCGGGTGGGGCTTTCAAAGCCCACGGACGGTTGGGGCGGGCCGAAAAGGGCCTGCTCCTCAAGGACGTCGCGGTCTCCGTCGGCGACCTCCACGCGGAGCTGTCGGGAACTCTCGGTTCCCCGCCCAAGCTTCAGGAATCCGAGCTCCGCGTCAACGCCGCGGGGCCCGATCTGTCCGCGATACTCCGCTCGATCGGCATCTCGCGTGGGCCAGTTGCTCCGTTTGAGGTCTCCACGAAGCTCACTGGGAGCGTGGAGCGCCTGGTGTCGAGGGGATTGGCGGTGAGGCTCGGCAAAAACGACCTCGAGGGAAACCTCGGGATCCGCCTCGAGGGCAAGCCGGTGGTGGACGCGGAGCTGCGCTCGAAACGCGTGGACGTCGGCGAGCTGCTCTCGGAGTTCAGCGCGCGGCCCGCCGCATCGGCCACACCGACTCCGCCCGCGACGGGGTCCGAGCACAAACATCTCATCCCCGATTACGTGCTGAAGCTCGGTGCGCTGGGATCCTTCGATGCCAAGCTGAGCCTACGGGTGGAGGAGCTGCTGATTCCGGGTCGGGCTCTGCGCGACGTCGTCGTCGCCGGGGAGGTGCGCGATGGCAAACTTCGCCTCGACCGTGCCGAGGGCGCCCGCGTGGAGGGAGGGCTTGCCACCTGGGCCCTCGATCTCGAGCCCTCCGATCGCGGCTACCGGATATCGACTCAGGGCCGCCTCCACGATGTACGGCTCGGCGCCTCCAGCGAATCGTTCGAGAAGGAGCCGCCCTTAAAGGTGGAGTTCCAGCTGAAGGCGGAAGGACGCTCGCTCCATGAGATCGCCGCGAGCCTGGACGGCAGAGTTCACATGGCGCTGGGCCCGGGACAGTTCTCGAACGCCTACGATTGGATGAGCACCGGGATCGTGAAGAGCTTGCTGGACGCCCTCAATCCATTCCGGAAGTCGTCGCCCGAAACCAATTTCGAATGCGGCATCGCGCTGGCGACCTTCGAGCGTGGAAGGGCTTCCGTCGAGCCGCTCGCCGGGCGCACCGACCAGCTGACCGCGGTCGGCAAGGGCAAAGTTGACTTCGATACCGAGAATATCGAGCTGGAGTGGACCATCAAACCGCGGACGGGCATCGGGATCTCGGCGGGTTCACTCGCGAACCCCTACGTCAAGCTGGGCGGGACCCTGACCTCCCCCAAGCTCGAGGCAAAACCACTCGACGCCGCGGTGTCCACCGGTGCCGCCGTCGCCACGATGGGGCTCACGATATTGGCCCAGGGCCTCTACGACCGGGTCACGGCCGAGGAGAACGTGTGCATCAACAAACTCGTCGAAGGAGCGCCGACCGCACCCGAAGAGATCTATCAAAGCTCTTCGAATGGCGGTCTGGTCCCATGAGACCAATGGCCAATATGGCCGGAATCCCTCAAATCCTAGGTTCCCCGTCCTTGAAAGGAAGGACGCCATGCGAAAGTACGCGGTTTCGATCGTGGTGGGGATGCTTCTCGCCGGCGGGCGGGCCATCGCAGCGGATGACGTCATTGCGAACGTAAGGTCCGCTTGTCAAAAGGAGCTCAACACGGTCTGCAAGGGGGTGCCGGAGGGCGAGGGACGCGTCCTCGCCTGCTTCTACGCCTTCCAGGACAAGTTGTCGGACAAGTGCGTGTATGCGCTGTACGACGGCGCCAGCCAACTCGAACGGGCCGCCACTGCCTTGAAGTTCGCGGCCAGCCAGTGCAAGGACGACTTCCAGAAGTTTTGCTCCGACGTCAAGCTCGGCCAGGGCAAAGGCCTCGCTTGCCTCAAAAAGAACGAGAAGTCCGTTAGCCAGAACTGCAACGACGCTCTGAAGCAGACCGGTTTGAAGAAATAAGACAGCGGAAGCTAGGCCCGAAGACCAATGTCGCGCTGGCTGGACGGCCGGTACCCTGAATCGGGAGGCCGTGCGATGACCCGAGCTCCGGTCAGGATGCGCGTGGGTGCGACCCTCGCGCTGGCGATTGCCTTGGGAGCGGAACCTCTCCGCGCCGGGATCGCCGCGACTGCCGACGACGTTGAAGCCGAAGAAATCGTCACCGCCCCGGTGGTGCTGGATGGCGTGACGTTCTTCCGCGTCCGCGGACTGTCGCATCTGCCGGCTCAGCAGCGCGCTGACCGCATCGCGGAACGGATCGAGGCGGTTGCTGCGGATCGGTCCTTCGATCCGGCAACCCTTCGCACCGAGGAAGGGGAGGCAGGGACGGAGATCCTCGCAGGACCGCACCGGCTGATGGTCGTGACCGATCCGGATGCCGCGGCGGAGCACGTTCCGCGCGCGGTGCTCGCGGCGACAGGCCGCGAATCGGTCCGGCAAGCCATCTATCGGTACCGAGCTGACCGCAGCGAGGAGGTGCTCCGACAAGGCCTGCTCGGTACTTTGGTGATCGGTGCCGCACTCGCAGCGGTGTTGATCATCCTGATCCTCTGGGGCCGACGGCTGGCGGCCGGCCTCGAGCGCCGACTCCAGCTCCAGATCCGGTCGGTGCAGATCAAGTCGTTCAAGCTGATTGATTCCGAGCAGATCTTGCGAGGCATCCACAGCTCACTCCAAGGCTTCCGCGTGCTGTTGATGGTGGTTTCCTGTTACCTCGCGATCGCGCTCGCTTTGAGCCGCTTCGCGGCGACGCGGGCGATTTCCGACCGCCTCCTCTCGTGGCTTATCAATCCACTCCGCGTCATCGGGCGCTCCGCGGCTGCCGCACTACCCAATCTGATTTTCCTTGCAGTCTTAGTGTTGATCTTCCGCTGGATCTTGAGGGCGATGCGGGTCTTCTTCGAATCGCTCGAGCAGCAGAAGCTGAAGCTGCGCGGTTTCGAACCGGAGCTGGCGGCGCCCACCTACCGGTTGTTGCGGATCGCGGTGCTGGCCTTTGCCGTAGTCGTGGCTTATCCATACGTGCCCGGCTCGAACAGCGAGGCCTTCAAGGCAGTCTCCATTTTCGCGGGAATTCTGTTCTCTCTCGGCTCTTCGTCGGTGATCGCGAGCATCATCGCGGGCTACGCGATGATTTACCGGCGCACGTTTCACGTCGGGGACCGCGTAAAGATCGGCGAAGTGGTCGGCTTCGTGGACCAAATCGGCCTGATGGTGACGCGGCTGCGCAGCATCAAGAATGAGGAGTCGGTAATTCCCAACTCCGAAATCCTGCAGAGCGAGGTGGTGAACTACAGCACCTATGCCCGCGAGGGAAGGCTGATCCTGCACACCCGCGTCGGGATCGGTTACGAGGTGCCCTGGCGGCAGGTCGAAGCCATGCTGATGCTCGCGGCCGAGCGAACGCGGCGTATCCGTCGCGAGCCACCGCCGTTCGTGCTCCAGCTCGAGCTCAAGGACTTTTGCGTCAACTACGAGCTGAACGTTTACTGCGACGACGCTTCCGCGATTACCTACGTGTACACGGAGCTCCACCGCAACGTGCTCGACGTCTTCAACGAGTACGGGGTGCAGATCATGACGCCGGCGTACGAGGGTGATCCAGAAGAGCCGAAGATCGTTCCGCGCGCGAGGTGGTACGAGGCCCCAGCCAGTACCGCACCCGACGGCGATAATGCCCAGGCCCACGCACCCGCCGCCCCGGCGAAGTAATACCGCATACGGGCAAAGCACGCGCCGAGTGTCGGGTCTAGACGACGCTGAGCTCGAAGACGTGGAAGCCCCACGGTGGGACGTCCAGGTAGAGGCCTCGCGCGCTGAGGTCGCTCCCATCCCGATCGTAGCTCGCGGGTCCCATCAGGTCCTCGAGCCGGATGGTGCGGCCGGCCAGGTCTGTGAATCGAAGGCGAACGTAGCATTGGCTCTGGTGACCGCAGTGGTTGACGGCGATCAGCAGACGCTCGCTGGAAGCGGCGTGCCAAGACCAGGCCACGAAGTCCTCATCGGTCGCGTTCCCGTCCCAGGCTCGGACGCATTCGAGCAAGCGCCACTCGCCGTCGCGAACCGCCGGACGCCGGAGCACGGTCAACAAAGCGTCGTAGAACTGCTGCCGCGACCGGTCGGGCGGTTCGCTGGGAGCCCTCACCAGATGCGGCGAGATCCGTTTGGTCCGGCCCTCGAGCTGCCCCTGATGGAAGAATCGCAGCCCGGGCGTCAGAAACGTAATCACCGCCGCGGCCTGGTGAGAGCCGGGCGCGAATGACGCCGCGGCCCGCGGCTCGTCGTGGTTCTCGAGGAACCGGGCGAGCTTGTCTTGGAAGTCAAGCCCCGCACGGAGGTGCTCGCGCACCGGGCCGGCGTGCGCCGCGCGCAGCCGATCGTACAGCCGCTTGTCGTAAGCGTAATCGAATCCCTGCTGTAGCATGGTCCACTCGAGGTCCCAATAAACCTCGGCCAGGAAGGTGAAGCCTGGGTACTTCGCCCGAACCGCCGCCGTCGCGCGAGGCCAAAACGGCGTAGGCAGTCGAGCCCAGGTGCGCTGGAAAATCTCAGGCAGAACCAGCATCGCCATGTCGCAGCGGACGCCGTCGCATTGCCCGCCAATCTTCAAGAGCTCGTCCAGCATCGCCAGCTGCGTGGCCGGATTGCTGTAGTCGAGCTGTAGTGTGTCTGGCCAGCCGGGAAAGTTTGGGTCCCGGCCGTTTGCGAGCAGCACCCTGCCCTGCCGCCGGTCGACCCAGGTGTAGTTCTGCGGCGCCCGCGTCAGGTCGAGCTCGCTTCCAGAGATGAAGTACTCGAGGTGATCCTCCACCCAAGGGTGATCCAGGGCGGTGTGATTGGGCACGAAGTCCAGCATCAGCCGAAGACCGCGTGACCGCAGCCGCTCGCGGAGGCGGGCGAGTGCGGCATCCCCGCCGAGGTCGGGATGAACCGTGTAGCCGGTGATCGCGAACCCGGAGCCGCCGATGTCCTCTTCGCGCAGGTCGGGCAGCGTCTGCTCGAACTCGCAGCGCCATTCGCGATGGGAGCGCGACAGGCCCTGACCGGCCAGCCCCGTCCGCCACACGCTCAGAAACCACACCCAGTCGTATCCGGCGGCAGCGAGGCGATCCAGCTCGGCGTCCGGGATGTCGTCCAGCGTAGCGCGATGCCCGAGGGTGCTTGAAATCTCGGTGAGCCAAACGCGGGTGTTGATCTGATACAGCGAGGGATAGCGCGGCAGCAGCGGGAGCTCCGCAGCAGGCGCCTGGGAAGGCGCCTTCGGCTTCTTCGCTCGCCGTGGCGCGGCATGAGAGCGCGCCTGCTGCAGGTCGCGATGCTGCCCGCTCACGGCACGCTCGCCCTAGTAGGCGAAGGCGATGCCAATCGTCTCGGCGAAGGACTGCGCGTCGGAGACGTTGCGGAAGCTGATGGTGGTGAAGTGGTAGGTGACTGCAAGGTTCAGCCCCACGCTGGTCGCGCCCTTCGCAAACCAAATGACGGCACCCACCTCAGGCGAGACGATGAAGTAAAACCCGTTCTGCGAAGTCCCGAGGTCCGCCGTCTGCTGGTACGAGTTGCTCCAGACACCCCCAATGCCGAAGCCGACGTACGGAGTAATCAAGTCGCTTCCGGTGCCGATGTAGTAGTGGACGATCGCTTCCAGAGGCAATTGATCCATGAAGCGGAAGAGGGGGCCCTGCAAGGTGCCTCCACTGCTGGTCGTTTGCGTGACGCTTGAGAACTCCTCGCTGAAGCGGTTCCAGCTGAATCGCAGACCGACGGTGACGTCCTTGTAGACCTTGGATCGCCAATCGAACATCACCCCGCGGAAGCTGGTCGAGTCGATATAGCCGTGCAGGCTGCCGATGGGCTGTGCAATCTGATAGCCCAGGGTGAACAGCGTGCTGGCCGGACGGTACTCGGTCCACCCGCTGTACTGAGCGGAAGCCGGCAAGGCGCCGAGAAGAAGAGGGACTGCGAGCACTGACATAATGCGGGCGCGGTTCATTTCGTCTCCTTCACGGAGCTGCGGACGTTTTGAGGAACGGGGATAGGTCGAAGGCGGTGTTCAGCCCGTTGTTCAACCTGGTCACAGCGTCCGGGGTGGTGCTGTACTTGACCGCGTACAGCGCATTTGCCCACAGCACCGGACGCTGACCGGCCGGAGGGCCGGGTGGAGGGGTTTGCCGCAAATCCACCATCAGCGTGGCTACGCTACCGGTCGTGTAGGTCCCCCCGTAGCCCCAGTACGGATAGCAGCCGTAGTAGCCCCAATACGGGGAGCACCAGCTGTAATAGTAGGTCACGCTGTTGTTGAACAAGGTCAGACGTAGCCCCACGTTCGCGTTAGGGGGCGGCAATGCCTGCCCCGCTCCAACGCGCGTGTATCCGTAGGCCGTCATACGAGTTGCGATGACCTGCACCGTTGAATCGGGGACAGCAACCGAGGGCTGCTGCGCTCCGTCCTTAAAGACGTCCATAGTCAAATCGAGGTAGTAGGTCCTCAGCGGCTTGAAGTCCGCGTTCGGAGCAGGCTGCGTGTAGACGACCGTACCGAACGTCACCGCGTCGGATGCGTAGTAGCCACCACAGCCTTGGGTAGCGATCGCAGCCAACAAAAGCCAACGTCGAGTGTCCATGCTAACTCCCCTTCCGGTTGGATGCGTCACTCAAGTCGTGCGCATTCCAGCTGCAGGCGATTTGGCATGGAAGTTTAGGGGGCAAAATTGGACCTTGTGCCAACGCTGCGCCACTTCGTGCGGGGCTGTCCCGTTCGCGAACGGCGAGACTGCTACAACGCGATTGGACGATCGTGCGATGCAAAATCGCATTCGCGTTTGGTTCGCTCGGGGAATTGATCTGCGCCGTTCGAGCCGTTGCGGTACCGACGCCCGCTGAGTGTTGCGGGGCGATCACTGACCGCGGGTCAAACAGCCTCGGCGTTCGGCGTCTTTGGGCGTTCACTGCTCAGCCGCAAACAGTGCGCAAGCTGCAAGCACGCGGCGCACAATTGGCGCGCACCGAATCGGGCTTTGGAGCCACCGACGCCTCGCCGGATGCGCTCGGCCATTCACTGCAATGACCGGAGTACAGCTATAAGCCCTTAAGATCCGGCCACTTTTGAAATGCGAATCGCCCTCGTCGCCCGTCGCCTCTAAACCAGCAAGTACCGAAATTCATTAAAGTCCGGCGAGAGTTGACTTTCTTAACTTGGGCATATGTCATGCACTATACGTGCAGCGCCTACTCCGGTCGCACGTGGGGCCGGACAGGCTCACACGGTGCCGATGCGTGAGGGCACATAGCGTCGGCCTGGATAGGGGCAGCCGATGAACGAGAACACGATGGTGCACGTGGTGGACGACGACGACTCCGTTTGCAGCGCGCTCTCACGGCTCTTGAAGGCGGCAGGGTTCCAGGTACAGACGTATTCGTCAGGCCAGGAGTTGCTCGCCGGCCCAATTGGAACGGACGATGGGAACGACGTTGTCCTGACGGACCTCTGCATGCCGGAGATCGATGGGATGACGCTCGCCAAGAAACTGAGCTCCACCCCGTTCCCGCCGCCGGTGGTATTCCTCAGCGCGCACGGTCAGGTCGCCGACGGAGTGCGCGCGATGAAGGAGGGCGCGGTTGACTTCCTCGAGAAGCCGATCGGCGCTCAGGATCTGGTCGCGGCGCTCGGCCGCGCGGCGGAGCGGCTCCGCGGCGACCGTGCGGAGCGACTGCAGATTGCCGAGCTGCACCGCCGCCACGCCAGCGTCACGGCGCGCGAGCGCGAGGTCTTCGTCCTGGTGGTGTCCGGCCTGCTCAACAAGGAAGTAGCGTGGGAGCTCGGGATCTCGGAGAAAACCGTGAAGGTCCACCGCGCGAGAGTGGTGAAGAAGATGGGCGCTCACTCGCTGCCGGAGCTGGTCCGCATGGCTGCAAGGCTCGGCATCCCCGTCGATCCGCGCGCGAATCGTTCCCTAGCGCTGGCGTGATAAGTCGCACGCCGCAGCGGCGCACGGTCCGAAAGGCCAATATCGGCTGCTCGGAACACAGCGCGACACTGAGCTCGGAGGTACCATCATGCGTTTATCCTTGACGCTCGTCTGCGCCACCGCGCTGGCGACCGGAGCCTTCGCAGCGTCGCAACCCTCTGGCAAGGGAAAAACGGGGATGATTCGCGGCGTCTATGAACCTCCAAAGAACCCGAAGCACCAGGAATTATATGAGTGGGCCAAGAAATCGCAGGTGCTCGAGAAGCTCTCCGACTCGCTCCGCGCCCTCCGACTTCCCAAAGTCCTGGTGATGAAGTTCGCCGGGTGCGACGGCACCTCGAACGCCTGGTACGAGCCGGAGGACGGCACGGTGACCTTCTGCTACGAGTACGTCGCCGAGATCCAAGCGGGGTCGGCCGGTTCGGCCGCGCACGGGATCCCTTCCGACATGGCATTCGAAGGGGGCGTGGTGTTCGTGCTGCTCCACGAAACTTCGCACGCGATTTTCGACCTGCTCAAGGTTCCGATCCTTGGCCGCGAGGAGGACGCCGCCGACCAGGTCGCAGCGATGACTTTACTTCGGGCCGGAGAGGGGGTGGCGCGCCGGGTTTTGAGCGGCGCGGCGTGGATGTACCTGCACGACTCGAAGGGACGGATGCCGGACGACAGCGACTTCGCGGACGTCCATGGCCTGGACGCGCAGAGGTTCTACAACGTTCTCTGCATGGCGCACGGAAGCAATCCCGACTCCTTCAAGGGAATGGTGGAGAAGGGATACCTGCCGAAGGATCGCGCAGAAACCTGTGCCGACGAGTTCCGGCAGGTCGCCTATGCAGTGAAGCAGCTGATTAACCCGAACCTGGATGTGAAGGTCTGGGCGAAAACCAAGGCAGCGCACAAGGCGCGCTGGGAAAAATTTGGCACGCAGCCCGGAGCCGAGGCGGCAAAGTAACGGCCGAGAAGCGATCGCTGGCTACCGCAGAACCTTCCGGCACTGAACCGACACCTGGCTCTCCTGGGCCTTGAGGCACATGAAGAGCTGCCCGCCCCCGGGTTTGACCCAGCTGCAGAGCCGGTCGATGTCATCCGCGCAATAATCCCGCATTCCCTGCGCCTTCTCTGCCACCTGCGCCACCTTGTCGCGGCAGATCGAGGAAAGGTTGTCCCACCGTGACACGAGACAGGCCTGGAGCCGGCCCGCGCCGGCCGCCACGTTGGGGCAGTACTGCCACAGGTCGGTGACGCAGGCCTGGTTGATCTCTGCGGCACGGTTCTGGATCTGCTGGATCTCGTTCTGACACGCGCTCGAAAGATCCATCCAGCGCGCTTGCAGGCAGGTGAGCACCCGTCCTTCGCCGAACGGGATGGTCGGGCAGTAGCGCTGAGCATCTTTCATACACATCGAGTCCCCATGTGCGATCGCCGACACCGATAGCACGCCGGCCGCTACAGCGATCAACAGCGCGCGCAGGTTCGCTCTCGTCATCGCCTTCCCTCCTGGTCAGCGCACCCCGTCACCGCGAAGACGGAGCAGCCTCTGCCGTCGACCTCAAGGGCAGTCAAGCTTCAGCCTCCGGAGGCGACCGAAGCTATTGGACCAAGGACCAAGCGAGTCGCGCTGGACGAGGTGATTCACTTGGGCGCGATGGACCAAGTCACCGCGGTGCATGGTTCGCCGGTGGAAGCGAGATACGTCCGTCCACTCGAGCGGATCGATCGCGTCTCGGAAGCACTCTTCGGCCTGATTATGGTCCTCGCGGTTACCTGCTCGATCAGCGTCGCAACCGCGGGCCGCGAGGAAGTCCGGACGATGCTGTTCGGAGCGATGGGCTGCAACTTGGTATGGGGCATCATCGACGCAGTGCTGTACCTGATGGCTTGCCTCGTCGAGCGGAGAGAGGGAATCAATACCCTGCGCTCGGTGCACCGCGCAGCCAACCCAGAGGAGGGGCAAAGGATCATCGCCAGAGCGCTTCCGTCGATAGTCGCGTCGGTATTGCAACCCGAAGAGCTGGAACGCTTGCGGCAGGAGCTGAGTCGGCTTCCGGAGCCGTCGCCGCGCCTCGGCAGTAAGGACTGGCTTGGGGCGCTTGGGGTTTTCCTCTGGGTGTTTCTGATCATCGTTCCAGTGGTGCTTCCGTTCGTCTTCATCCACGATGCCCATCGAGCCTTGCGCCTCTCCAACGCGGTTGCCGTCGTACTGCTGTTTCTCACGGGCTATGCGTTCGGACGCGCCGCCGGGCTCAGCCCTTGGTGGACTGGCCTGGTGATGGTGCTCCTCGGCGGCGCGCTGGTGGCCGCCACGATCGCGCTAGGCGGATGAGATCCTGGGGCGATCAGGGATTGGCCTTCTTGGAAACCGAGATTGCCGCAGTTGCCACATAGGTCGCGAGCAGGCGATCGCCAACCTTGAGCTTTTCGATCGCCACCGTCGGGCTCGCCCTCACCTCGTATCGGTACCCCTCGGCGTCCTGGACGTGTACCACCCGGGTCTCGAGGTCGATGGCCGTGACCGTCACCGTGGTCTGGATCGTCGCTCCGGCGGCGCCGACAGGCGGCTGGTCGGTGGCGGCGCGTGCCTCCGCTTCCCTTGCCGGCGACGGCGCACCGCCGTTGCTCGCCGGCTGGTACTCGAAGAGGACGCCTTCCTGCACCTCCACCTCGACGGTGTCCCCGACCGAGATTTTCCCGAATTCTTTCACCTCGGGCGGTACGTTGATCGTCTCGATGTGGGCGTACTCGCCCTTGAGCGTGAGCTTCCGTGAGCCCGCGTCCACCGCCTGAACAGTCCCGCTGAAGCTGTGGTAGCGAGTCGCCGCCGCTTTGCCGGGCGTACCCGTGGAGTACGCCTCCATCTGCCCTGGGCTGGAAGGCTTCGACGCCGCGCACGCCGAGAACAGAAGCCCTACCAGCGATCCGATCAAGAGAATGCGCATCGAAGCTGCAGCCCGTATCAGGGCGAGGCCTTGGCGCTGATCTTCTGGAGCACCTCGCCGAACTTGTAGCGGAAGCTGGCCCCGGGCGCGTCCTTGCAGGCGTCATTGAGCGCGCCGAGGACGCTGCGC
>Ga0126384_10000448_pt1 | contig 22477 bp, 20 predicted proteins | sample PanSoiMetPlot_36_FD_92543 | JGI IMG/M metagenome (GOLD analysis project Ga0126384, IMG submission 92543) | Tropical forest soil microbial communities from Panama - MetaG Plot_36 | ecosystem: Environmental > Terrestrial > Soil > Tropical forest > Bulk soil | place: Panama | collected 2016-02-17 | reverse complement strand
CAACGTAGTGCGGTAACTTCAGGTGCTCGACGAAGCCGCTCGCCTGCACGTTGTCGCAATGCGACAGCACGAATTCCGGGTCCTGGGCCGGTGTTTTCGCCGCCTGGCCCAAGTCCTGGCTGCGCAGCGCGCGATCCAACAGCGCCATCACCATCGCCTTGCGCTCGGAGTGGCCAAAGGCCAGGCCATAGCCGCGCGTGAACTGCGGTGGCGCGTGTGCCGAACCGCTGAACTGGTTCACCATCTCGCATTCGGTCAGGGTAATGCGCCCGAGCGGAACCTCGAAGCCGAGCTCCTCGGGCGTGAACGCCACCTCGACCTCGCCCATGCGGATCTCGCCCGCAAACGGGTGGGTTCGGCCGTAGCCGCGCTGGGTCGAATAGGCAAGCCCGAGCAGGAAACCTTCATCGGCGCGCGCCAGGCCCTGCAGGCGAACATCCCGGTCGGCCGGAAACGCCAGCGGATCCCGGGTGATGTCGCCCACGGGTTTGGCATCGGCAGCGGCGTTGGCCTCGATTAACCCCTCGCGATCGAGCAGCACCGTCACGTGCGGGGTCGGCTCTGCCACCGGCTGTACTCGCCCACGAGGCTCGCTTGGCGCCGGCGCCGGCGAGCCGGGATCAAACAGGCGATGCGTATAATCGAAGGTGGGACCCAGCAGCTGGCCGCCCGGCAGATCCTTGTAGGTTGCCGAGATCCGGCGGCGGAGCTGCATGGCGCCGGTATCGACCGGTTGCGCGTAGCCGAGCCGGGGCAAGGTCGTGCGATAGGCGCGCAACAGGAAGATGGCCTCGATCAGGTCGCCGCGCGCCTGCAGCACCGCTTGCGCCGCCAGATCGGGATCGTAAAGAGAGGCCTCGCACATCACCCGATTGACGGCAAGTGTGAGCTGCTCGCGCACCTGCTCGACGGAAATCTCCGGTATGCTGGGGTCGCCGCGCCGCTCGCGGGCCAGTAGTTCATGCGCCGCCGCAATCGCCGCCTCGCCGCCCTTGACCGCAACATACATCAGGCCGCCTCCGCGACGCGTACGCTGCGCGGCAAGGCCGCAATGGCGTTGGGCGTGATGAAAAAAATATCGACCCCACGGGGGAAGCGGGAGCGGTTGCGCGCCAGCTCGGACAAGAACTGGCTGGGCACCGGTGCGGCGCGCAAGCGGGCCGCGTGCGGAATGCCCGGCCCCTCGAGCCGCCAGCCGCGGGCCTCCAAGGTTGCAACTTGCATGAGGATGGTGGTGGAACGGTCCGGATACTCGGGCGTGCCCTGCTGAAAGCCGCCCAGCGGCGGCAGCCGCGCGGCATCGGCAACGACCGCGAACGCCGCCGCGGCCGGCGAGGCCACCAGCCTGGCACCGGTGTGAAAGCGCACAAAGTCGGCAACCTCGGGGCTTTCCGCCAGCTGATGATCGAGCCACACCGGGGTCTCGAAATCCGCCAAGGTCAAAAGCAGCGCCGCGGCTGGCGCGCTGAGCGGCGGTGGCGGCAGCAGCTGCGGGCTGCAATTTTCAATGCTGCCGGGCCGCGCCATGGCGGCCAGCGCCAGACGAAACGTCGATTGCGATTGGCGCACGGCATCGCCAAAGCCCGGTTGCCACATGCCTCAATCCTCGCCGCGGACCAGGGTGAAGAACTCGACCTTGGTGGCCGCCGTGGCCACCCGCACCCGGGCCGCCTCGGCTGCGACGCGCGCCTCGACCGGCGCCACCAGGCTCGCCTCGAGCCTGGCGTGGTAGTCGGCGTCCTGCCCGAGCGCGTCGACCAGCGCGGCCAACCGGGCCCGGCGATGCGAACGACCAAGAAGATAGGAAAACCCCATGCGACCGGTGCCAAGACGCACGGTGGCCCGCGTCACGATCGCCTCACCCAGGTTGAACGGTTGACCGCTGGCGCCGATGCGGCCGCGCAGCATCACCAGTCCGGTCTGTGGCGGTCTGAGCTCTTCCACCGCCGGCAATTCGCCAAGCGTCGCCAGCGCCGATTCGAGTTCGGCCTCGGTCGCATCCGCGCACACGCCCATGAGTGCCCGACGCCGGTCGCTGTCGGCTGCAATAGCGCCGCTGCCGTTCGCCTCAGCCCTCGCCATGCTCGGCTCATAGCGAGGCTACTTAAAACTTTTGTGACGTTTTGCGGCGTTGGCCCTGACGTTGTTACACACTTGTCATCATGGCGTGGCTTGCTTGTCGCGGCGCATCGCTAGGTGTGCGGGCGCCAGTGGGCGGCGGCAGTCAGGGGACAGCAGATTGGCCAGCGCAGCCATCGAGGTGATCGGCATCGAGAAGTCGTTCCGCGCTGGAACGCCGGTGCTGCGGGACATCTCGTTCAGCATCGAAGCCGGCGAGATGGTGGCCTTGATCGGCGCCTCGGGGTCCGGCAAATCGACTTTGATTCGCGCCATTGCCGGCCTCGTCACCATCGATCGGCCCGGGCCTCGCCCCGCCACCGACGCCGGCGGCAGCATCCGGGTGCTCGGTGAGCCGATCCAAGAGGGCGGCCGCATTTGCGCCTCGGCTTCGCGGCTTAGAGCCCGCATGGCGATCATCTTTCAGCAATTCAACCTGGTTCCGCGACTGTCGGTGCTGACCAATGTCTGCCTCGGGCTGCTCGGCCAAATTCCCGGCTGGCGCGGCACGCTAGCGCGCTTTCGCAGCGCCGAAAAGTTGCGCGCAATGCAGGCGCTGGCGCGGGTCGCCATTGCCGAACACGCCTTGAAACGTGGCTCGGAGCTGTCCGGCGGTCAGCAGCAGCGCGCCGCCATCGCCAGGACCCTGGTGCAGGGCGCCAACGTCTTGATCGCCGACGAGCCGATCGCGTCGCTCGATCCCAGGGCCGCGCGCCGCGTCATGGACATCCTCGCCGCGCTGAACCGCGAAGACAACATCACCGTGCTGGTTTCCCTGCATCAGGTCGAATACGCGCTGCGCTATTGTCCGCGCACCCTGGCGCTGCGCGATGGCCGTATCGTCTACGACGGGCCGAGCGACGCCCTGACGCCGGGCTTCCTGAGCGAACTCTACGGTGCCGAAAGCGAGGAGTTGTTTCTGCCGGCGGCGCCGGGCAATCGCCCCGCCAACGGCCTCGCGCACGGCCTCGATGGCGAAGGCCAATGGCCGAGCGCTACTGCCGCCGCGCCGGCGTGAGCACGATCTCCCTTCTTCCGGACCCCTGGTTCGGCAGGCACTGAGCGAGAAACTGAGCAAGACAGGCAAGGAGTATGCACATGCTTCGCCCACTGATGGCGGCATCGATTGCGGTTACGCTGGCAATCACACCTGCGGCTGCGGCCGAGGACGTCAACTTTGGCATCATCTCGACGGAAACGACCACCAATCTGAAAGCCATCTGGGAACCGTTCCTGGCCGACATGACCAAGCAGACGGGCCTCAACATCAAAGCCTTCTACGCCTCCGACTATGCCGGCGTGATCGAGGCCATGCGCTTCAACAAGGTGCAGGTCGCCTGGTTCGGCAACAAGTCGGCGATGGAGGCCGTCGACCGCGCCGGCGGCGAGATCTTTGCGCAGACGGTCGATAAGGACGGCAATCCCGGCTACTGGTCGCACATCATCGTGCACAAGGACAGCCCGCTCAAGACGCTCGAGGATGTCTTGAAGTGCGACGCCAGCCTCGACTTCGGCATCGGCGATCCGAACTCGACTTCGGGCTTCCTGGTGCCGACCACCTTCATCTTCTCGGCGCGCAGCATCGATCCCAAGAAATGTTTCAAGACCGTGCGCAACGCCAACCACGAGGCCAACGCCCTGGCGGTCGCCAACAAGTTGGTGCAGGCCGCCACCAACAACAACGAAAATCTGCAGCGCCTGGCCAAGACCGCACCCGACAAGGCCAAGGAAATCCGCGTGATTTGGACCTCGCCGCTGATCCCCTCCGATCCCTTGGTGTGGCGCAAGGACCTCGATGCCGGCCTGAAGAAGAAGATCGCCGACTTCATCTTCAGCTACGCCACCAATAACGAGGAGGAGAAGAAGGTGCTGGCCGGGCTGCAATGGGCACCCTTTAAGAAGTCCGACAACAATCAGCTGCTGCCGATCCGGCAGATGGAGGTCAACAAGGCGTTGGCGAAGCTCAAGGCCGACACCAGCGTGGCCGAGGCCGACAAAAGCGCGCAGGTTGCCGAGCTGCAAAAACAGTTCGACGAGCTGGGCAAGAAGATCGCCGCCACGAAGTGACCCTGGGGTCACGACAAGCCTGGCGCGCGGCGCAAACATGGTCTGCGCCGTGCGCCTATATTGCAACGGGAGCTGACATGTCGCTGACCGCCGAGGTTCCGGGCCACGCGCGCGAGCCCAGTATAGCCATCCCGCGCCGGCCCCTATCGGAGCGCGCCCGTGGCTGGATCATCTGGCTTGCCATCGCCGCGCTGCTGGCCTGGAGCTGGGGTCCGGTCGAGATGTACAAGATCGGCGGCCTCATTACCGACTGGCGCAACATGGCCGAGTTCGCTTCCGGCTTCATGCGCCCGAGCCTGCGCGATTGGCCGAGCTACACCTTGCAGATGCTGGAGACCGTGCAGATGGCCCTGTGGGGCACGGCATTGGCGGTGGTGTTCGGCATGCCGTTTGCAATCCTGAGCGCCGCCAACGTGTGTCCGCAATGGGTCGTGCAGCCAGTGCGCCGCCTGATGGATGCCTGCCGGGCGATCAATGAGATCGTGTTCGCGCTGCTGTTCGTGGTTGCGGTCGGGCTCGGGCCGTTGGCCGGCATCCTGGCGCTGACGATCCACAATATCGGCATCGTCGCCAAGCTGTTTTCCGAGGCGGTAGAAGCAATCGACCCGCGGCCAGTCGAAGGCATCCGCGCGACCGGCGCCAATCGCCTGCAGGAAGTGATCTTTGGCGTCGTGCCGCAGGTGATGCCGCTGTGGAGCTCGTTCACGCTCTATCGCTTCGAAACCAATGTACGCTCGGCGACGGTGCTGGGCATCGTCGGCGCTGGCGGCATCGGCCAGTCGCTTTACGAAAACATCCGCGCCTTCCAGTACGCGGAGACCGCGACCATCGTCATCATCGTCGTGATCACGGTGATGCTGATCGACCTCATGAGCGCACGTATCCGCAAATTCTTGCTGTGAGCCAGCGCGGCCCGGCGCCACCGGCCGAGCCCACCCCGCGCGAGCCACCAGCCTTGGCGCCGCCGCCGTGGCTGTGTGGGCGCGCCCTGAAAGTTTTTTTGGGCGCGGGGAGCCCCCGCGAATTTCGTGGAGTAACCGGGGGCGCCGTGCGCCCAGCGCCAAGCCGCTGCCCCTTGCGTCCTGGATCGCCCCGTGCCCAGGGCGGCGCCGACGTCACCGGCCGTCTCAGAGTGCGCTACCCGTGGCGGCGCCGTCAGCGCCGTAGAACGCGCGATACCAGGCCACGAAGCGTCGCATGCCCTCGGCAATCGGCGTCGACGGCGAGAAGCCGACGTCGGCAATCAGGCGATCGACGTTGGCGTAAGTAACGGGCACGTCACCGGGTTGCATCGGCAGCATGTTGAGGACCGCCTTGCGCCCAACGGCCGCCTCGATCACGGCAATGAATGCGCCGAGCGCAATCGGGGTCTGGTTGCCGACATTGTAGAGCCGGTGCGGAACCCATTGCGACCCCGTGGTCTCGCCGGCCGGCGGCAGCGGGGCGCGTGGCACAAGCCGCTCCAGCACCTCGACGACATCGTCAATATAAGTGAAGTCCCGCTGCATGCGGCCGTGGTTGTAGACGTCGATCGCCCGTCCCTCGAGGATCGCCTTGGTGAAGGAAAAGTAGGCCATGTCCGGGCGCCCAAAGGGTCCGTACACGGTAAAGAAGCGCAAGCCCGTGCTCGGAATGGCGAACAGACGGGCATAGGTATGGGCCATCAGCTCGTTGGCGCGCTTGGTCACGGCGTAGAGCGAACGGGGATCGTCGACAGCATCGGTCTCGCAAAAGGGCACCTTGCTATTGCCGCCATAGACCGAGCTCGAGGAGGCGTAGAGCAGGTGCTGCACCGGCTGCGCACGGCAGGCTTCCAGAATGGCGAGAAAGCCATCGACGTTGGAGCGGGTATAGGCGGCAGGAGCGCTGAGCGAATAGCGCACACCCGCCTGCGCGGCCAGGTGCACGACATAGTCCGGCTTGAACGTCGCCATCAACGCGCTGACGCGTTGCTGGTCGGCGACATCGCAGCGCTCGAACGCAAAGCCGGCGCCGCCGTCGAGCCGCGCCAGGCGCGCCTGCTTCAGGGTGAGATCATAGTAAGTGTTGAGGTCGTCGAGCCCCAGCACGCGGGCGCCGGCGGCGATCAGCCTGCTGCAGGTGTGAAACCCGATAAAGCCCGCCGCCCCGGTGACCAGGATCCGCCGTTGCTTTAGCGCGCCATCTCGGTTGCCGATCATTGCACCTCTCCGGCGCCACCCTAACACAGCGATTGAGAGCCGCAAAAAACCCAAAGAACATCTGCCCTGAAAGCGCAACAGTGCTGCCGAGCCAAATTAGGGTTGGCCGCCGCCAGCGTCCGACCGCCATTCCAGGGGAGACCGCCTGTTCATCAACGCGGCGGGGTCGCGGAGCTCGCCCGCGTTCGGGCATTGGACGCGCGCCCAAAAATAGGGCGAGACCGGCTCAAATGAGCACGTCCTCACATTGCATCAACGAGCTTGAAGCCGGCAACGTTGAAGAGGCGCACGCCCCTCTGGCGTGGCGCGGAAGCTGAGCGCTGCCTCCCTTTTTGTCCGCGCCTCAAGCTCGGTGATCTCCCGCTTGAGGACCGCCTCCTGCTGGCGCAGCTCGCGCACTCGGCGAGGGCTTACCTCTCGCGCCTGCAAGCGTTTTCGGACGTTGGCAAGCGTTGCACGCTTGCTATTGAGCTCCAGCTTTTCCATCTCGATCATGTCGGCGATGGCGCAGTAGGCCTCGAGCGTAAGCCCGAAACATTCACCCCGCTCTGTCGCCTTGTCCGCAGCCTGCAAGGCCTCCTTGGCCACCCGGCAAATCTCATCGGGGTCGGTGATGCGCGGCATGTTGATGGTCTCTGTCATCCGGTTTGACTGCCGAAATATCCCAGAATTCAACCGTCTCCCATTGCCTAATGGCCTGGCTAGAGTCTCCATTGCCCCGGCCTTTAGGCACAGGCTGTTGGGCTCCCGCCCCCCGTCTTGATCGTGCTTGCCACTCGGATTTCATTCTCTCGGTCCACCGCAACGACCTTCGTTACCTACCGCGCAAGCGCCATCACCTCTGCATCGGCAACAGCGCTCCCACCATCAGCGCATTCAAATGGTCGTTGCCCCGCCACCTCGCCGCTGCTGCCCGACGCCACGCGATCGTGCCAAAGCGTGGTTTGAGGTGATTTGATGGCGGCCCGCCGTGATCGCGCAAGGTCGAAAAATCTGCTGAATCGGCCTCTCAACGCGGGGCGCGCGGCGCGCAGGAACCGACCCAAAGAGGCCTTGGCGTTGCGGATCTTGTTGATAACGCTCAAGTCGAGTTCGCTGGTTCCCCGCGAACTGAACCGCGATCGCCCTTTGTTGCAGCGCTGTCCGGCGTGATGCGGGTTGCGGCCTCGGCGATGCGCGCGTAAGCTCCGCCTCCGGCGTCGTCGGCGCGGGCTCCACGATCTACTCGGCACCTAGAGGTGCGGCGTCGAGTGAGCGGATGTAGCTTCCCAGCGCGACGGCGCCGAGCCGCTTCGAGCCGACAATCGCATTCTCACACGCCGTTCGCGTCGCTGGCTGCGTCGACCTGCTGCGTGCCTCTCGCCACCACCGATACGCGAAGCGCTACTGGCCCGGCTCTTCCTGCATCGAAGGGCAAGGCACGTCGCCATAGGAGCAGAAGACGCAGCAGCTGCCCTTCTTCGGCTTCATCTGGTGCCCGCAGCCCTTGCAGAGGTAGAGATACTGACAGGCGTCGGTCGGCATTGTCTCGGTTGAGGCATGGCCGCACTGGGGACACGTAATCGTTGATAAAAGCTTCATGGCGGATCACCTGGGAGCCCATGTGTTTCATAGACCCTAGAGCCGCTACGGGTTCAACTTAGCCGGAAGTCTGAGACTAGGGCATTAAGGGCAGTCTTCTCGCGCGGTACGCGCCCTGACTGGGGCCCCGCCGACCGGGGCTGTTGATTGCCCGATTTGCGGGTGCTGATCCATCGATGGAGATGAGCCCGCAACAACGCCGGAGGCGCACCCCCCGAAGCATGGCTGAAACATGTCTGCCAAGGAACAGGTCGGTGTTGCGCGCGGACAATGGCGCCGGCCCGTGAAAACTACCGGATTTGGCCGAGACGCAGGACCTGCTGGTGATCCCTAAGCCCTGAGATCCCTTGATCGCAGCCCCGCTGAGCAGCTTACGAGGCCATAGACAACGTCACACGCGCGGGGTGCGTTGCGGCGCACAAGCAAGGTACCGCAGCGTTGGTACAGTTGGAGCTGACGGACAGCCATTCCGCGTTGGCTGGCGCGCTTACTTGATCGATGCGGCACAAGCCCCGCTCAAAGCACGAGCGAGACGGCGCGGCCGACCAGGAAAGAAAGCAGACTGAACACGGTATTGTTGGCTAAGCTCAGGACGAGCGCGCCAATCAAGACGCGCGAAGTGCCCACGTCAGGATAGGTTCGAGCGATCTCAATCCTTCGACGCGCGGACATTGCGGTGAGGAGCACGCCGGCTGCTGGCACTACGACAACAGGCCAGCTTAGGGCACCGCAAGCCGTTACAACGAGCAAAACGAGAACGTCCATTTTCTCGACTCCGCCTGCCGAAGTTTCCCTCCTACGATTCGTTCAGAGCCACCGTGTGGCACATCCGCCCTTTCCACAAATTTGAGCGATTAGAGATGCATAGCCAAACGCCGTCCGTGCCGGCGGCGGCCGCGGTCGTCGACCACGTGTGCAGCGCGTCGCAGAAGCGCGACAAGGGTTGCACATTCGCCCGTTGTGAATGCTGCTGTCGGGCAGAGCGCCCGCGCATCTAGCGTGCTTTGCCTTGGACGCGTCGGCATCGAAACGTGCCCCGAACAAAGGTCGCCTGAAGGCCAGCGAGGCCATCGCTAACGCCTACCAGCCGGCAACGTCGCGCCAGTGAGCCGGTAGCCGGCATTGGCTATGAGCGGGCATGAGGCCGGACATGAAAAAGGCCTCGATGCTGCCTGCCATCGAGGCCTGAGACGCCTGACGCCATTCGGAGGAGACGCCAGATCTTCAGCCTACAATCTAGAGCAGCTACAGGTTCAAGGCCCGTCCGGAGGGACACGCGGTCGTCAATCCGGAAAAACACTCAAGCGCGAGTTGGGTCGCAATCCGGCCGCTGCAATGCGCGCGGCGCAGTCGGTACGTAAACGTACAGAGACGATCGTGGTCTCGGAGCATGCATTCCACTAACGTTCGGGTAGCAAGGTGCTTGAGGCACCACCATGTCGTTAGACCTTCCCCAACAAATCTCGGCTTGCACAAGCCGCATCGCGCTAGCGCGTGCATTGATTGATGAAGCGAGTGATAGGGGAGACAAAACCTCCGAAGCCGAGCAAGCGCTGCGACATGAAAAAGCTGTTCTTGAGCGACTACATGAAAAGGCCTTTGTTGAGAGACTAGCGCAGTTGCTGTCGGTTGACCGAGGTCGCGGTTCCCCAGCGCCAATAGGCAAGCGTGCTGCACAACTCGTCGATGGCGCCTCGTTCGGACCTGATGCCTTGAAGGCGATCGGGCAAGCCTTTGATGCAGCATGGGCCGAGATAGAAGTCACCTTCGGCGATGTTGCAATCGACATCGACAACGCACGCTACAGGCTCGCGAACGCGCTGCTATCGGTAGCCAGCGAGGAAAGCCGAGACGTAGACGCCTTGAAGCGAGCTGCGCTGCAGCGCATGGCACGCGACGACCGGTTGCCTGCGGCACGCTAAAGCGGGCACTCAAGTCTCTCGCATCGATGCTCGCCTCTCTCCCGACCAACATCCAAGATCGGCGCCCACGCAGACCCGCACGAAGGCTGCCTGAGCATTCTGACGCCCGCGCGTTTGGATGGCTGGCCAGGGGATGCTTGCTGGTTGGCACGCGAAACGGCAACTCGAAGTGTGTCCTCAGCGTGCCGCGCCCGACCGCGGCAGCTCGACGCGGATGGCATTGAGACCCGAGGCGGTCACCGCCGCGGATGCATCGCCACCATGTTGACGGGCGATCTGACGTACCAAGGTGAGGCCCAGTCCGGTTCCCGCCGCTACGGTACGTCCCCGGGCGCGGAAAAACGGGGTAAAAATCCGCTCGCGGTCGTCGGGCGCAATGCCGGCACCGTGGTCTGAGACCAATAGCGCTGCCGCCGTGCCGTTGCCGCTGACCTCCACCGCAATCGGCGCCTGCCCATGCTGCTCGGCGTTATCGATCAGATTGCGCACCATCCGCCGCAACAGAATGGGGTCACCGCGCACCAACACGGGCTCGCCGCCAACGCTACACTGGTCGTAGCGCGCGGCCTCCTCGGCGGCGACCGCAAGCAGGTCGACGTCCTCGCCGCCGTCGACGCAGTCGACCGCATCGAGCCGGCTTGACAACAGAATTGCATCGATCAGGGCGTCGAGCTCGGCGATGTCCTTTTCCAGCTCCGCCTTGCGCCGCGGGTCGGCTGTGGTCGCGAGCAGCTCGATGCCGAGCCGGATGCGGGCCAACGGCGTGCGCAGTTCATGCGAGGTATTGGCAAGCAGCATCCTGTGCGCACCCACCAGCTCCTCGATGCGCTGCGCCGCGCCATTGAAGCTTGCCGCCAGGCGGGCCACCTCGTCCTTGCCCTCGACCTTGACGCGTGCCTTGAGATCGCCCGCCGCCAACGATTCGACGCCCGCCTGCAGGCGCTCGAGCCGTCGCGTCAGCCGGCGCACCAGCGGGTAGGCGCAGACCGCAACCACCAGCGCGATGGCGGCGAGAAACACTACGACCCCCAGCACCGGGCGGCGCTGTCGCGGCGGCGGGCGCGCCACCAGCCAGCGACCATCGGGTATGCGGATCACCCAGGCGGTGCCGTGGCGGCCGTAGACCAAGCCGCCGCCACGGCGGGCCGGCGGCGGCACCGCCTCGCCCGCCGACGCCAGCAACCGACCCTCGCCGTCGAATAGGCCCAAGTCGACGCCGAGCTGGGCCCGCAACTCGGCGAGTGCGGCTTGTTGTTGTGCGGACGGGGCGGCGGCGGGCGCCAAGTGCGCCGCGATCAGCACCCCGGCCATCTCGAAGGCTTGATCGCTCGGCGTCTCGCTCGGCGCAAAGCGCCACAGCGCGCCGGCCGCCAGCACGACGGCGAGCAGGCTGGCGATGATGGTCAGATAGAACTGATGGTAGATGCGCCGCATCACCGCCTCAATCCTGCTGCTTGGCAAAGACGTAGCCGGCACCGCGCACGGTGACGACGCGGCGCGGCTTCTTGCCCTCGTCCTCGATGGCGGCACGAATGCGCGAGATGTGGACGTCGATCGACCGGTCGAAGGCGTCAAGCGGCTCGGCCTTGACGATGTCCATCAGAGCCTCACGCGACATGACGCGGCCGGCATGCTCGGCAAGCGCCAGCAGCAGCGCGAACTGGTGGCTGGTCAGCTGCCTCACCTCGCCGTCGAGGCGGACCTCGCGCGCCGCCCGATCGATCTCCAGACGGCCGAAGCGAAGGACGTCCGGCCGCACGCCACCGCGGCTGCGGCGCAGAATGGCGCGCAGCCGGGCCAGCAGCTCGCGCGGCTCGAACGGTTTTGGCAGGTAGTCGTCGGCGCCGATTTCCAGGCCGATGACCCGATCCATGGCATCGCCGCGCGCCGTGAGCATCAGGATCGGAACCGCGCCCCGCGCCCGGATTGTGCGGCAGACATCGAGCCCATCCGTATCCGGCAGCATCAAATCCAGGATGATGGCGGCGAAGCCGTCCCGGGCCGCCAGCGCCAAACCGCCGGCGGCGGTGGCGGCGTGCTCGACCCGATAGCCGGCCGCACCGAGATAGTCACGCAGCATCTCGGCCAGCCGGGTATCGTCTTCAATGATGAGGATGCGATCGGTCACGGCGGCATTCTAGCCGCGATGCCAGCCTTGCCAGAAGCCCCGGCGCTGCCGGAGCTCTGCCAGGCGTGCATCGAGGCTGCGCCGCTGCTCCGGCGTCAAGACGTCAGCGGCATCGGCTAGCGCCTGCGCCAGCCGCTTGCTGGCGCCATCGATCAGGCCGAGCTGTTCGACGCGCAAGGTCTCGATGGCGGCGCGATCGATCACCGGCTGGGTCAGAAGCACGCGGCTCCTCTGCCGCATCGCCAAAGCTCTATCCCGCAGCGGCAGCAAATCCTTGAGCAAGTCCTTGACGATGCCACGCAACTTCTGTTGCTGGTCATCGCTGGCGTCGATTTCGATGGCAAGGTGCCTGACGGCCCGGTCGGCGCGATCCTCGGCGCGCAGCGGGTCGAATGCTGGCCCCATGAAATTGCTGTCTTGCCAATAGTGCTGGCTCACGGCGCGCGAGACTTGCGCGCCGGTTAGCGCCGCGGCTACGGCGATGGTTGCAACGACGGCCCAGCGTCGGCCGCGCCGGCGGAGAGGCGTGGCGGCGGGCGCTGGGGGTTCGGGCCGAGGCTGGTTTTGGTCGATCATGTGAAGCTCCTGATGTGAGCGCACGGGTCGGATGGCGCGTGGGAACCCAGGTTGCGCCCGGCGGATTGCTGCGGTTTCTCGCCAGGGTAAAGTTTTGTGAAGTGCCGCTGTCGCGTGTGCGCTCGCCTTGTTTGCTTTTGTGCTTGAGACGCGGCGCCGCTCGGCTAGCATGCGGGCCGGCGCGGTGGGCTCGAGGCTTCGCCTGGCAGCGCTGTGGAACCGAGCGGCGCACGGGTCAGCTGCCCGCCAGTTGAGGGGCGGCCCGGTCGAGCGCGTCGGCTGCGACGAGGCCGCTTGCCAGCGCCGCCATGCGACGGCCGACCGTCGGCGCTGCTGCCGACGGCAGCTCGCGCAGGTTCAAAAGGAAAAAGGAGACAGAGATGCGTTCAAGGATCCTACGAGCCGCGGCGCGGCCGACCAAGAAAGCCCCCTCCGCCAGTTTCACCGGCACCGTCTGGCAGGACGAGGTGATTGCTCCCGAACAACCCTCCCGACTGCGCGCCACGCGCGTGACCTTCACGCCGGGGGCCCGGACCAACTGGCACACCCATGCCGTGGGCCAGATCCTCTACGTGCTGTCCGGCGTCGGCCGCTACCAGCTTGAAGGTGAAGCGGTCGAGGTGCTCCTGCCGGGCGACACCGTCATCATTCCGCCGCAGGCGCGGCACTGGCACGGCGCGGCGCCCGATCACATGATGGCGCACCTCGCCATGTCGGAGACGAGCGCCACCGGCGAGGCCACCACCTGGCTGGAGGCTGTGAGCGATGCCGATTACCTCAAGCCCCCGGCCAAGGCCGGCTGACGGCAACGGGCGCCAGCCACCGGCTGGGCGCCCCTCGGTACCCCGTCCGGATCAATGGTCGCGCCTTAGGCAGGGCGCCATTGCCCGCCGCCATCCATGTCGATCACGGTGCCGGATAAATAGTGGACCTGCGGCGCGCACAGCATGGTCGCCAGCGCCGCCACCTCCGCCGCGGACTTGATGCGCCCGAACGGCAGCTTGTCCTCGCCCAGCGCCTCCCGCCAGCGGTTCTCGTCGTCGAAGCGGGTTCTGGCGCGCTGCTTGGAGAGCGCTACGATGCGATCGGTCATGGTAGCCGCCGGATTGATCCCGAACACGCGCACATTGTAGTTGGGGGTTTCGGCGCCGAGCGCCTGGGTAAAGGCGATGAGACCGCCATTGCCGGCCGCGCCGCAAATATAGTCGGGCCGCACGGCGCGTCCGCCCATGCCGATGATATTGACGATCGTGCCCGCCTGGCGCTGCTTCATGGCGGCGACGTAGAGCTGGCAAAGGTGGATATAGCCGAACACCTTGAGCGCCCAGGCCTGCTGCCAGACCTCGAGGCTGACGTCGGCGATGCCACCGCCCGGAATGGCGCCGGCATTGTTGATGAGAATGTCGACCTCGGGGAACGCCTGCTGCAATTGCCTTCGCTGCGCCGCATCGGCCAGGTCGGCGGCATGCGCCCTGACCTTGGCGTTGTGCTTGCGGGCGACATCCCCCGCCGCCGCCTCGAGTACCGCCTGGGTACGCGAGACCATGATAATGCGGGCTCCCTCGGCCGCGAAGGCGTGCGCCAGCGCCAGGCCGATGCCCTTGGAGCCCCCGGTAATCAGAACCTCTTTGCCTTCAAGACCAAGATCCATGGCGCGGCTTTCCTATGGCGCTGACGGGATTGGGCCACATTCAGGGCATGAACGTGAGGATCGCGGCAGCGACCTCGTCGGGCTTGTCGAGTTCGGCCAAATGCCCGGCCGCGGCGATGATCCGCGTCTCGGTCCTGGCGGCGATCCGGCGCGCGATTTTGCCGGCATAGCTTGGCGGCAGCAGCCGGTCCTCGCCTCCCCAAAGGATCAGGGTCGGTGCCGCAATCAGCGGCAGGCGACGCTCCAGACGGGTGTTGCCGAGCGGCCAGAAAATCCGGGCTGCGGCCTCGGCGGCGCGCGCCTGCTCGATCGGCCATTCGATCGAGTTGGCCCCGGCCGGCATCGCCTTTAACGCTTTGTAGGTGTCGGCATTGACGGTCATCAACCCGGGGATGTCGTCCTGCTTCTGCGCCCAAGGGTCGGTCGCGGGTTCGTCGGCGTCGAACAGGCCGAACGGCGCGATCAACGCCAGCCGCTTGACCTTCTCGGGCCAGATCGCCGCCGTTTCGGCGGCAAATGAGGCCCCGATCGAGCTGCCGACCAGATCGCTGCCGGCCAACCCGGCCTTGTCGATGATTGCGGCCACCGCCAGCACCCAATCGAGATGCGTGTCCAGCACGCTGTGACCGCGATCGCCGCCGGGAAAGCCTGGCAGCGATGGCACGATCACGGTGCGCGTCGCGGCCAGCCGATCGAGGAACGGGATCCAGCGTGGCAGGCCGCCGTAGCCGGCAAGAAAGCCGATGCGCGGCCCCGAGCCCTTGCGCCAGACGCGGGTTGCAAAGCCGTTGACATCGATGGTTGAGGTTTCGGGCTGGCTCACGCTGCTCATCCCACTCAGCTTGGCATTCAACCGTACCGTTGCGTCACTGCGCCGTAGCCTCGGGCCGGAACGCCGGCAACTGGGCGCGCTCGCGAGCCGCCAGCGGCTTGGGCCACCAGCGATTGGGCCAGTCGGCGAACAACGACCTCAGCTTCGGCATCACCCGCTCGGCGAACAGGCGGGTATTGTACTTGGTGAGCTCGCTCGACAGGTTGCCGAACTGCATCAGCAGCATCAGCTGGCCGACGTTGAGGGTGGTGGCGAGCTCGTGCAGCTGTTCGACCACGTCGTCCGGCGAGCCGACGATGACGTAACCGTTCTCGACGATGCTTTTCATATCGCGAGCCAGCGATTGCATCTTGGTGGCCGAGGAGGCGTTGGTGGCCGGACCGGTCTCCGCCTTGCCTTCCGCCGCCAGCCTCACCTGGCTCTCGATGCCGGCGCGCTGGGTAGCCTCGGTGACATAGCCGGGCGGCCCGGCAAAGCGCGGATCGACGTGCAGGCAGCGACCGTAAAAGTACTCCGCCGCGTCGGTATAGAGATCAAGCGCTTGCTGCCGGCTTTCGGCCACGCCCACCACTTGAGCAAAGCCCGCCCGGTAGGGATTGCGGTCCTTGCCGAGCCTGGCCATCTCCTGCCAGAAGCCCTGCATGACGTTGCGCGCCATTTTGTAGCCGTAATAGGACAGGTAGCAGAACACGTAGTCCATCTCGGCAGCCCAGCGCCAAGTCTCGACCGAACCGGCACCCGGAATCCAGATTGGAGGATGCGGCTGTTGGATCGGGCGCGGCCAGATATTGACGTAACGCTGCTGATTGTAGCGGCCGTTGAAGGCGAAGGTGTCCTTCTCCGTCCAGGCGCGCAGCACGAGATCGTGCGCTTCATAATAACGGTCGCGCAGGTGGCTGGGGTTGGTGCCGTAGGCGTAGGTGGTATCCATCGGCGTGCCGACCGGGAAACCGGCGATCAACCGGCCACCGGAGATGCAGTCGATCATGGCGAATTCCTCGGCCACGCGCGTCGGTGGATTGTAGAGCGCCAGGCTGTTGCCGAGCACGCAGATGGCGGCATCGGTGGTGCGGCGGGCAAGCGCCGAGGCGATCAGATTGGGCGACGGCATCAAGCCATAGCCATTGGAGTGATGCTCGTTGCAACAAATCGCGTCAAACCCCGCCGCGGCAGCGAATTCGAGCTCGTCCAAAAACTCATTGTACATGTGATGGGCACGGCTGGGGTCGAACAGCGAGGAGTGGATGTCGACCCACACCGAGGGGTGCTTGGTCTTGAAGTCGTCGGGCAGCTCCTTGTAGGGCATCAGATGGAACCACAGAAACTTCATGGCTTGCCCTCCATCGATCAGAGCTGCCGGCCGCATGCGGCGGTTGCGCGGCGATCGCGGCAGCATGGCGTGTTGGCCATTCTCCGGTCAAGAGCCGCGCCGGCGCGCACCAATCGCGGGCCCAGCACGCCTCGACCTTGCCGCGTCGCCGGCAAATTCCGGCTGGCCGCGGCCGCCAACCTGGCGCAAGCTGCGCGCTGCACGTGGCCCATGACCTTGGGAGATTGCCGGTGGCCCAGTTGCCCGAGTACGAAATCTACGCCATTCGCTATGCCAAGCAGGAGCGGCGCCCGGAGGCGCACATGTTCCTCGGCGGCGACCCGGCAAAACAGATCCAGGGCCTCGACTTCTTCACCTACGCGCTACGCGGCGGCGGTCGCACCTGGATCGTGGACACGGGCATGACCGAACGGCATGCCAAGCGCATGGGGCGTGCCTACGACTTCCTGTGCCGGCCGAGCGAGGCGCTGGCCGCGATCGGCATCAGCGCGGCGGCCGAGCCCGACGTGATCCTGACACACGCCCATTTCGATCATGTCGGCACCCTGGAGGATTATCCGAAGGCCCGCTTCCATATCCAGGATCAGGAAATGTTGCACGTCAGCGGCCGCGACATGACGCATGCCCCGTTCCGTGCCGCCTACCATGCCGAGGACATCAAGCTTTTGATCGACCTCCTGTTCGCAGGCCGCATGGTGTTTCACCAGGGCGACGTCAGCCTGGCGCCAGGCCTCGACTATCTGTTGATTGGTGGCCATGCGCGCGGCCAGGCCATCCTGCGGGTCAATACCGCCCGCGGCTGGGTCATCCTTGCCTCTGACGCGGTGCATGTGTTCGAGGAGGTCGACCAGGAGCGGCCGTTCGCCATCTTCTACGATCTGCCGAGCATGCTCGAGGGCTACCGCCGCATCAATCGGCTGGCGGCCACCCGCGATCTTATCATCCCCGGCCACGACCATCGCGTGAGCACGGGCTATCCGGCCGCGGCAGCGGACCTCAACGGCCGTGTGCTGCGCCTCGACAAGGCGCCGGCGTGGTAGAACCGACAACCGCGAGCTCATCCCTTCAACTCGGAGGCAACGATGCACGTTGGCGTGGCGATGTTCTCGACCGACTATGCGATACGGGCCACCGAGCTGGCGGTGGCGCTGGAGGAGCGCGGATTTGAATCGGTCTGGCTGCCAGAGCACAGCCACATCCCCCTGTCGCGACTGTCGCCCTATCCGGCCGGCGGCGAGCTGCCAAAGAAATACTACGACGTGATGGATCCGTTCGTGGTGTTGGGGGCAATGGCCGCCGTCACCCGCCGGCTCAAGCTTGCGACCGGGATCTGCCTGGTGGCGCAGCGCGATCCGATCCAGACGGCAAAATCGGTCGCGAGCATCGACCAGCTGTCCGAGGGCAGGTTCCTGTTCGGCGTCGGCGCCGGCTGGAACGCCGAGGAGATGGCCGACCATGGCACCGACTTTAGGCGCCGGGGCGAGGTGATGCGCGAACGGATCGAGGCCATGCGCATGATCTGGACGCAAGCCAAGCCCGAGTATCACGGCGAATTCGTAAACTTTGGACCGATGATGACCTGGCCAAAACCGGTGCAGAAACCCCATCCGCCGATCCTGGTGGGCGGCGGCATGCCCTACGGCGCCCGCCGCGCGCTGGCCTACGGCGATCAGTGGATGCCGCATGCGCGCCGGCCGAGCTACCATCTCCTCGACAAGCTGGCAGGGTTTCGCGACCTGGAGCGGGCCGCGGGCCGCAGCCTGCCGATTACCGCCTTTGGGGTCGAACACGATCCGCAGCGGTGGCCGGCCTATCGCGACGCCGGCATTGAGCGCATCGTCTTGAGTATCGAATCGGCGCCGAGGGACGCCATCTTGCCCGCGCTCGACCGCTGGGCCGATGCGATCGGCACCGCCTGACCTGGTGCACCAACGCCCACGTCGATCGTGCGGCGCTGCTGGTGTGTTGCTGGTGTTATATTGCACCGCATCATGACGGTCGGCCGGCGCTGGCCCCGCTTTTAAAGCTACCGCGCGGCGCGGGGTTAGAGATCCTTCCAAAATGCGCGGGCTCACCCAAATGTGTGCGCGCTTCCTACGCCGCGGCCGGCGACAGTCAGGGGACGCTTGGGTTAGAGTGGGTTCCCGCGCGGGTTGCCACCCGAGGCGGTCGCGGTCGACACCGACGGTTGGACGCGCGGGTGCCCTTGAACTTTGACCGGTGAGAAGGGGACCGTTATGCCGCAAACAGATGTTATTCTGCCTACTGAGCCCGCGCTGGCGCTACCCACCGTCCGCTCGATCGGCCTCGCCGATTTGCGCGATGCCCTGGCCAAGGGCCTCGACGATTTCCGGGCGATGCCAACGCACGTCATCTTCCTCAGCCTGATGTATCCGGTGATCGGCCTCATGCTGTTTCGCGCGGTGTTTGGCTACGACCTCATTCCGCTGCTCTACCCGTTGGCGGCCGGCTTCCCGCTGGTTGGACCTTTCGCCGCGATTGGGCTCTACGAACTGAGCCGTCGCCGCGAGTTGGGCCTCGACACCTCCTGGCGCCACGCCTTCGACATCATCCATTCCCCATCGTTCCGGCCGATCTGTCTCCTGGGCGGGCTGCTGTTGGTGCTGTTCACGGTATGGTTGGCGACGGCCAATGCCATCTACGAGGCCAGGTTCGGCGACTATGAGCCGACCACCTTGCGGGAGTTCCTCACGCGCGTGCTGTTCACGCGGTCGGGCCAGGACCTGATCGTGGTCGGCAATGCCGTCGGTTTCCTGTTTGCCGTTGCCGCTTTTGCGCTGAGCGTGGTGTCGTTTCCGCTGCTGCTCGACCGCAACGTCGGAGTGGTGGCCGCGATCATCACGTCGCTGCGCGCTGTCCTGCGCAATCCGATCGCCATGGCGGTTTGGGGCATCTTCGTCGCCGGCCTGCTGGTGATCGGCTCGCTGCCGCTGTTCCTTGGGCTGGCGGTGGTCGTGCCGGTGCTCGGGCACTCAACCTGGCACCTCTATCGCAAGCTGATCGAGCCCGATTCGAGCCCGCGGCCGCAATATGAGCCCAAGCCCAAGGGGCGGCGCTGGGCCGCCGACTTCCCGGTGTCTCTGTTCATGCCGACCACCCCCGCCGACAAGCCCTAGCCCGCCGGGGTCGCAAGGTCGTGCGCCGCAACCGGCGGCGCGCGCTGCCGCGCGCGCGAGGCCCCCGAGCCAACGCGCCGGGGGGCCGATGATCGGCTGGTTCGTTCGCCGTTGCAGAATAGCGTGGCGTCGGGCTTGCCCCGCACCGGCGCAGAGCACGCCTGCAAAACGACAAGCTCCACAAGGTTCGCCTTGCCAAGTAGCCTGGCGGCCGCAAGCATGGCTTGGCGGCCGACCGGGGCGCCGATGGTGGTCCCCGAGGGGATAACGGGCAAGCAGTGGCAAGGTGATGCGAGCTACGGCAGACGCGAACGACAAAAGCTTCGATGCCCTGATCGTCGGCGCGGGCTTTTCTGGCCTCTACCAGCTGTTGACCTTGCGCGACCGTCTCGGCCTCGCCGCCCGGGTGCTGGAAAAGGGCGGGGGGGTCGGCGGCACCTGGTACTGGAACCGGTATCCCGGGGCGCGCTGCGATTCGGAAAGCCACGCCTACTGCTACACCTTCTCGGAGGCGTTGCTCAGCCAATGGCAGTGGAGCGAGCGCTATCCTGGCCATCCGGAGATCAGGCGCTATCTCAACCACGTCGCCGACCGTTTCGATTTGAAGCGGGATATCGCATTTAACACCCGCGTGATTGCCGCCGACTACGATGCGGCGGCCAATCGCTGGCAGGTGACGACCGCTGGCGGCGACCGCTACTGCGCCACCTACCTGATCGCCGCCGTTGGCTGCCTGTCGACCGCCAACGTACCCAACATCCCGGGGCGCGAAAGCTTCGCCGGCCGGATGCTGCACACCGGCGAATGGCCGCACGAGGGGGTCGACTTCACCGGCCAGCGCGTGGGCCTGATCGGCACCGGCTCGACCGGCATTCAGGCGGCGCCGGTGATTGCCGAGACCGCCCGGCAACTGATCGTGTTCCAGCGCACGGCAAACTATAGCGTGCCTGCCCGCAACGCGCCCCTGACCCCCGAGTTTCTCAAGTACGTGCGGGACAACCACGCCGACATCCGCCGCGCCATGCACAGCACACCCAACGGCCACGCCTTCCAGATCGAGGATCGCTCCGCCTTCGATGTGACGGCAGCCGAGCGGCACGCCATCTACGAAGCTGCCTGGCAGCAGGGCGGCCTGCAGTTCCGCGCCACCTTCCGCGATCTATTGGCCGACAAGGCGGCCAATGACACGGCGGCAGACTTCATCCGCAGCAAGATCCGCGCCACGGTGAGGGACCCCGCCACCGCCGCCAAGCTCGCCGATATCGATCATCCCTACGCCGCCAAGCGGCCGCCGATCGACAGCAACTATTTTGAGACCTTCAACCGCGACAATGTCTCCCTGGTCGATGTGCGGGCGGCACCGATCGAAGCCATCACGCCGGCGGGCGTGAAAACCAGCGTCGCGGAATACCCGCTCGACATCATCGTCTTTGCCACCGGCTTCGATGCCATGACCGGCCCGCTGATCGCCATGAACATTCGTGGCCGCGACGGCCTGGCGCTGGCCGACGCCTGGCGGGCGGGCCCCAGCAACTACCTCGGCCTGCAAGTGGCGGGCTTCCCGAACCTCTTCACCATCACCGGGCCGGGCAGCCCGTCGGTTTTGTGCAACATGCCGGTGGCGATCGAGCAGCACGTCGAGTGGATCACCGACTGCATCCGCCACCTGAGGCACGCCGGCGCGGCGTGGATCGAGCCCAGTCCCGAGGCGATGGATCGCTGGCTGGAGGCGGTCGACACCGCCGCCAATGCCACGCTGCTGCCGCAGGTGAAGCACTCCTGGTACCTCGGCGCCAACGTGCCCGGCAAACCACGCGTGTTCATGCCCTACGCCGGTGGCATGGCGCACTACCGCAAGATCTGTGACGATGTCGCCGGCAACGGTTACCAGGGCTTCCGGCTCGGCCGATAGTTGGCGCTGGCCGGACCGCCGAAGTGAGGAAAGGTGAGAGCATGAGCGCACCTGGGCAGCGACTGGTGGGCAAGGTGGCAATCGTGACCGGCGGCGCATCCGGCATCGGCGCGGAGACCGCCCGCGTGTTTGGCCGACACGGCGCCAAGGTGCTGGTGACCGATAGCGAGGCCGGCTTGGGTGAAGAGGTAGCGGGCGATATCAGACGCAGCGGCGGCACGGCGGCGTTTGCCGTGCACGATGTGCGCGACGAGGCGCGCTGGCAGGCGGTGGTCGCCAAAGCCGAACAGGACTTCGGCCGCCTCGACATTCTGTGCAATATTGCCGGCATCTCCGGGCGCGATCCCAAGCTCAACATCCAGACCGGGCCGACGGCCGGGCCGCGGCTTGCCGAACAGTCGCTGACGCACTGGAACTGGGTGATGGAGATCAACGCTACCGGCGTGTTCCTCGGCACCAAGGCTGCCATCCCCGCCATGCAGCGCGCCGGTGGCGGCTCGATCATCAACATTTCATCGATTTGCGGCATCATCGGCTCGCACGCCAATGCCGCCTATCATGCCTCGAAGGGGGCGGTCAGGATCTTCTCCAAGGCTGCCGCCATCCAATATGCCCCCGACAAGATCCGGGTGAACTCGGTGCATCCAGGCTTCGTCGACACGCCAATGACGCGGCCCGGCCACGCCAACCCCGAGGTGGCCAAGGGCCGGCTGGCGGCAACTCCGCTCGGACGTTTCGGCACCCCAGCCGATATTGCTGCGGGTTGCCTCTATCTGGCCTCCGACGAGGCCTCCTGGGTCACGGGCAGCGAGCTCGTGATCGACGGCGGCATGACCGCGAACTGACGAGGTCATCGGCCGCCGCGCGTCGCTGGCGGCCAGCCCAGATCGGGTTCGGCGCGGCAGGATGAGCCGCGGGGCAAGCGGTGTCAGCCGGCCTATAAGCCGGGTTCTGTCTGGAGGGTCACCCCTCCGCGACGGCCATTCATCTGGGGCGCCGCTTGCGCAGCGCCTCGAGCAACCAACCCGGGCGGTGGCCGGGAT
>Ga0126384_10000446_pt1 | contig 22482 bp, 10 predicted proteins | sample PanSoiMetPlot_36_FD_92543 | JGI IMG/M metagenome (GOLD analysis project Ga0126384, IMG submission 92543) | Tropical forest soil microbial communities from Panama - MetaG Plot_36 | ecosystem: Environmental > Terrestrial > Soil > Tropical forest > Bulk soil | place: Panama | collected 2016-02-17 | reverse complement strand
CGAACCTGGTTCGCAACCGCAATTCTCCGGTTTAATCGGAAGCAGGCTGGCAGTCAGCAATTTCAACTGGCGCGCCGGCCCAGGGAGATTTTTTGCTTGACTTCCCCTTTCATAGAACGCGGTGATACCACCGACTGTGAATGGGGGTGGAATCGACAAGGTTTAGTTTGTCGAACAGACGGACCCGAGAATGACTTATTGTAACTGACTCCACGTTGATGCCGGCTCAAGGGTTATATTCTCTACAAAAAGGTTTTGCCTTGTCTGCGGGGTCGTGGTAGATTGAGCGCCGCATAGGGTTTTAGGCCCGTGGCATCCCTCTTTCTAGCATTGATTGGCTGCTTATGGTTGGGCGTTTTTCATGCGGCGTACTCGTTGCCACGTAACGATCGCGATCGCAGCGATCGGATGAATGAGCGTCGGATGCGAAGCCATGGACTTTACTCCTGAAGACTTTGAGAGATTTCTTGTCTGGCTCGACCCCGATCGCGATAAAGCCGCCGAGCAATACCAGGTAATCGAAGCAAAGCTCAATAGATACTTTCAGTGCCGTGGGTGGGGATTTGAAGCTGAGGATCTGTGCTATGAGACGATCAGTCGAGTGGTCATACTAATGCGCGAGCTTGCCGAGTCCTATCACGGCGAGCGCTTGCCGTATTTTTATGGAGTCGCCCGCCGCGTGCACATGGAGCGATCGAAAAAACAAATTAAGCAGGATTGCGCCCTAAGAAACTTCCAGCATCTGCACAGGCCGACCGTTGCCGAGGCCGAAGAAAAAGAACGACAACACTACTGCCTGGAGCGATGCACCAGCAAGCTTTCGTCCGAAAACCGCGAGTTGATCCGCAAGTATTACATTGGTGACAAGAATACCAAGATAGCTAACAGGAGAGAGCTGGCGGAGGAAATGGGTATCGAGCGGAATGCGCTGCGGATCAGGGCGCACCGAATTAGAACAGAACTGCGGCATTGCGTTGAGACCTGCCACGCTGAGAGCGAAGGATGAAATATATCAGTAGAACCGCCATTAAAGAATGAACGGTTCCTGCGGAAGCGGGAGAGCGTCGAAGTCATGAAGATAGAAGGCAAAGATGAAGTGTTACTCAGGAAATATCTGCTTGGCGAATTGAACGAGGCGGAAGAGCAAGAGCTTGAAATGCAATTGCTTGCGGATGACGAGCTATGCGAGCTGGTGCTTGCGGAGGAGGACGAGTTGGTGGACGACTACCTCGACGGCGAGCTGTCTGAAGATGAACGCGAGCGGTTCAATAGCTACTTCATGTTGACGCCCGAGCGCCGCCGGAAATTGAAGTTTGGGGAGGGGTTGAGAAGTTATGGAGAGCGCGTAGAGGAGTGGTTTTCGCCGGAAATTACACTGAGCGATCTAAGTGGAATTGAGTCGACGGCGGGAGAGAGTCAAATAGACGCAACATCAAAAGACCCCCACCTGCGCCTGGTCTCGGAGACGCCAGGAACACCAGACAGTTCCACGCGAAATTGGTGGTCTTATCTAACCCTGGCCGCGGCGGCTGTGATTATCATCGGAGTGTCACTCGGGATCTGGCAGCAGCTTTCATCGAAGTCTGAGATAGGTAAAGGCGTTTCGGCGTTGGCTCGCGCTTATTCCGTGGAACGGCCAACGGAGGCGCGATTGACAGGTTTCGGATACGCGCGCGCTCCTAACACACGCAGAAGTGATGAGCCAGGAAATATCGACGCCGAATCACTGTTGCTTGCCGAAATGATTCTGCTGAGGGAGGTTGCCGCACACCCGAGTGCTGGCGCCCACCACGCTCTCGGCGAAGTTTACTTATCGAAAGGAAACTACGACGACGCGATCAAGAACTTCGACGAGGCCTCAAAGGCCGAGCCGAACAATGCAAAATTTGAGAATGACTACGGTGCAGCGCTGCTTGAGATGGGAAAGGCCGAAAAAGACAGGGGAAAGGCACTGGAGTTGTTTTCGCAAGCATGCGAGCGCTTCAAAAAAGCGGCCGCTCTTGATGAGTCGCTACTTGACGCGCTTTTCAACGAGGCACTTTGTCATTTGGAGATGAAGTTGGATGATCAAGCCGAAGACGAGTTCCGACGGTACCTCGAGCGGGATCCGAATTCCAAATGGGCTGAGGAAGTTCGCCAAAAACTTTCAGCGCTGGAGATAAAAAAACAAAAAACATCACGAGACAACGAGCAGTTGTTTCAGGATTTTATTTCTGCCTATAGCTCTAAAGATGATTTCAATGGGTGGCAAGCATTTCGACTTACCCGCTCTCGCAAAGGCAATCTAATTACCGCGAGAATAATCGACTCATACCTGGAAGCCCTCAGGACGACTCCCATCTCTAAATCCATTGATTACCTTCAAATGTGCTCTTATGCGGGCAACCTGGAAGAGAAGAACGCAGAGGATAAATTTACCAGGGATCTCGCGTCGTATTATCAAAAAACATCTGGCTCCATCGGTCCAAAGCTGATCGAAGCGCGCAACACTGTTAAGTCAGCGAGTGACGCTTACGAAAGAGAGGAGTACGGCGAGTCAGCGAAAATATATTCGAAGGCGGCGGACTTATTCAGGCGTGTCAATGATTCGTGCGAAGCGATGTTTTGCGACTTTTGGATTGGCGTCTCGATGCTAAGGACAAACGCACAACAGAGTCTCAACATTCTGGAGCCGTTATCCAGGACCTGCAATGATCGCGGATATAGATATCTTCTAGCGCAGACGTTAAACGGAGTCGCCGACGCAAAGTCCAGCCTAAGGCTGATTAGCGAGGCCATCGATGTTGGGACGCGCACGTTTGAGTTGGCGGAACAGTTGCAGGACCCAAATGGAATGCTGCGCAGCCTGGTCAACTCGGCGTCGATGTACGAGCGTCTCGCACAGTATCGGGTGTCACTCGGCTGCCTTTCCCGGGCGTTCGACATAGCCTCACTATTTTCGCCCGACGCTTACGAGATATGGCCGGTTTATCAAAACCTTGCGTTCAATTTTTTCTCGCTAGGAAACTTTGACGCTTCACTCGACTACCAACAAAAGGCAATGCAGTTGGCATTCGAGTCAAACTTGCCATTCTTGAAATCTCGTTCTTTTGCCAGGCTGGGTCTTATCTATGACAAGTTGCACCGCGTGGACGAAGCTATCAGGAATGGCGAACTTGCTTTGGCTGAAGCAGAGGGGATAAAGAATCAAGAGAGCCGCAATAACATATCGGCTAATTCAACGCTCATGCTCGCGCATATGTATCGCGAGCACGGCCAACTTGCTCGGGCATTGACCCTTTATGATCACGCCCTCGATCTTCATCGCGAGTTGAAGATCGAGAGCTATTTGTTCGAGGCGCATCATGGAAAGCTATCCGCCCTTTCTGCGTTGAATGATGATCGTGCAACGGAAGCTGAGATCAACACAGCGGTGGAAATAGTTGAGCAATATCGCTCGGGCATTACGGACGATAATGGCCGGAGCAGTTTCTTCGACACAGCGCAGGCGATCTACAACCTTGCGATAGATTTCTCATACGAGCGGCTGCATAGACTCGATCGAGCCTTTCAGTTCGCCGAGTCGAGCCGTGCTCGTTCTCTTCTCGATTTGATGCGGACGGCTTCGACCAACAATCCCAATTCATTGAGTGTTTCAGTTACTCCTCCGTTGACCCTCGAAAAGATCTGGCAGCAAATGCCGGACGATTCCCAGATAATCCAGTTTTCGGTGCTCGACAAACGCACGCTTGCGTGGGTTATCTCAAAAGGGACCTTGGACGGCCGAGAGATTCCGATTGCTTCCGAGGCATTAAAAGACCAGGTGCTGAGCTTTCGAGCTCTGATAGGAAGTCCCGAAAGCGATAGAGAGCTTGTTCAGCAAAAAGGCCGAGAACTTTATGAGTTATTGATAGTCCCTGTTGAGGAGCTGCTAAAGCCGAACACGTATGTTTGCATTGTTCCCGACAATATTCTGACATCAGTGCCGTTTGACGCGTTGATTTCTCCCGATACCGGTCATTTCCTGATCGAGGATCGGTGCTTTGGCATCGCTCCGAGTGCGACAATTTTTGTTGAGTCAACACTAGATGCCTCGAGGAAGCAGAAGCGGCCAATCGATTCCGAGCGATTGTTGGCAGTTGGGAATCCGAGCTTCGATCCAACTCATTTCCGGAATTTGCGCTCAGCAGAAGATGAGGTATCGAACATCGCTCGCTTCTACAATGCGCCAGTCGCGCTGTGTGGCCGAGACGCTAGAGAAGGTCGCGTGAAAGCCGAAATGAAGCGTGCCGACGTCATAGAGTTCGCGACGCACTATGTGATTGACCGCGAATCACCGCTTCGATCGAGCCTGCTGCTTGCTAACGAACCTAAACACGAACAATCGCAAGAAGATGGCTTTTTGAGGGCGTCGGAGGTTTACGACATATCTCTGCCTAGAACCAGATTGGTAGTTCTATCGGCGTGCCAAACCGGACTTGAGCGAACTTATAAAGGAGAAGGTGCGATAAGCGCCGCCCGTCCCTTCCTGAAGGCGCGCGTGCCTTTGGTTGTTGCCAGCTTGTGGGCTGTTGATTCGGAATCGACGGCGCAATTGATGACCACATTCCATAGGCTTCGGAAACAAAACAATGTTGTGTCCACAGCCGAGGCCTTGCGTAAAGCCCAGCGGGAAATGCTTGCGGGATCGAATGAGATCTATCGCCACCCTTATTATTGGGCGCCGTTTGCCGTAATAGGCGGTTACGCTCGGTTCTAAGTGAAGATGGACCTCAATAAATCACCAGAGCTACGCGTAACAGTCAGCACGAATTGTTAGGAGGGTCTTCATTATGCGAAGACGAAAGGAGAAAATAATGAGTTCAGCAATCCTGCCACAAGATAAGCCACTTCAATGGAAGCCCGCCCGCGAGCTACCCCCAGACGGGGATGTGACCATCAAACTGGAGGGCCTGTTCAGCATTTGTTATCTGAAGGATGATCCAAACCATCCTGCATGCCAGCTTGGGGTGTTCAATCAGGACGCGAAACATTTTCTGGAAATAACCATAAATGGAGGAACGTGCACGAACGGCGTAACAAGTTACAGATACACCCATGCACAGGTGAAGCAACTTGCGGACGAGATATTCACAATTAGTATCCTCAATTCGGATGCCGATGTTGCTTTTTATCAGAGAGACGACACCTTTAATCGAGCGACATCAAACGTTGATGAAGATTTTAGATGGTTGATCGATGTCGAATCCCCAGATCTTTACAATCAAGAAACCGGGAGCAAGCAACGGCACTACGGCCCCAAGATATTGGTAAAGAATGGAATCTTCTTTACAAGTCGCAAAACAAAGGATGATGACCAATTTGATTTTGTCGAAAGGTCCCTTAATCCGCAGGTTTTCCAGCTGGGGTTTGTTGCACGAGAAACTGCTGCGCGGATAGTACTCAATAATGGTCAGGTACTCAGGTTTGAATTTAAGGACCCCGATGGCGCAGCTAAGATCTGCACCTTCGAATCTGGCGATTCGGCGACGATTTTATTCCAGAACCTTTGCTGGGAGCAGGGACAACGCTGCAAAACGGGCGATTTCCACCTTCATTTCACGAGCTTCGCTGCGCCAAACGGCAAACTAAAATTTGATCTGAGGCGGCGCGGCCAACATCTCAATCAGGAACCTGAGAAGGGCTTTCCAGGGGCATCCTCTGACAGAGCACCGTGCCACGCGATGGGATACGGCATGTCCGGCGGCGGCACGCCCTAGCAGTTTTCTAGTGTGTTAATGAAGGTTAGTGCTGCGACTCAAATCATTTTCTCTTTAACTGCGGAGCTCGGACTTCACACTGTAACGTCAAAGCCAAGTCTCCGCATGTCACACGAAGGAGTGGAAACATGAAACTAGATGAACTGTCGTCCGAGACTCTGAAGATAATTCCCAATTTGGATCCGCATCTGAAGAATGCAGTAGCTAACGCCAAAAAGGGAGATAAAAGAGATCCCTCGTCTTCAACTGCGGCCGATGAAATTGCCGTAATCGCCAAGGTCACAGATCTGGACTCTTGGAATAAGCTGAACCGCGTTCGAACTGTCACATCGATCGACGGAACTGCCCGCGACAACACTACGATCGTCACCGCTCGCATCCCGGTCTCGATGATCGAAGCAATAAGACAAGAGAAGTTTGTTGTAAGTTTGAAAGCTGCCCGTCCCGTCAGACCACAATTGCGAAAGACAATTGAAGAGACGAAATCTCGAGAGGATCTGCTCCCGATTGGCAATCATACTGACGGAGGGAGCAGGGCTATTGTGGGGATCATCGACTTCGGATTCGATTTCATGCACAAAAATTTCCGAAATAAAGATGGGAGTACCCGGGCTCTGGCTATTTGGGACCAGAACGCCCCTGCCGGCCCCGGAAGTCCATTTGGGTTGGGAAGACTACACCTCAAGGAAAAGATCGACGCGGCGCTGCTTAAACCGGACCCATTTTCGGCGCTTGGGTATGGTCCGCCAGAGGAGATGCCGGATGAGGAAGGGACGCACGGGACTCATGTTGCAGACATTGCGGCCGGAAACGGACTTGGATCGGGTGTACCAGGAGTTGCTCCAAAAGCGGATATTATCTTTGTAGAAATCTCGACAAGCGACATTCCCGCTAATGGACCCGGCGCGGTTCGAAGTTCGCTAGGAGATTCTGTCCAGCTACTGGAGGCGATTCGCTTTATCTTGGATCAGGCCGGTGATCGCCCCTGTTCGATAAACGTCAGCCTAGCTACTAACGGTGGGCCGCACGACGGCAGCACACTTGTCGAGCAAGGCATCGACCGCCTGCTAACCCAGGCTCCAAACAGAGCCGTAACGATCGCCGCCGGTAACACGTTTGGGGTGGGCATACATGCCGCCGGAAGAGTTCCTGCGGACGGGACGTCAGATCTGTTTTGGAGCGTACCTTCTGATGATTCGACCAGCAATGAGCTGGAGCTATGGTACCGCAAGGGGGACCTCTTTGCAGTCGAAATAATCGCTCCCGATGGGAAAAGCGTGCTGAGAGCGGAGCCGAACGAAACAAAGACTTTGCAGGCTGGCAATAAAACCGTAATGCTAGTCGACAATCGTATTGGTGATCCAAACAACGGAGATAACATGATAGGAGTATTTCTCAGAAGAGAGTTACCTCCTGGGCGCTGGACGGTTCGTCTTCACGGCGTGTCGGTAGATGATGGACGCTTTCACGCTTGGATCGAAAGGGACGATATCGGTCAATCGATTTTTGATGGTCCTTTTGACGATACACATACCCTTGGCTCGATTTCGTGCGGCCACGAAACGATCGTCGTCGGTTCATATGATGCTCATCAGGAAGGTACACCCCTGTCTGAGGATTCAAGCTCTGGCCTCACGCGCGATGGCCGTCCAAAGCCGGAGGTCTGTGCGCCGGGACGTAATGTCTTTGCGGCACGCTCCCTCACGAGAACTGACGTGCCACATGTTGGAGTGACGCATAAGTCGGGTACAAGCATGGCCGCGCCTGCTGTCGCCGGAATCGCTGCGTTGATCCTGTCCGAGGCGAACAGCAACCACAGATCTCTTACTTCTGCAGAATTGAGAAAGTTTGTAAAGGATGCTGCACGCAGAAACCCGCCTTCAGGCACAAACTTTGATCTCAGATTCGGCAAGGGACGAGTCTCGGGCGCCGCCTCGGTTCGGGCCGCCATGATGCCCTAGAATTTGGACTCCACGGACAAAACAACAAGGACATCCGCGGCAAGCAAAGACCTTCCTCACGGAAGAGAACTGGATCCGAATTACCACTATCCGCAAAACTGTCGTGATCTTATTATTAGTCGGAATGGGCATATCGCTTGATAACTTCAAAAAAGTCGAATTCACCGGGACAGCCAGGCCCGAGCCGATTTCTGCTGACCGCACTCTTACTGCAATATTCAAAGTGACAGAAGCCGATTATGTCCCGCCGAAAGTGCACGTTCGTGCGCGGATTGATTCTATGATGTTTACTGGGTCTTTCGTTGCAGGCGACTTGTGGGAACTCGAGTCGGACCAGAGAGTGATATCGCTCGCAATCTCACGACCGCTTGGGTTGAGCGAATAGAAGTTACAGATTGTTAGCAGTGGCGTTAGCGTTTATAAATCGCTGGAAGTTCATTGCCTGCGACGCGCACGATAGTTGACCAAAGAATGGTGGATTGACTCGACACTCCGATACTTGATCTCACTTGAGAGGGATAACCCTAACCCGCAAGCGTGATCATCTCAATCTTGTGGTGCTGCTTCGCTTCATAACCTTCAGGTGAATTCATCGCCGCGAGCCGTTGTCCGAATATCTTTCCGTTCGCTGTCCCCACACCGATCTGATTACCTCTATCAGCTGTTCATCGGTTGCGCGGCCTGTCATCAAACTCTTCAAATCGTGACCCCGATCCGAAAACAAACAAGTCACCAGCTTTCCGTCCGTAAGCCTCGCTCGCGTGCAGCTCGAGCAGAACGGTTCGGATTGATAGCGTGACGCTCTCAAGAACCTACACCATAATCATCGTCGTTCGCGATGATCCTCCTGGACTGCTGCTGAATCAATCGTGGCAACTTACTTTACAGTTAGGGCACTCAATACCCGGTACTGTTATCACTCTGGTGGTTTAGACGAGTTCCTTAAAGATGAATCAACGATAATTCGACCTAATGAAACCCCACTCGGTATTGCCTAAATGTGTGATCTACAGTGGTTGATCTGAATCATACTGTGAATGGTCAATTGACAGCGAAGCTGAAACTCCGGCGTTGCGTCTGGCCCGAACCTTGCGTAGTTCGCAATTACATAACGGATCGGTGAACGCGAATGAGATCATACCTGAAATGCCTGTTTTCTATCGTTCTCATCGCAGTACTTCATCAGATTCTCCCTCCTGTTTGTGTTCTCGCTCAACAGCCGAGTCCCGGAATTGAAAGAGTGGAATTAATCGGAAAGCGACTGGTCGTCACCGGAGCGAATTTCGATACGGGAGCGGTTATTGAGATTGACGGACGCGAGATCGCTACACGAGCGCCTCTTGATGCCCCAGCCGAAAGGCTCATTGCAAAGAAAGGTGGGAAAAGACTCTCGATCGGCGAGCAGTTTGCGATTACTGTGCGCAACTCGGATGGCCAACGATCGAGAGTCTTCTTTATTTTCAGGACTGAGGAGTTCATCGCCGCAGATGTAATTGCGTCGCTGACTCCCTGGGCGAGCATAAGCACTCACGGAGCCTTTCTTTCACTACAGCCCGGTGATCATTTCATCGTAGATCTCTCCGGCATCAGTGGCGCATCACTTATCCAAACCATCGATCCCTCTTCTACGCTGGAAGCGATCAGGCATCACTTCAATGACAACTTAAGGTTCCTCTATCAGGTGAAGCATGCAGGGACCGCTCAGCTTACCTACCGTCAAATGTTCGACAGCCCGGGTGATGTGCTTCCGTTTGAGCTTCTGGTCTCGGTCGACGTCCAGTAGGCGTTATCTCGTGTACCCCACTTAATAAAATGCTTCCCGGAAAACGTATGAAGTCGGCTCTCGAGAGATACGCCCCAAGAAGAGCACGCGCCCAGACGAGTCGAGTGCTTGACGGTATACGCCAATACGCATAGGCTCTTTTCGGCACCCTCAATCTTTGCGCTTGTGATAAAGGAGGTCCTTTACTATGCGAAAGATAAAGAGGCTCGCCTTGCTACTGGTGTCGATTTCCCTCTTTAGAGTCGACGTAGCATTCTCTCAAGCGTCTGTGTCCCGCTCCGAGTTGCGGGGCCAGATTACGGACCAGAATGGCGCTGCCGTTGCTGGTGCCACCATTACCCTCACCGACGCGGCTAGAGGCACTAATCGCACTGTACAATCGGATGAAAACGGACTGTATGTTTTTCTCTCTCTGCCGCCAGGCTCATACACTATGAAAGTCGACGCTGTAGGCTTCGCAGCGACGACGATCAACGATGTGCATCTCGACGTCGGACAGGTCGGCAATGTGCCTGTTGCGCTCAGGGTCGGTCAAGTACAAGCCCAGGTAGACATATCGGCCGGCGCGCAAACCGTCGAAGTGGAGCGGACCCAGCAATCGACGGTTATAAATGAGACGCAAATAGTCAACCTTCCAATTAACCGACGCAACTACCTCGATTTTGCGCTTCTGACTCCCGGGGTCACCGACTCCGACAATATCAACGATTCGACGGATTTCCGTGTTGCGCAGACCCCGCAATCTGGGCTGTCATTTGGCGGGAACAATGGGCGCGGCAACTCCATAATGGTTGACGGAGCGTCGACGGACACCGGCTCGGGTGCATCGCGCGAGGTCATAGGGCAGGAAGGCGTGCAAGAGTTTCAGGTTAATCGCAATACATACAGCGCAGAGTACGGCGGAGCCTTCGGAGGCGTGGTCAACATTGTTTCGAAGACCGGTTCGAATTTCTGGCACGGCAGTGTGTTCGGTTACTTCCGTGACGAGATGTTCGACGCGAAAAATTTCTTCGACCAGAACCCTTCCGGCAAATCGCCTTTCAGCCGCCAACAGTTTGGCGGGTCGATCGGCGGTCCGATCCGCCAGGATAAGACCTTCTTGTTCACCGCGTTCGAGGGTTTGCACCAGAAGCAGACATCGTTTGTGAATCTGCTCAATGATCCTAACATCTTCAGCCTTACCGCGATTCAATCGTCGCTGCTGGGCTTTCTTGATACGGCACCCGATGCAGGTTTGCGAGCTTTATCGGCAGGGCTTAGGAATGCGCTTACTATCAATTCGCGGACCCGAGCTCTATTTGAGACAGCTACGGGCCAATTTCCGTTCGATGGTTTTGATACGGTAGGCACGCTCCGCGTCGATCACAACTTTAGTCCCAGTGACAGTGGATACGCGCGGTTCAACGTTTCTTCTTCTCACTTCGAAAACCAGGCGGCCGGAGCCCTGACCGCGGTATCGCGGGGACGTACTATAAATACATTCACCAGCGGACTGCTTTTGTCGGAAACCCATTTCTTCAGCCAGACTACGATCAACGAGGTGAAGGGCCAGTACAGTTATTTGAACAATGACGTCCTGCCAAACGAAATCATCGGGCCGGAATTGAACATTGACGGGTTTGGTAATTTCAACCGCGACATCTTCCTTCCGTCGTTTGCAATCGAGCGTCGTTATGAGCTCAATGACATCGTTTCACTGGTGCGCAGCAGACACACGTGGAAGCTTGGCGGGCAATACCTGGCAGCGGATAACTCATCAAACTCTCAAACGTTCTTTGGAGGTCGGTTCAACTTTACCGCACAGTTGCCGTTCATAACGCTGGTGCCGGCTGCCGCGAGACCGGGACTAATCTCCTTTTTAACAGCAAACGGGGGAGTGCTGGGGCAGGACCGAGGCGGTGGTGCATTGACTCTTTGCTCCAACCCGTCAATCACCGGATGTCCAAACGGGGTGCCTGACTCTCTGGACGCGGCGATAAACGGTGTGCAGGCGTTCAATGTAAACTTGCCTACAGTATATCAACAGGGTTTCGGCGAGTCAGGATTTGATAGTTGGAGCCATCGGTTATCCTTTTTTGGTCAAGACACGTGGAAAGTGCGCCCGAATGTTACATTGAACTTCGGCGTGCGCTATTACCTTGAAAATAACGTAGACCCGATGCCACTCGATAAAAACAACATCCAGCCGCGAATAGGTTTTGCCTGGGACCCGTGGCACGACGGCAAGACGGCCATTCGAGGTGGTTATGGCATCTATGTTGGCCAGGTCGACAATCAGATAGTGAACGTAGTCAACGAACTGAACAGCACCGGCAATCCAAGCAACATCAACATAGTCCTTGCTACGGCAACATCAAATGCGTTGCCGTTGAGCCCGGGTAACCCAACCGGGCCTCGCGCTCCAAGCTCGATTCAGGTTTACCAGACGCTCCTGGCCCAGGGGATTATTGGGAACCGTACGATCACTCAAGCTGATCTGGCCCAGTTTGGACTTGTTCCAGGCCCAGGAGCTACCCTGGAGGTTCGCTTCCGACTAGGTCCGAATTATGAGAACCCCACAACCCAGCAGGCCAGCCTCGCAGTTCAACGTGATTTGGGAGGAGGCTTTAGCGTGGAAGCGAGTTACCTGTTCAGTCGCGCTGCGCACATACCACGCAACCACGACATAAATCCGTTCAAGATGAGTGGGCCTGTAAGCCCACTCTCCGGCACACCGACTTTTGTTCGCTTTCCAGGACCAGGACAAACGACAGACTTCATCAATCCGTTCAGGCTCCAGGATAACAATTATGAGTCGACTGCAAATGCGTTTTATCATGCAGGAACGATCCAGTTGATTAAGAGGCTGTCAAATCACTTTGCGATCAACTCGAACTACACGTTCTCTAAGGCGATCGATGAGGTGACTGACTTCAACAGTGATTTTTCGGCTCAGAATCCTCTGAATCTTCGTCTTGATCGAGCGCTGTCGGCTTTTGACCAGCGTCATCGATTTGTGTTCAGCGGCGTATTCGAAAGTCCGTTCGGGGGCGATTCAACCACCGGTCGCATCTTGGGGAATTGGGTGCTGTCGCCAATTTTCATCGCAGGCAGCGGGCGTCCGTTCAACGTGTTGCTTGGTATCGATGCAAACGGAGACGGCGTTTCGACGAGAGACCGGCCGTGCCTTCGCGAGGCTATCAATTCGCCCTGCAATCCCGGTTCAAACCTCGGTCGCAACACTGGCCATGGAGAGCCGTTCTATGAAGTGGACCTGCGATTAGGTCGGCGTTTCACCTTCGGCGAGCAAAATTACCTCGAGCTGACTTTCGAAGCTTTCAATTTGTTCAACCATACCAACTTCATTGGTATTAACAACATCGTTGGTACTACTCCGATTACAGATCCACACCCGGAAGGGATCCGTGGACGTGCTCCGACGCAACCGTTCGGCTTTACGGCGGCGGCTCCATCGCGGCAGCTTCAGTTCGGCGCGCGGTTCAGTTTTTAGGGGAGTGTAGCTGAGAACTCGCCAGTCCTGTACGGGTGGCCCTCCGTGGCCGCCCCTTTTTGACTAACCACAATTGCGGCGAGGACGGCGGCCACGGAGGGCCACCGGTACAGGGCTGACTACCTTGTCGAGAGTCAGAGCGACTCTCGACAAGGATAGCCGGGCCGATTTTTAGAATGAGTAGCGGAGAGCGAACTGCAGATTCCGCTCGCTACTCTTGGTCGTTACCTTCCCAAAACTTGAGCTGCGAGGGTCGGTGGTTGGGTTGTTCCAATTCGGATGGTTAGGCCAGTTAAAGGCCTCGAAACGAAAAGTCACTCTCTGTGTTTCTGTGACGTGAAAATCCTTAAAGACTCCCAGATTATGGTTCTGGAAACCAGGACCATACAGAAAGTTGCGCACCCTATCGGTATTGAAAGTACCCGCAGGTGGCGCTGTAAAGATCGGTGTCCCGTCGGGATTCTTTGTTAGAAACCAATAATTCTGATCAGCCGTGCTGTCGGAGAAATTCCTGTCGCCCCTGGATAGTTTGGGATCTCCCTTGACAATCCAAAACTGTGCGCCGCTTCCGGGCCCAACACCGGCAAAATCATCCCCGGTAGTGACCGATAGGGGTGTACCAGTCTGGAACTGTGAGATTTCAGAAATAGTCCAGCCCCCTAAAAGCTTACCCGTCCACTTAGAACGATCACGAAAGAAAGGCAGCTCGTAGATTCCTGCGACCACCATTACGTGTCGTCGATCAAAGGTCGAAGGTCCCCACAGAGGGTGAGCATCGAAAGCGTTTGGAATAACGTCCCGCTGAGCAGAGCCGTCATCCATAGACTTCGAATATGTATAGGCTACTCCATAGCTCAACCCCTGCGTAAACCGCCGTGTGGCGCCTATCTGAAGGCCGTGATAAGTAGCGTTAGCGTCATTATTGGTTACACGAATGACGCCAAACCCCTTATATGGCCGGAGAAAATCGGGATTGACCCCTGGGTTAGCCTGGACCGTTCCGGGGAGAAGCTGATTGATATTGCGCTCGCGCTGTCCGTGTAAACTACGTCGCCCTACATAGCCCACCTCGACTACGGTCTTGAAACCAACTTCTCGTTCGAAAGTTGCGCTCCAGTGCCAAGCCTCCGGATTCTTGAAGATTGGATCCTGGCTCGTGATCACCAGGGGAAACACGTTGCTTGTAGTACCCCCAGGGTTATCGACTTTGCCGCGAGTAATTGATGCGGACGGTTGCAAGGGCGGATTACCTCCAAGAAAGACCGAGTCGCTCACACCCAGGCGAGTGAAGAATCGGCCCGCTCCGGCTCGAACGACCGTCTTATCGTTAAACGCATAGGCGACGCCAATGCGTGGCTGAAGGTTGCCCTTATGAATCCTGGAGTACTCCTTCGAAACACCACGGAACAGAAAGTCGAATTCTCCTGTATCCGCGACTGGGACTCGACCACTAGCGGCATCAGGAAAACCGTCGCCCGGGATCACCAGGCCATTGTAGCGGGCCTGTAAATTCCCGCTGGTGATAAATCCCGTCCTCGGATCCTGGGTGACTGCGATCGAAGGGTTATAGAATCTCGAATCAAAGACGACCATGTTCCGCCACAGGCTGTAGTACGGCTGAATTATGCTATGCCTGAGGCCGAATTCGAGTCTTAACTTCGGCGTCGCCTTCCAGGAATCCTGGACGAACCACTCCAGCATGTGGCCACGGTACGGTGTGAACGATCGGGCTCCGAGCTCCGCATAAGTGTCGAACAATCCAAGCGCGGCGTTTGAAATCGCCTGTCCTGTTGCATTAGGCGTTGAGTTGCTGAAGACAAAACGACCATTTTGATTATTGGTGCCTCCCGGCGTTCCGGCGACGTTAATCTGATCGAAGTCGTTTTCGCCAGCTCTCTCGAAATAGATTCCCGCCTTAAGCGTGTGACTGCCCCGAATGTTAGTCACGTTGTCGGATATCTGGTAGATCGGGCCTGTTGACTGACTCGGGTACGGGCCACCGTCTATGCGATTGAACGGAGAGAGTCCATCAACCGTGGGAATCTTATCAGGGATCTCTTTCCGGTCGGGGAAAATGTATGGATAGGTAATTCCATACTGGCTACGCTTAAACAGATCCGTGTTCCCGACGCTGATGAAGACCTGGTCACGACTTCCCGCAACCAGCACTTCGTTGACCCAGTTCGGTGAAATGGACCATACCCAGTTTATCGAAGTCGTCTGATTGGGACGATCGAAAATCCGAGGCGCGAGCCCAGGCTCATTGTCGAACGGGAAGGGAGCAAACTCGAGAAAGTGATAGAGCTGTGCCCGCCATCGTATCGAGTGTTTCTCGGTCGGGTAATAATCTATGGAGATTGTGTCCTTACGCTGGTCCTGTTTTTCACCGCGTTCGGCGAACCAGTTGGTTGTACCGGGACCATCAAAGTTGGGCTCCGGGAAAGCTTTGAGCAGGCCAATGCCGCTGGGGCTGAGCCGTTCCTTCGGGATAACGTTGCCCTGGAATGGCTGACCAGTCTGCGGATCTTTGATAATCACCGGAGTGGAAAAGAACTTGTTTGGGCCAAGCAATTCGCTGAAATCTCCTTCGCGCATCTTGAGCGTTGGAACGGTGAGAGTCCTGGTTACCCCCCGTCGTCGTCTGACCCATTCCTGGCCCCACAGCCAGAAAAGTTTGTCGCGACCTTTGTTGAAACTTGTAAAAGGAAGTACGACCGGACCGCTAAGGCTGTAACCAAACTGGTTGTAACGGAACGGCTCGGGCCGGCAGGCGGTGTCTTTTGGAAATTGTTCACAGGGGCGGTCTGCTGTCCCTGTGCGGTTGCGAGTCCAGCTATTTGCGTCGAAGGCCGAGTTTCTCATGAACTCATAGAATGTCCCATGAAGATCTTTGCTTCCGCTCTTGGTGACTATTCGAATCTGGCCTCCATTTGATCGCCCGTATTCAGCCCCGTAGTTAGCCGTCAGAATTTGGACCTCCTGGGTAGCATCCACATCGGCTACTCCTATGCTGGTGCCGTTTGATCGGGTTCGGACCGCCACTGCTCCGTCAAAGGTGATCAGGTTGTCCTGTGTGCGAGAACCGTTGATGTTTAAACCTCCAGTAGTCAGCCCGAAGCTGAAGCCACCCAGAGCGCCGCCGCTGACGCCCGGTTTCAGCAGCGCCAGAAACAGAGGATTGCGTCCATTCAGCATGGCTAACTGAATCTGTTTACTCTCAACCAGCTTTCCTACCGTAGCCGTTTCTGTTTGCAGTGTCATTGAATCTGCGGTTACCGTCACCGCTTCACTAACCTGGCCAACTTCCAGTGACACGTCGACCATGGTGGCGATGTTGGGATCAACCTTCTTATCGGCAACCGTGAAACGCTTGAAGCCAGTTTGTTCCACCGTGACCGAGTAGGTATCAGGGGGCAGATTCGAAATCACATAGTAGCCTTGCTCATTGGTTATGGCAGTTCGCTCAACACTTTTGGTCTGACTCTTCACAACGACCCTGGCGCCTGGGATCACGGCTCCCGCGGTATCTTTCACAAATCCTGAAACCTGGGCGTTGTCGGATTGGGCGAAGACATCAATTGATGTGCACAGGCACACAAACAAGCTTACGAGCAATGCCACAAGTCTTCTGTTCAAACGACCGCAGGACTTTATGGCATTTGGGACGTTGCGCCTCTTCATTGTTTGTTCGAGTTGCGGTGTACGCTTATCCATTTTCTTCTCCTCCTCCAAGGTTAGTAAGTGAAAATGCAAAGAGCGTTTAAAGGACAAGTGCTTTCCAATCGGCAGGCAGCGACTGAGGGCAAGATTTTATGGCGTCGACGAGCCGCGTGTTCGGCAAAGAAGGTGCTTTTGACATCCACCATGCATCGCCTTGGTCACCCGTGCCGATGAAAAGCGGGCGTGGAACGCCAGCTGGTTCAATCGTAAAAGCCGCGATTAATAGTCTCGCGATCTGATCTTACAAGCAACGGTGTGAGGTGAAAGTTACAAAGAAGGATTTATTTTTCGGCGGCCGCATCATAGCACCATTGCTTTACTAAGACAATGGCTCGGAAGTCGGGATTAACTGCACAGCCGGCGCATCGATCCTACGTTTTTTCATCTACTTCTCATCTAACGTTCATCCCAGGGACTTCACTGTCGCATATAGTCGTGGTGTCGGTGTGCGGCAAGCTGAGATGACCCTCAGCTTAAAAGAGTCAGAGAATAATGAATCCTACAAACAAATTTAATTTGCGTCGATTCGAGCGACTCCCACGAAACATCAGATTGAGTGACGGTTGCACGCTACGGTTGCGTGAGTTGCGACCTCGAGACCACGACCTATTGAAAGAGTTCTTTTACCGCTGTTCGCCCGAGTCAATTCGACGCCGGTTCTTTGGTTCAATCAAGTTGCTTTCGGATGGGCTGCTTAACTATCTCTCGGATGGCGACGGAGTCCGGCACGCCGCGCTTATCATCACCGAACGAAAGGGAGAAGATGAGAGGATCGTGGGCGAGGGTCGATATGTATGCCTCAGAGACCGTCCGTCTGCGGCGGATTTGGCGCTTCTTGTCGAAGACCGTATGCGACGGCACGGAATTGCAACGCTGCTGATCCAGGAATTGATTGAGATTGGTCGCGCTAATGGTGTGACTGATTTCAGCGGCGATGTGCTGTCAGATAACAGGGAAATGCTTTCACTGATACGAAAGATGTTCCGTACCCTGACGAGCAAGATCAGCAGCGGAGTGATTCACTTTGAAATATCGCTTAAGCGTTGAAACTAGCTGATCCAGGGCGGCTTTGTTGCCATTGCTCCAATCAGGGCTGACTCTCAACGTCATCGAGGCGCTGCGATCGGAGTGACCTGCGTAAAATGTTTGGGTCCGAGGATCTTGTCCGGTAATTATTTCAGCGTTCCCATCGGTCTGCCGGTGATCATCCCGAGGAGCTTCAGCACAGTCGGAATACCAACTGCTACAGCGGAGACGATTGCAAACGCTCGCTCGTAAACATCTCGTTGGGAAACAAATAGAAACAGCGCCAACGCGAAAAGCAATGCAAATGCCGGCATCCGCCATCGGCTAAACGCGCCGGTCTGCTTTCCATGTGACCACAATAACACCTCCTCGGGGGTGCTCTCGGCAATCACAAATCGTTGAAAGCTTTCATTCATCAGCTTCAGATGCGGGCTGCTGACCAGTATCCCTCGCGAAAGCAGCGACTCCAGTTCTGCATTGCGTGAGCAAACCAGCCGGTCCTTTGCGAGGTTATGCAGGAGAAGCTTCTCACTGGTTGAGCAGATCGACCAAAGCGCGTGATAGTATGGCCGAGCCTCATGGAGCACCCGCTCGATAACTTGCTTATGCGAAAGCTTAGGGGCGTCTTCGAGCTGCAAGAGCTTCATACCGATCTCTTGAAGATATTTGCGCGGCCCGCACTCCGCCTTTATTGCTTCGGGCGCCTCTGTCAGCACATTGTCCTCGGCCGGGTCGCTGAGATGTAAACGGTAAAATGGATTCAAGCAGCTCTCCCAACGCCTTCTGGTTTGGTCGTCGGCGTTTGATTTTGATTTACCCTCTTCCTTGTCTTCCTTTGAGTCTTCGGATTCGGTGGTGGCGTCCGGAAGCGCGAAATGCGTCGGATCGACCTCCGAGATCACGATTATCCGCCGGTCATCTGAAAGGGTTCGCTCGATGAATCTGAGCTTCTGTTTAGTGGCAGCGGGGTTGGGCCAGTCATAATCGAACCGGTCTATAACTATAGCCCTTTTGCCTGCAGGGACGTCTCCAAAGTCAAACGTCTCAGCCCAGCTTTGGGCACGCGCGACTTTTCTTAGATCGATATGATAGAAGCCGGCTCTTTCGAGGCAGCCGCAGTCGACGCTATACCGCGTCTTTAACACGAGCACATTTCCATCTAAACGTCTATCGAGCACTTCAGCGAGCTCGATTTTCCGACCGCGCTCGAAATCCAGGAAGAAGAGCTTTCGCGCAAGGAGGCGCACCACACCCACCAGCAACACGAATATCGCCGGCGGCACTATCCACCACAACAGCGAGTACGGCATCGAGAAAGGTTGAATTGCCGAGGTGATTGCGATGCCTTCGGTCTTCCCCTCAGCAGATTCTGAGCTCGACTTCCTGAACAGTTGCAGAGTCTCGGTCGCGCCTCTATTCCAGCTCAAGTTGCCGGCATCATTCAAGTCCGCAAACTCGCGAAGCCTTGCTATTGCCGGGCTGTAAACCGGTATCCAGGACAATGCCACCTTGAACCAGCTGAACGGCAGATCTGATAAATCCGACACAAGATGCGAGGAGTCGGCATTGGACTGGTCGGACCCATTCATCGGCTGCTCGAAGGCCGTGGTTCTGCAAAAATCTAAGTAAACTCCGAAAGCCCCAGTCACCTTGTGATCCGATTTGACGAACGCGAGTCGATCCCGAAGGAACTGCTCCTGATCTTTGGCCTTTATGTCGCCATAGCGCTCTCTGATCGCGACGTCTCGGTCTCCAAGAGCGCGTGCCAGCTCCACTTGGGTACGCTTGAGAAACAGAATTGATTCGTACCGATGAGCTGTCTTGAACACAGCGATCGCGGGCATGACTCCGACAAGCGTGAGCATTGATACCGTGCAGTACACGTAACCGGACCGGTAATTTCGGAACCCCTTGTTCGTCGCCTGCCCCGGCGACGGATTGAGATTCTGGTCCAGAGGTCGCCAGCGATATCTTCTCATCAAACCGGTTGCCGCACGAATCACCGGATCAAACCTCCGAGACACATAGCCGTGTTTGAGTTCGGCAAACAGCACAACCATTGCTGTGATTGGGACCAGGGCGGACAAGAACAAAAGAGCAAGCGAGCTGGTGAAAAACGTCAGGGCTATGCAGAAGCCGAAACCCATCAACGCATTAATTACAAATAGCAACGAATAGCTGGATGCCTTTTCCTCGTTTGGCCATAACCATTCTTCCGAATAGGTCAGCAGGAAAATGCTCAGGACCAACGCGGAGTCAAACAGAGACAGCAGCGTGGCCAGGCTGAGTACTTCAAGATTAAAAGCGCCGAATCCCTCTTGATCGTGAAACACAACAAGGGTCCATGGCGGGGAGTCTAAGGGTTTAAAGAAGAATCGGTGCTGTCTTCCCAGGTACCTGCCGTCCAGCGACCTCTGAATTCTACCGCTCGCGGCGAGTCGAATCCGATTGTCGTTGTCGCACTCCTCGATCAGGTTCTTCTTCGTGTTGAGGGACTCATCGGAGCGGTACTTGAATTGCCCTTTGTCGTCGATCACGAAATATCCGAAGCCCGAGGGCAGCACCGTCCCAACCAACGAAATCGGTTTGAAGCTTATCGTCGCAACAACCTGATTCGGGTCAGCGGTCGTTGAACATTGGCCCCCGCCTTTTGAGACGGCAGGTATCGAAAGCACAGTTATTCTTTCCGCGGTGTTTTTTGAAACGAGTGGCTCAAGCGCGAACCGTCGCGAGGGGGAATCCTTATCAGATGGCGTCAACACCCACATCCGGTCGTTAACGATGTTCTGAAAGTAAGATCTATCGCTGACCTTAATAAGGCTGGTTGCAGCGCTTCGAGTGCTCCATTTGAAGCGTTGCTGCCCCTGCGAATCTATCCAAACAGCGTTTTCAAAATACGGATAGATATAGGACTCATCGGGACTCCAAAGATGAAGATTCCCAATAGGCTTCGGATCAAGTATTTGCGTCAAGCTAAACTTCCAGTCGCGATCTTTGAGAGTGTTTATGAGCTGCTCTATCCCTCCGGCGTGACCACTGTTGCTGGCCGCGCCCGGCGACGATGTTGAGTAGCGCTCCAGCTTCTCATTCAGTCCGCTTAGCTGTGTGTGAACTGCACTTAACTCCTCTTTCCAGTTCTCCTTGATCTGCGCGGCTAGTTCTTCAAGCTGTTGGTTAGTCGCAAGGTTCGAGTCGGCATAGGAAGCGAAGTCCAGCGTGAAGAAGGTAAGAAGCGCGGAACCCACAAGGATCGATCCCAGCAATACATGAACATCTGTACTGCTTAACCTGTCTTCTGGGCCTATCGACGCCACCCGGACGATCGGCATAATCGCCAGGCCAATCCCCACCAGGAAGAAGACAATAACTGGAATTGATCTCGAAAAGCCCAGGCTGTTGAATACGAATTCACGCGATCGCACCAATCCGCAAACAAAATATCGCTCGCACTGAGCGCCCGTTTCGCGGTCGCGGTCTCCCCATTTGAACGAGATTGCAACCGGCTGGACGAACATCAAGTAGTTGTCATCGGCTAATTTTATTTCCAGCAGGCTGGCTGAGAGGTATGGCTTTGGCGTCTCAGATGACTGCGAGTCTTCCTTTTCTGAATGCAGAGCGCTGGTCAGCTTCAGGTCAAGCTCCCTGCCTGAGCGATCCTGGAGCGCGTGCAAGTCAAGCAACCTCGGAGCCGAATCATCGCGCTGAAAAACTACGACACCGGATTGATCGGCGACCAATACGTCATTAAAAGCTTCACGGCTGATCTCGGGTTGGATTAAATTGGTAAGAGAAGTTCTGACCTGGATCTTCATTCCATCGGCGTCTCCATTCGGACGACACGACAGGTAGAGCCAGGAGCCTTTGTCATCGGACTTATAATGCGGCGTCACCATGGCGTCTTTTAGGGAGGTGACAGGAAATTTGTCGCTCTTCTCATTCGGGCTGATTAGCTCAAGTTCCGGGACCAACCGTATTGACGATATGAAAGAGTTAAGCGCCTTTTTTTCATCAATGGATTGCTTCTCGGGAGCAGTTTTCACAGTTTTTTCGGCTTCGCTTTTTTCCCCGGCGGATCGTTGTTGGTTTCGCAGAACGGGTTGGTTTAGATCGGCCCCGGCTGACTGGGGGTCTCGCGCGGTTGATGGCTTCCGTTCAGCTACGCCTGGCTTCGGGGTACTGCCGGGGCTTTCTGCATTCAATTCATGCGAGTTCTTCTCAACAGCGTCATCTTGCGCTTTCTTCACTCCATTGCTTATGGCGGTGATATAGCTTTGCACTTTTTCGTTGAGATTCTGGCTCATTTCGGCAACCAACTGAAAATTTCGGCGAGTGTGGTATTGCCTTTCGGCTTGTACGAAGATGAAGTAGTACGCGCCGGCCACCGCCAGGATGACGGCGGTAATAAAGAGTACAGTAGCTATCAGTCTCAGTTGGGGGAATTTACCTGATTTCATGAGAACCTCCGTTTCCTGATACCGAAACAGAGTCGACGAGACCTGGTGCGCTTGTCAGTCAATGTCTCGCGATCGATTCGCAACGCGGTGCTTTACTCGCCACTCGGCCGGTTGCGCCGCATTTCCGTATCTGGCGGGGCCCGAGAGAGGCCGCCCCATACTTCTCATGACGAAATTCAGGATTGAATTACAGATGTTTTTTTGGTGAGGTTTAAAGCTTGAAACGACCTGCTTATAAAAGGCAGGCAGCAAATCGAATCACTTACTCGATCTTTAAGTGCTTTAGTCTAAAGTGGGAGAATCGATCTCT
>Ga0126384_10000445_pt1 | contig 22488 bp, 5 predicted proteins | sample PanSoiMetPlot_36_FD_92543 | JGI IMG/M metagenome (GOLD analysis project Ga0126384, IMG submission 92543) | Tropical forest soil microbial communities from Panama - MetaG Plot_36 | ecosystem: Environmental > Terrestrial > Soil > Tropical forest > Bulk soil | place: Panama | collected 2016-02-17 | reverse complement strand
TCGAGCGCGAGTTCCGCGGCTTCGGGATGGTGGAGCAGTGGGACACCGAGGAGTTCAGAGCGCTCGCGGCAGGCGGCCAGGCACCCGCCGGAACCAACATCGACGCGTCCTCCCACGTCCCGCCGGTCCTGACGAAGACTTGGTTCCACACCGGGGTCTATGACGAGGTCGACGAGGTCAGTCAGCACTTCGCGGCCGAGTACTACGGCGCCCCCAAGAAGAGCGACCCAAACTACGACGCTGCTTTCGATGCATTCTTCCGGGCGCTGCTGCCGGACACGGTGATCGCGCCCACCCTGATGCTCGAGGAAGAACGCGAGGCGTGCCGCGCACTGAAGGGGTCCATGCTCCGCCAGGAGGTCTACGCTCAGGATGGGAGGGACGAAGCGGAGCACCCGTACACCATCACCGAGCAGAATTTCACCATCCGGATGCTGCAAGCGCGAGGCAGCAATCGCCATGGCGTCTTCTTCACCCATGCCCGCGAGTCGATCAGCCACCACTACGAACGGAAGCCTGCCGACGCGCGCGTCGGCCACGCGCTGACGCTCGAAGTGGACGAGTACGGCAATGCCCTCAAGTCCGCGGCCATCGGCTACGGGCGCCGCAAACAGATTCGCGTTGTCGATGAGCAAGGGAATATCACGGAAATACCGAATCCTGGGCTGATCGCGCTCGACGCCAGAGATCAGGTCAAGCAAACACGGATCTTGATGACCTTCACCGAGAACCGCGTCACCAAGGATCATGACACAGGCAAAGAGGCGATTGATGCGACCCACGACTATCGCACGCCGCTGCCCTGCGAGTCGCGCACGCACGAGCTGACCGGCTTGACGCTCCCCCCGGGGCGCCATCGCTTCACTTTCGATGAAGTGCTGGACGCCGTGACAACAGCGATAGCGCTCGACTACGAGCAGGATCTCACCCCCGGCCGGCTGGAGAAGCGCCTGATCGAGCACGTGCGTATCTACTACCGGCGCAACGACCTCACTGGGGCATTGCCGCTCGGCGATCTGCAGTCGCTGGCGCTGCCTTTCGAGAGCTACAAGCTCGCGTTCACTCCCGGATTGGCCAAACAGATATTTGTCGACAGCGGCAATCTGTCGCAAGCTGATCTGGACTCGACGCTCGCCGACGATGCCCAATATGCACACACCGAGCGCGACGCCAACTGGTGGATCCCCTCCGGGCAGATCTTCTACTCCCCAGACCCGGCGCATATGCCGCCTCAGGAGCTGGACTACGCCCGGCAGCACTTCTTCCTGCCGCACCGCTACCGCGACCCGTTCCACACCAATACGATGAGAACGGAGAGCTTCATCACCTACGACAGATACGATCTGTTGGTGCATGAGACGCGCGACGCCCTGGTCAATCAGGTTACGGTCGGCGAGAGGCAGCGGGTTCTCCCTGACGGCACCGTGCTGCCTGAGAAGAGGCGCAACGACTACCGAGTGCTGCAGCCCGAGCTGGTCATGGACCCCAACCGCAACTGTTCAGAGGTGCGGTTCGACGCTCTCGGCATGGTCGTTGGCACTGCGGTGATTGGGAAGCCGGAGGAGAACCCGAGACCGGGCGATCGGTTGAATGGTGCGTTTCGCGCCGACCTCACCCAAGCCGAGATCGACCAGTTCCTGGCCAATCCCAAGGGGCCGACGGCGGCCACGCTGCTCGCCGACGCCACAACGCGCATCGTCTATGACCTGACGGCCTATTGGCGCGAGTCTGTTCCGGCAAAGAAGCCCCCCGCGGTCGCCGCGACACTCGCCCGCGAGACCCATGTGAGCGATCTGTCGGCAGGCCAGCTGGCCAAGATTCAAGTGAGCCTTTCCTACTCCGACGGCTTCGGTCGCGAGACCCAGAAGAAGATTCAGGCCGAGCCAGGGCCGGTTCCCCAGCGCGATGTCAACGGCGAGATCATCGTGGGCGCGGACGGTCAGCCTCTGATGACGCTGAACGGCGTGAGCCCGCGCTGGGTCGGCAGCGGCTGGACCATCTTCAACAACAAGGGCAAGCCCGTCCGCCAGTACGAGCCGTTCTTCACCCACACCCACCGCTTCGAGTTCGACGTCAAGATCGGCGTCAGCCCGGTACTCTTCTACGATCCAGTCGAGCGCGTGGTCGCCACTCTGCATCCCAACCACACCTGGGAGAAGGTGGTCTTCGACCCGTGGCGGCAGGAGACCTGGGACGTCAACGACACGGTCCTCATCGCTGACCCCAGAACCGATGCCGACGTGGGCGACTTCTGCAGCCGCCTGTCCAACGCCGACTACTTGCCCACGTGGCACACGCTGCGCAGCAACGCGGCCAACGCCGCTGCCTTCGCGGCACGCTATCCGGACTCGACCGATCGCACCAACGAGACGCTGTCTGCACGCAAGACCGAGGTCCACGCCGCCACCCCCACGGTCGGCCACGCCGACTCGCTCGGCCGGACGTTCCTAACCGTCGCCCATAACAAGTTTAGGTACAGCGGAACGCCCGCGGCCGCTCCGCCCGCAGAGGAATTCCACGCCACGCGGATCATCTTCGACATCGAAGGCAACCAGCGCGAGGTGATCGACGCCAAGGACCGTGTCGTCATGCGCTACGACTACGACATGCTCGGCAACCGCATCCATCAGGCCAGCATGGAAGCGGGCGAGCGCTGGATGCTGAACGACGTAGGGGGCAAGCCGCTCTACGCCTGGGACAGCCGCGAGCATCGTTTCCGCACCGCCTACGACCCGCTGCGGCGGCCGACGAATTGCTTCCTGAGCGAAGGTGGGGGCGCGGAGATGGTCGTCGGGCACAGCATCTACGGGGAGGGCCGCCCGAATCCAGAGGACAGCAACCTGCGTGGCAAGGTGGTTGAACTCAACGATCAGGCGGGCATCGTCACCAGCGACCGCTATGACTTCAAGGGCAATCTGCTGCGCAGCCGGCGCCAGTTGGCGGACCTTGTAGACCCGCAGGGCGCACGAGTTCCGGCCCACAGAACGACCCTGGATTGGTTGGGCACCGTTCAGTTGCAAGCCGAGACCTACACCAGCGGCACCAGCTACGACGCCCTCAACCGTCCCACCCAGTTGATCGCGCCGCACAGCGATCAGCCGGGCGCGAACATCAACGTCATCCAGCCGGGCTACAACGACGCCAACCTGCTGGAGCACGTCGATGCCTGGCTCAACCAGGGTGCCGAGCCTGGCAATCCCCTCGATCCCGTCACCGCGAACCTGCACGCCGTCACGGACATCGACTACGACGCCAAGGGCCAGCGGCTACTGATCGAGTACGGCAACGGTGTCGGGACGACCTACACGTACGATCCGCTGACCTTCCGCCTGGCACGGCTGCTCACGCGCCGCTATGCCGCCGGTTTTCCTGGCGACTGCCCGCAGCCGCCGCCAGCCGGCTGGCCCGGCTGTCAGGTGCAGAACCTGCACTACACCTACGACCCGGCAGGCAACATCACCCACATCCGCGACGATGCGCAGCAGACGATCTACTTCAAGAACGCGCGCGTCGAGCCGAGCGCGGCGTATACCTACGACGCCATCTACCGGCTGATCGAGGCCACGGGCCGCGAGCACTTGGGGCAGGTGGGCGGGGCGCCGATTCCGCACTCCTACAACGACGCGCGGCGGGTGGGCATACAGAGCCCAGGCCCGGGCAACGGTTTTCACCCCCATGACGGCAACGCGATGGGGCGCTACTGCGAGTGTTACGAGTACGACGCCGTCGGCAACATCATGGAGATGATCCACCGCGTCGCCTGCCCCGGAACAGTCTCGTGGAGGCGCAGCTACACCTATAACGACACAAGTCAACTTGAGACCGCCAAGCAGAGCAACCGCCTGACCAGCACCACCATCGGCGCCACCACCGAGAACTACAGTACCTTGGACGATGGCTACGACGCTCACGGCAGCATGCAGCGCATGCCGCACCTGCAAGTCATGCGGTGGGATTTCCAGGACCAACTGCAGATGACGCGGCGCCAGGCAGTGAATGCTGCGGACGCCGACGGTGTCTCCCGCCAAGGTGAGCGCACCTGGTACGTCTACGATTCCGCAGGGCAACGTGTGCGCAAGGTGACTGAGTTGCCCAACAACGGCGGCTTGAAGGACGAGCGCATGTATCTGAGCGGTTTCGAGGTCTATCGCCGCCACTCGGGCGCCGATGCTGGGCTCGTGCGCGAGACGCTGCACATCATGGACGATAAGCAGCGCATAGCACTGGTCGAGGCGCGCAACGATGTGGATGACGGCACGGCAAAACAACTTATGCGCTACCAGTTGAGCAACCCCCTCGGCTCGGCCAGCCTGGAGCTGGATGACCAGGCGCAGATCATTTCCTACGAGGAGTACGCGCCCTATGGCAGCTCGACCTATCAGGCGGTGCGAAGCCAGACGGAGACCGCGAAGCGGTATCGGTATACGGGGAAGGAGCGGGATGAGGAGAGCGGGTTGAGCTATCATGGCGCACGATATTACGCACCGTGGCTAGGCCGGTGGACGGGAAGTGATCCAGCTGGTCTTAAGGATGGGGAAAATGTTTTCATCTACTGTAGAGATAATCCTGTTTGCTTGAACGATCGCACAGGATTTCAAAGTGATGCTCCAACCGCGGTCAATTTGACACCAAAATTTTCAATCTTGGACAATCTGCCCAAAGAACCATCCAAACCTAAACCACCCCATCGATCTTCAGGGTCTGCAAAAGGAACTGGTGTCGTTCAGTCACCAGGGGGATTGGCACCCCCTTCGGCGGCAGATTATCAAATCGGTTCATTCCACCTCATCGACCCGCAAATTGGACCACCTCGCCGGAAGGATATCTCAGATCCGGGAGATATACCCATTGAGCTGGGGCCCATTGGGAGCATTGGCGTCGTTCCGCTTTTCGCAGGATCGCCTCCCTCGAAGGCAATAAGTGGCGATTGGCAAATCGAAAAAGAACTCATAGCCGTCCTTGAAGCTCAGGGTTCTAGCCAATGGGGGGCCGGCGGCATCTCTGGTTTCGCTTATGGTTCCGCACGGGCCGTTGTTCAGGCTAATCCACAGGAGGGCTACGTCAAGATACCTTACGCAGACCTTGATGCAAACGTTTTGATGCTCGGTGGCCTTGGTGATCTGCATATAAGAGCCAAAGGTGAAGCTTCTGTCCCAGCTCACTCGCCAGTTGTGTTGAATCGCGATAGCCTCTCAGAATTACTCGATTCTCCAGGAACAACTGCTCATGCGACTGTGGGTGGGGATTTGAGGCTTGGGCGCTTTCGATTGCTGGATTTTGAAGCATCGGTGGATGTATCTCCAAGATACAGCTTTAAGTTAAGCGATACCAGGGGTCCGCAGGGGCAGATCGTGTTGAAACAACAGGTAGAACGAGCGATCACAGGGGAGGGCTCATTTAGTGCTCCGCTTGTACTAAAAGGCAATTTGGCCTTCAGTAAAGTTGGCAATGAGAGAGTGACAGCATCGGCATCGGCACACATAGCTGGCCCAGCATATTTTGGTGTTGGCGCAGGTCTCGGATATACCTTCGCACAGATAAGCTTTGACAATTACCTAAAGGGAGCCCTTATTGGAGCCGGTGCAGGTTTGAGCTTCACGAAACCCGTAGGCTTTGCAGCAGGGGTGGGCGCAGTCGGTTTCTGGTGAGTTTCAGTTACACGTGAAAATTCAGGATAACCTGCTTCCGAAATAAAGGGAATGCAACGTGGCCAAGAAGACTGACAAGAAGCGAACTTCCAGATCGGAAGTCAGGCGGCGAATCGAATCCGCAACGTCCCGCGTATCGACAGCTGCGGCAGCAGTGATGCTCGTTCGGGGCACGGCCCGGAGCGCTTCTGGCGCACCGGCCGCCGGCCTCACCCTCATCGCCTTCGATAAAAATACCGCAGGCGAGAACCTCCTCGGCAAGACCGCGACTGCCACCGACGGTACCTACGAGATCCAGTACACCGACGCGCAGTTTCGTCTCACGAAGAACGAGCAGCGCGGCGCGGATGTGTTCGTGCGCGTCTATGACGGCAGCAGGCTCGTCTTCACATCGAAGACCGTACGCAACGCCCCGCCCGAACTGCAGCTGGACGTCACCCTGCCGGCCGCGCAGTTCGTGGTTCACGGCACGGTGCAGGACTCGAGCGGCGCTCCCGCGCCGAACGTCGTCGTGCGCGCGTTCGACCGCGACATGCGCAAGGAAGAGCTGCTCGGCGCGGCCACAGCAGACAGTGCCGGCGCATACCAGATTTCCTTCACCTCGAGCCAGTTCGCACGCGCCGAACGCAGTACCGCCGACCTACTCGTGCGCGTGTATCCGGACAAAGCTGCCGAGAAGCCTGTCGCGGAGTCGCAGCTGCGCGTGAACATCGACGCGGAAGTCACCGCCGACATCACTATTCCAGCGGCGCCGCTGCCGGAGTGGACGCAGGTCTGGAGCGCCGTCCTGCCACTGCTCGCGGGCCAGGGAACCGGCGACGCCGCGCTTCCGCCGTGGGAGCTGAACGATGCCGACATGTCGTTCATCGTCGCCGAGACGGGCCTCAATGCCGATCAGTTGCGCCTGTGGGTGCTGGCGGCGAAAGGCATGAACCAGCAGTCGGCTACGATGAGCACTTACAGAATGAGCGCTTCACTGCCCATCTCAATGCGCGTGCCGGCGAACGTGGGTGGAGCAACGCCGTTACTGATGATGCTTCTCTACGGTTGGTACCGCGACGGTCAGCCGCAGAACTTGACTGACCTGCTGAGCAAATCAAACGACGATCTGCTCGCCTCGACCAGCCACGCTGTCGCGCAGAACTTCATTCCGGCGCTCGATCAGAGCGTGCTGGATGCATTGCCCGCAGTGCTCAACGCGATGCGCGGCGGGCTGCAGCTGAAACCTTCCGGCGATCCGCAAATCGCGAATCTCGGCGATGCACTGCGACTCCTGCCAAATGCCGATCGGTTTCAGCTCGACGAGCCCGACGGCCCCGGCGCGAAGCTGATCATGCTGCTCGCCAATGCCACGCCCGATAACCCGCCAACGTGGAAACAGCGGCTGGCAGCGGTCGGCGACGAAAATCTGTTGCGATCGGCACAGCGTTCGATCGGGCTGCACTCACTGACGGGCGGCTTCACGCCCTGGATACGCGAGCTGCAGCAGAACGCGGACAGCAACCCCGACCCGACGCTCGCCGATCTCGTCACGCGCGATACGTCCGACTGGATCGCGTTTGCGCGCAGGAACGGTGTTCCCGACCGCGCGCAAGGCGACACTGACAACGAGCGGTTCACGAGCTACGGCCGTGAAGTCGCGACTCGCATTCAACTGCTCCATCCGACGTTGTTCGTGCAGCAGCGAATCGCCTCTGGCGCGATTCCGGTCGCGGCCGATCTCAAGAAACCAATCACAAAGTTTCTGAGCGCGAATCCCGCTTTTCGACTCAAGCAGACACCGCTCATCGCTTATCGAAGCTCTGCCAACTTCAGCGCAGGAGGGCTGAACGAGGACGGACTCTCCGCAGTGTCCGCGCAGCTCATGAAGATCGAGCGCGTCGCTACGCTGGTGCCGCTGCTCGATCATATCGGTCCCATGCTTTCGGCGAACTACGATTCCGCGCGCTCTGTAGTGAGACGCCGTTCGCGGGACGCTTTCATCGCCGAGATGCGCGACACAATCCAGGACGATGCGCTGGCCGGAAAGATCTACGACGCCGCGGCCGGTGTCGCCGCGAACACGGATGGGCTCGTTCTCAGGCATAGCCCGCTCTTCCGCGGCCCCGATCTGCCGGTGATGCCAACACTGGATGAGTCGGCCAGAATCCCGCTAATTGCCGTGCGCGCTGCCGTCGCAAGGGCCATCGTGCTACCGCCGAATCTGCAGCAGCTGTTTGGAAATCAGGACTATTGCGAATGCGCGCATGGTGCCTCGCTCTACGGCGCGGCCGCGTATCTCGCGGATCTGCTCCACATGCTGGGCAGTGCCCCACAGTCCGGCGGCAAGACGCCGCTCCAGGTACTTCTTGCCCGTCGCTCCGATCTCGCCGAAGTCGATCTCACCGGCGACAACACCGACATCACTCTTCAATACATCGATCTCGTGCTGGAGATTCTCGAGCAGCCCGCGTGGGATGCGGGGGTCGGCTTCCGGGTCCACCGCGGCACTGGAGCCAACAACGATTTCGACGCGCAGCTCGACCAGGGCATTGTCCCTCCCCTCCTTGCGTCCGATCTCGCCGCGCTCGGTCTGCCGCTGAGCGAGCACTACTCCGCCGGGCCCGCGGCGGACGTGCAGAACAGTGCGGGGGTCACTTTCAAATCGTGGGGCATCCGCGACGCGCAGTCGGGCATCAAGCTGCGGCTCCTGGGCGTTGTGCTCGGCGGATATCGGGTGCTGGCGTATCCACAGTCCGTTGCCGGCGCCGCCCAAGGCTATCGTCCGTGGTCGACGCTCCTCAGCACCGTCGCCGCGAACACTTCGACAGCACGGTTTCCGTGGAGCCTGCCATTTGACGTCAATCGTGACGAAGCCAATGCGTGGCTCGGGTGGCTCGGCGCCTCGCGTGAAGATCTGCTCCTCGCGCTGACGACGACCGGCCGCTGGAGCGCGGTAGATTCAGCGTGCGAACACCTGAACCTCAACCCGGCAACGCGCGCCGCCCTGACCACTGCGCCCGACGCGACGAATCCCGCCTGGAAGGACTGGGGCTTTCAAAACGCCAATGTCGGCGCGGAAGGCGTCGTCGACCCGATCGCGGGAATGTCGGGCGCGCCCGGCGCACCCGGAATGATTTCCTGGACCGGCCCCGAGACACGTCCGGATGATCCGGCCGCGTGGTCTGCGCTGCTGAAGAACGTATCGCTGGTGCGCTCCCGCGCGCGGCTGACTCATCGCGAATTGCTGAACGTGCTCGCGATGCGCTTCGTCCGCGCCGGCGCCACTCAATTCGACATCACCGGCGCCGAATGCGACTCCGCGCTGATGCGCCTCGAATCGATGGACGAGCCGCTCGCACGCCGCATTCATCTCTTCGTGCGCCTGTGGCGACGGCTCGAGTGGAACCTCGCGGACGTCGACGCAGCCATCAATGCGAGCGCCACGTTTACGGCAGGCGCGACGGGCGCGATCGCGCTCACAAACGCGTGCCTGCTCTTCATCGGCAACATCACTCGACTGAGTGAGCGCACGCGCATACCGGTCGCGATCTGCATGGATCTATTCGCCCGCAACGCGCTCGACACGACGTCTTACTGGAACTATGACGGTGCGCAGCCGGCACGCACGCTCTCTCGCTATGAAACCTGGTTCGACAACAGCACGCTGAGCAGACCGCGACTCGCTGAATTTCACCTCAACGCCACACGCGATGCGCTCGTGCCCCTCACGGTACCGGGAAGCGGGCTTCCAAAGGCACGCCTCAGTGACAGCTCCGCGTACATCGCGGCAGCGCTGGGCATGCCGGAGAGCGAGCTGACTACGCTGCTGCCGCTGGGCATCGTTTGTCTGGCGCCGACGCAGGTCAAGGCGGCCCTCGTCGCCGGCCCCGTTCGCATCGGTGCCGACACAGACGTCACGATCGAGGTGCTCATCGGAGCGCTCTCCGCCGGAACGACGTTCACACTGACGATCCAGGATTCGACCGACGGCGCCACATTCCAGGACGTTGCCGCCGCGGATCTGAGCGTCGCCAACCCTTGGCCCATCGATGGGACCACTCCACTGCTGAGCCGATTCGGATATACCGGCGGCAAACCCTATCTGCGCGTTTCGGTCACCCCGAGCGCTGGCGCGAACCCAAGTCTCTGGATCACCGTTCGCGCCTTGCGAACGGCGGGCCAGGTAACCGATGAGCTGACGCTCGCCAATCTGACGCGGCTCTGCAACTTCGCCATCCTGCGCCGGGCGCTCGGCATGCCCGTCGCAGACGTGCTCACACTCCTGCAACTCAGCGGTCTCGATATGTTCGGCGCGGCAGCCGGCCCCGATATTGCGCTCGCGTTGCTTGACGCACGCGATGCGCTTACCACGCTCGGCCTGTCGGTCACCGGCGCCGACCGGCTGCTGCGCGGACCGCAGGACACTGCGGCGACCACACTCGAAAAGCAGGCGGCCGCCCTGCTGGGCGCTGCACGCACCGCGAATGTTGCGATACTGAGCGAGTCGACCGTCGCCCTCGATCAACGAAGCGTTCTGCTCACGAAGATCCTCACGGACTTCGGCTGGGACAGCGCACGCATCGCGGATGTGTTGAGCTCCGCGCATCTGGGGTTGAGCTGGGGCGACTACGCCGCGCCGCTCGCCGCTCTGCCTGCCGGCACGAACTTGCCGGTCCCCATAAAATACGATCAGAACCTTCAGCAGCTCACGGCATCGATCAGCGTGCGGCCAACGCCTTTGCGCGCCGACATCGCGGCACTTCTCGCGAACGCGACGGGCGATTTCGCCGCCGCTCTGACCGATCTCGACCAGCAGGCGCAGGGTCACGACGCGGATCTCACTCTCCTGCGCACCCTGATGCGTGAGAAAACGCCACACGAGTTCGAGACGAACTGGTTGCTCCTCCCAACCGTGCCGCTCTCGATTCCCGCCGAATGGAAAGGACGCTTCTACTACGAGCGGGCCCAAAAGAAGCTGCGCTTCGTCGGCTGGATGAGTCCCGCAGACAGAACCGCGCTCCTGGCGCTGGAGGCTTCGCTAAACGTCGGGGCGTCGGTGCCGATTTTCAGCGCTGCGGTCGGCGATTTGTACAATCAGTCTGCCAACTACGTGCCAGCGGCCGCGAACGCACTCGTCGTTCGCGCGGCACCGGGAGCGGTGCTCACAGCCGAGACACTGCTGCTCGACACAGCAGGATTTCAGGATCGATGCGGACTGGTTCTCGACCAGCTGCTGCCTGACTGGCGCCGCACGCGCCTGCGATCGAAGCTTGCCGACGCCTTGGCCCAGGGTGCAGGTGCTACCGCGGAAGCAGCAGACGCACTGCTCTCACTGCCCATCACGGTGGGCCCGCCCCTTACTCAGCAGAACGGCTTCGACTGGTTCGCGAACGATTCCCGGCTCCTCACGAGCGACCCCGTCACCGAGACATCGCGCGCGGCATTCCCGCAGACGTTCGACGCCGGGGCTCAGCTCCTCGTGCTCGCGCCGCTCGTCACGAAACTCACGCTCGGCGCAACCGAGGTTCCTTGGCTGACAGGAACCTGGAGCGGCGTCGACCTGACGCAGCTGCCCACGAGCCGTGTAGCCAACGCTCGCGCAGATCTCTGGACGTCACTCGTCGCGTTGGCGCAGCTGATCGCGATGAGAAAGAACCGCAATGTCGGCGCCGCCGCCCTCGCGAGTGCGCTGCTGGCTGGCCAGAGCGCATCGCTCGACTACGTACAACTCTCCGATGTCCTCGATTGCACGGAGACCGACCTCCGCGCGCTCGGTGGCAGTGCCGGCTTGAATATCGCCGCAAGCTCCTGGCTGCTCGATCCGCGGCAACTCGTGCAACTCCTCGCCGCGCTCGATCTGTGCCGCACTCTGAAGATCCCCGGGTCGCTCCTCATCAGCGCCGCTCGCGCACAGACAGCACCACGAGGTGCACGCGAGTCAGAGAGCGAAGCGCAGTCGCTGCGACAGGTGGCGCTCGGCGGAGTGCCCGGTGGCAGCTGGTCGGATGAAGAGAAGAAGGTTCTGGACGATATCCGGCAGCGCCGTCGCAACGCTTCGGCCGAGTATCTGATCCAGACGTGGCAGGTGCGTGATGCGGACGATCTCTACGGGTACTACCTGATCGATTCGCAGATGGGCCCGTGCATGAAGACCTCGCGCATCGTGCAGGCCATCAGCTCGGTTCAACTCTTCATTCAGCGTTGCTTCATGTCGCTCGAGCCCGAGGTGCCGGCGGACAGCCTCGACAAGCGGCACTGGGCATGGATAAAGAACTATCGCGTGTGGGAAGCGAACCGCAAGGTGCTGCTGTACGCAGAAAACTGGATCGCGCCCGAGCTGCGCGATGACAAGACGCCGTTCTTCGACGACCTCATCAGCGCGCTTCAGCAGGGCGATGTCGCGAGCGACAAGGCGCAGATCGCCGTGCAGACATTCCTCGAGAAGCTCACCGACTTCGCGAGGATGGATATCGTCGCCACGTGCACGAGCTACGACGATGACAATCGCCTGGAGGTGACGCACGTCTTCGGCCGCACACGCTCCGACCCACGCACGTATTACTACCGCCAGTTCCGCAAGCTCGATCCGACCGATGTCAGCAGCTCGGCGGGCGTCTGGACCGGATGGCAAGCGCTGTCGCTCGACATCGAAGGCAACCACCTGTTTCCGGTCGTGTGGCAGGGACGGCTGTTTCTGTTCTGGGCGATTTTCACAGCGAAGGCTGACGAGCCGACCCCGGAGGAACTCGCCGGCGCGGGGAAAGCGCCTGTCGCCCCGAAGAAGTACTGGTCTCTGAAGGTCGCCTGGAGCGAATACAAGAGCGGCGCCTGGAGCAGCCGGCGTCTGGCGCAGGATGACCTGATGACCAAATTGATCGTGGCGGGCCCGAAGCGCGGAGTGCTGTTCCCAGGCACGAGATTGCCTGACGGCTACACGCCGACGACCGAACACTTCTACTTTACGTCCGTAGTGCGCGACGAGGGCGTCTCGATTACGGGACTTTTCTTTCTCGAGCCTTCCCAGTACTACATCGAATACGTGCCGTTCACCACGTTGTTCTTCGATGGTCAGCAACTGGTCAGAGCGGAAGGCAAATACCGACGAGCGGGTATCTGGCCGACTTCCTTTGTCATCGATCAGACCGCGGTGCAAAGCGCCGAGGTGCCCGTCGATCACGCCCCGCTCGGCCGGATCCCTCACCACACCCGGATGGCGTTGAACACACCGTACGGGGAGGGCGTGTGGCTGCAGGATTCGTCGAGCTGGCTCACCCTCTTTCCGAGCACGCCACGCACCGTGAACCTCATGTATTCGTCCCGAACGACGTGTGAGACCTTCTCCGCGCCAGGACCGTTCGCAATTGGCCCGATCGCTGACGACTCGATGACGATCCCGTTCTTCGCCGCCGACCGGGCGCATCAGTTCTTCATTTATCCGACGCGTGAGCTGCTCCCCACGCTGCTATTCGTTCCGAATGCCGGAGGAGGAACCATACTGACCTACCAAATCACCCAGGTCCCGAAGCTTCGCTTCTACGCGCTCGACTGGTTGCAGGCCCCCCGCCTGAGAAAGACGCTTACCACCTCCGGAATCCCCGGGCTGCTCTCGTTTGACTCCCAGGACAGTGCACGACATCCGCCGGTGGCGTACTTCGCAGACTACGCCGTGCCGACCACGCTCGTTTCGGCGGGCCCGAACGGCGACATCGAGTTCGATGTGACCGGCGCTTCTACGCCCTACAACTACGAGCTTTTCTTCCACGTCCCGTTTGCGGTGGCCTGCGCGCTCAGCAAGAACCGACGCTTCGAGGAAGCGCGCGAGTGGTTCCACTACATCTTCGACCCTACTGACACGTCTGTCGACCCGACGCCGGCGCGCTACTGGCGCTTCCGCCCGTTCCGGGAATCGGCGGGACTGCCGATCGAGGAGCTGATCCGCCGCCTCGCGGATCGCACCGATAACTCGCTCGAGAAGCGCGAATTCCAGAGCCTCATCGCGCAGTGGAAGGATGATCCATTCAAGCCGCATCTGGTCGCGCGCATGCGCCTGCGCTCCTACATGTATGCGGTGGTGATGAAGTACCTCGATAACCTGATCGACTGGGCCGATCAGTTGTTCCGTCTCGACACCATGGAGTCGCTCAACGAGGCGACGCAGCTTTACGTGCTCGCCTCGCAGATTCTCGGACGTCGCCCCGAAAGCCTGCCGCGCCGGACGCGCCCGAAGATCCTGTCCTACACCGAGCTCGCGGCCGCGCCGCCCGACGATCTGATCAACGCGCTCGTCGACGCGGAGAATCTCGTTCCGACGGTTTCCACCGGTGGCGGAGGGACCTCGGGGCTGCCGCTGAAGTCTCTCTACTTCTGCGTTCCCAACAATCCGAACATCGACGCCTACTACGATCGTGTGGAAGGCCAGCTGTACAAGCTGCGCAACTGCATGAACATCGACGGCGTCGTGCGAGAGCTGCCGCTGTTCGCACCGGAAATCGACCCCGGCCTCCTGGTGAAGGCAGCGGCTGCCGGTCTCGATATCGGCGCGGCGCTCGCCGATCTGCAGGCCCCGCTCCCGCTGTACCGGTTCAGCGTCATGGTACAGAAGGCGAACGAGCTGTGTGCCGAAGTGAAAGCATTCGGGGGGGCGCTGCTCACCGCGCTCGAGAAAACCGACGCCGAAGCGCTCGCGCGCCTGCGATCCGGCCACGAGATCAGCCTGTTGAAGGTCGTGCGACTCGTCAAAGACACGCAGCTGCAGGAGGCGAAGACCAACCTCGATGCGCTCGGCGATCAGCTGCGGTCGGCGCAGACGCGCTTCGCGCACTACGTGGGCCTCGTCTCGCAGGTCGAGCCGCTGTCGATCCCCTCGGGCCCGGTCGTCGGCCCCACGATCCAGGATCTGGCGGCGGCTGCACTCGAAACACTGTCGACCGCGACGGCGTTTGCGCAGGCGCTGACGCCGCAGATCGATCCTTTCGCTAATGCGAGCCTGGATACGCTGAAGCAGCTGATGGCGCGCGCGTCGCAGATGCTGGCCGCATCGCTACCACCGGAAGGCATGGACACGGCGCACGTGCCCATGAATGCCGCCGAAAAGCACCAGCTCGATGAGCTGAAGAGCGGTCACGACCTGCAGACGAAGGCGGCCGACCAGCGCACCCTCGCGCAGGCGCTCGCGATGATTCCCGATATCACGCTCGGCGCGCAGGGGTTCGCGAGCAGTCCGGTCGTGCAGGCTCAGCTGGGCGGCACGCTGCTTTCGAAGGTGGCGAACTTCGCGGCATCCACAACGGACTCCAAGGCTGCCGAGCATTCGTACCGTGCGACGTTGCATTCAATGCTCGCCGGCTATCAACGTCGTGCCGCAGACTGGCTGTTGCAGGCACAGCTCGCGAGTATCGATATCGCGCAGCTCGGTGAGCAAATCAAGGCAGCCACACTGCGAGTCGCGATCGCCATGCAGGAGCTGCGCAATCACGATCTGCAGGCCGCCAACGCGCAGGAAGCCGACGACTTCATGCGCAGCAAGTTCTCCAACCAGGAGCTGTACACCTGGATGAGCGGGCAGCTGTCGAGCCTGTATTTTCAGTCGTATCAGCTTGCGTATGATGTGGCGAAGCGCGCGGAGCGTTGCTTCGAGCACGAGCTCGGCGCCGACGCGTCGTTCATTCAGTTCGGTTACTGGGACGGCCTCAGGAAAGGCCTGCTCGCCGGGGAGATGCTGCAAGCCGATCTGAAGCGCATGGAGGTCGCATATCTCAATCAGAATGCGCGCGAGCTCGAAATCACGAAGCATGTCTCGCTGCTGACGCTCGATCCGATGGCGCTGGTTCGCTTGCAGCAGACTGGAGAATGTGAGTTTGCGGTTCCGGAAGTGCTGTTCGATCTGGATTTCCCGGGCCACTACTTCCGCCGCATCAAGAGCGTGAGCCTCTCCGTGCCGTGTGTCGTGGGGCCGTACACAAGTCTCAGCAGCACGCTGACGCTGCTGTCGAGCACGGTGCGCGTACGAAATACTCCAGCTCAGCAAAGCTACACGAACGATCAGAATTTCCGGCCCTCGTCCCTGCCCACGCAGGCCATTGCAACGAGCACGGCGCAGAACGATGCCGGCATGTTCGAGCTGAACTTCCGCGACGATCGCTATCTGCCGTTCGAGGGCGCAGGTGTCATCAGCAGATGGCGTCTCTCGATGCCGCAGACGTTTCGCCCGTTCGATTATTCGACGATCACCGATGTGGTCCTCCACGTTCGATACACCGCCCGCGACGCTGGCGGCGTGCTGAAGACGGCCGCGCAGAAGGCGATGATCGACGGCGTCAACGCCATTGGCGCCAGCAACTCGGGGTTCAATCGACTGTTCAGTCTGCGACAGGAATTTCCGACGGAGTGGTATCGCTTCACGAAGGCCGCGCGGGCCGATGATCCTCGGACGGAAGCGCTCGCCATTTCGCTACGGCGGTTCCCGCTCCTCTTCACGGGCAGCGACAAGACGCTGTCGATTTCGTCGGTGGTGCTGATGGTGGTGCCGTCGGAGGGGACGAGTCGCGTCGCAGTTCCCGACACGCTGCAGCTGTCGCCGCCCGGGGGTACGACCCTTCAGCCGCCGAGCGACGTCACCGTCGGCTCGCTGTCGGGGAAGGCCTACGCCGCGACCGCCCCAATTTCGGTCACTGGGGACGAAGATGCGGCGAAGTGGACTCTGGCGCTGCCGCAGGCGGACGTCGCGGAGCTGCAGAACATCAGCGACCTCCTGCTGATCTTCAATTACACACTCGCGGACGCTCTACCAGGTCACGCCTGATGCGCAGGAGCGGCGAGCCGCGGCGTTGAGCGCCGCCTGCGGTACTTGCTCATTGAATGGCGTGAGCAAACAGGCGATCGCACCGGGCCGGACCAGGCTCGCCCGGTGCACGCCGGCAGCTCAGACGCGGCCGCCTGCACTATCGGCGCCCCGCCTTCCTCGAGCCGCGCCTGAGGGGCCTCATGCGCCGACGTCGCACTGAGCTGCGCACCGTCCGCTCGACGCCCGCCAAGGCAAGATCGACTGCCGCACGGAGCGACGCATCGCGCTTCTCGAATACCACGGTGGGCAATCCGTTCGGGACCACCTTGTTTCGACACACACGATCAACGCCGCCGCGCGGGCCGTTGGCATCCTCGATCCGCACGCTCACGCGTTGGATGGAGCGCGCGAACTTGCCGAGTCGCCTGTCGAGCTTGTGCCGTATGTGGACTCGGTCGTCTGAAATCGCTCTCCGTCGCACGAATGTAGGCGGCAATGCGTGGCGCCTCGCGCGAACGCGCTTTCCTCGCGGCGCTGTCCGACTCTTCGACCTTGCGGCGAGCGCCGCGCTTCACGCGGAGCTCGCGCAAACGCTGATCGGGACCGGCAACCGAGCTAGTGATGCTCACCGACGAGCCGCGCCGCGTTCAAGCCTTCATGCAGGCGTTGTGTGTCCGATACCCAGCCAAAGACACCGCCTTGCATCTTCACTGAAGTGATCGCGGCTTCGTGGTTCCGAACATCGGTGGCGCCAATGCTGTCCTTCAGGAACCGGCACCAAGAGCGTAGGCAACATTAGCACGCCGCGGTGCCTCTCGGGTGGCCTGCGGCTCCCTGACGTAATCTGCCACACTCAGACATCGGCTGCTCTCGGAGCCGATGCCACAGCGATGCCCTATGCAAGGGATCATAGTGGAGCCCTACTACGCGGACATTATTCGCCTCTAACGAAGCGAAGGAGTACGTCGCACGACAAACGGATCCGTGGAAGGTTCCCGCCGATAAAAGACTCTGGGTTGTTGAGTCTCTACAGGTCGATGCTTGACCAGTTGAGGCGCATCGTCATTTGACTCAGCGCCCAGCAGCCTACTCCGCTCCTCGGCGATGGCTATGCGGTCGCGCGCCACCTCTGCGTAGAGGTCAGGAACTCGTTTGCTAACATAGTCAAACCACTCTTGAAGGACAATTTTGTGATCGGTCGGATCGACGTCGGCCTTGCCCTCAAGAAGCCCCTCCCTGACCGCCGCGTACGTAAGAAGGCCATGTCCATGGTGGACCGACTCCAGTGCTGACTCGTAATTCTGGGAAGCAGCAAGAATCGTCATCCCTTTTTCCCACGCGAGCTGCGCAAGTCCCTGTGAGTTCAACGGACCGACTCGCACTTCCTCCGACCCCAGAAGTCCCCCAGAGTGGCAGCTATCAATGATGAGGGACAACTCCTTGACCTTGATTGCGTCCACAAGCTGCTCTAAATCGCGGTCCGAAATGCTAGTAGGTCGAGGGGCCGGCCGAGCATCATACGGATGAAAATAAAAACGATCGGCATCCGCAGTTCCGTGCCCAGAGAAGAAGATTAAAACTACATCTTCGGGTTGTGCCGTTCCCAAGTGTGACAAGTCAACCGGTAGCGGCGCTCTAGAGTCGCCTCCAAGGCGACGGAACGTGTTCACTATGTTAGCGCGCGTAGCCCTCTCGCCGAGCAGATCGACCCGCACTGGGTCGCCGTACGTCCCGAGTTCCTTTAGATACCGTTGGAGGGTCGCCAGAAACAACTCCGCATCGCTGCGTGCATAAGATAGCGGCCGCCATCCTTGCTCGTAGCTATTAATGCCGATCGCAATGACGAATGCCTTGGCGGGCCGCGGCGGTAGATCCTTGATCTCAAAATTGAATTCGGCATCCGAACTCTTGACGCCATCGCGATTGAAGGCATACGCCGTCAGGCGATTTTGTCCGGCCGCAATAGGAACCAACGTTTCCAATTCAACTGAACCTCCGCTGTCGGCTACAAGCTCCCCAGTCCAGACGTTATTTCTCACGCCGTTTCTGAACAGTCGAAGGTCTCGGACACCACTTCCTCGAACATGTTCTGCATTCGGCGCGGCTTCGGTGACACGTATTCTCACCCTGGCCAGGTCGCGCTCCGGCAGAGGCCTTCTCAGGCGATCGACTCTGACGATTTCGACGCCTGGCTGGCGCCGGTCGAGACGCCGAATGTCCTTGAGAGGGGACAGATCTTTGCCGTTAAGAATATCGCTGAGTAGCCCAGGGCGAAAGAAGTCTTGAAAGAACAGCTCAATCGGTCCGACATCTGCAATATCTGTGTTGAATCGCCACTGAATCGTCCCCCACAACTCCGGCGTCCCGTCAAAGAGGCCATCCGGAGTGAATGCAAGCCATTCTCCGTTCGCTGTAAGAATGTACGTCAATAGCAGGTGACCATTCGCGGCGCTCCAAACACGCCACGTCCCGTCTCCAGACGCACTAATCACGCGTCCATTCTCGGTGAAAGCAGCACCCACGACCTCAGCGCTATGCCCCAATGCCTCCCAAAGTCGCCTTCCGCGCTTCAGATCCCACAACGAAACTGATAGTCCCCCGGCTGAGAGAGCTTGCAACGCGTCTTTGCTGAAGGCCACTGAGTTTACGGGAGCCCCGTGAAGGAACGTTTGGAGCTCAGCTCCAGAGTTTGCATCCCACAGACGCACAACCTTGTCTTTTCCGCCACCGAGAACGCGCGTGTCGTCGTAGCTAATTTGGAGTGTTCTCGATGAAGACCGAATCTTGTTTCCAAAAAAGTCTATGGCTCGGGCCTGAGTCATCAGGAAATTCCCAAGTTTAACCACCTCGCCCGTCTTGAGGTCGCGAACTACTGCCCGATTGTCAAGTGTTGCGATTGCGACTTTCTTGCCCGTCGGGCTGTAACTAGCCGCCACTACCCCGTTATCAAAGATGCTCGACCATCGGCCAATGTGCTCAACGACAGTTGGGACACCCTTGCCGGCTAGATTGGGCAGCCGCCAGATTCTGACTCCATCGTCGGCTGCCGTCAAAAGCGAGGACCCGTCCGGGCTGAACTCAATAGCGCTTACAGATCCGGCATGCTCAGGAAGTTCGAAGATCTTCTCCCCCGTACGAAAATCCCAGATATAGACCCGACCCTGGTACGAAAAACTCGCGATACGATCACCTGAACCAAATGTTGTTCCCCATGAAGATCTTTCTTTTTGTTCAAAGCGCCGAACTTGACGACCCGAATGGAGGTCCCAAATTACGATGTCGCCACCAATAACGCCGCCTAGGACATGGCGCCCATCGGGAGATAGTGTGAGAGTCGTCGGTATGATGCCGACCCTTGAGCCGTACAACTGTTTCAACTTTCCCGTCTCCGGCGACCAGGCGACGATGTAGCCGCCCGAGGCGAGCACATATCCCGTACGCGGCTGGAATCCCACTGCGCGGACTGGCACTGCAAAATCCATACTTGAGTATTCCTGGGTCCCGTTGGCGTTCCAGACCCGAGCCGTCTTGTCCATGGACCCAGTGGCGATGAGCTTGCCATCTTCGCTGAAAGCCAAAGATAGGACCGCCGCATTATGAGCCCTAAATTGTGCGATGACATGTCTAGATGCGATCGAGCGAACAATGACGTTACCGTCGTCTCCCCCTGTCGCTAGGCGCGACCCGTCCGGGCTGAAGGCCATGCTCAAAACCCGACCTTGATGTTCCTTCAGATGCCAGACGGCCTCGCCGTCGTCACGCCGCACTACGAGTCCGCCGCTGTAACCTCCAACGCCCATATACTTGCCATCTCGACTAAAGTCCAGTGCATACGCGGTATCGCTAAAGAACATGCCACTTAGGTAATGCGTGTGAATTCGATTTGCTGCTAGGTCGATCTGATACAATCCCGAATCGGCTCCTGCGAAGAGATACGAGCCATCTGGGGAAAAGGCCACAGAAACGATCTCTCCAGTGCGTAGAAGATTCCCTGGGCTCGATGGCGGCCGAATGCGCAGCCGCAATTTCTCGATGCCAGACTTCAATTCCCAGATTCTAACGGTGCCGTCTCTCCCGCCGCTTGCGACAACCTGAGCATCTGGATGAAACGCGACAGAAGAGACACCTTCATGCCTTAGCACGCGCAGGTGACGTCCTGAATCTATGTCCCAGACAACCAAGGTAGAGTCTTCCGAGGTCGTGATGAGGTAGGGACTCTTTGGAGCGACTGCAAAAGTCTCAGGGCGAAACGATGCGGGCAGAGGCGACACGAGGTCTACACCGACGCCGGCGGAAACTACGAGCGCAGACTGCAACCGTTCGATACTGGCCGGAGCGCAGGCTGCCGTACCTGTCACGAAAGTTAGCGCTGCGATCAGACCCAAACGGCGACAAGACGCGCCTGACATCATAGCTTCTTTTTGGTAGTCCAGCCGAGCGTCTCGTCCAGTTGCCGCTTAACGTCGTCGTAGGCCTGTGCCACTGTCACCATTATTGCTCGCGTATCCAGGGCAAGCGCTTGGAAGGTCAGCGGTGTCCATCGCCCCGTCTGTGTCGTGCGTCTCATAAAGAGTTGAACGTGCGCCCAAATATATTCAGAAGGCTTAGCTGTGAGGTCTTGGAAGAAAGCATTGGTAGACGCGGCTTCTCGCGACGTCAACGGCGCCAGGTCAGAGACGAGATAAACCCCGTTGGGGTCAATGCGCTTGGACTCGAGCCGACTAAGCAATGCCTTTGCACGCGCGTAGTCATACTGACTAACTATCCATTCCGCGAGGTCTCGGTATTCTTTGTCGGTGGTAAGCGTCAACATCGCCGCCGGCGGGCTGTCGTTGATTGGGATGTAGGCGATGTTGATTCCGGCCTTGCCCTTCACATACCTCTCGAGTGCTTGCACGTCGTCGAGCTTGAGTAACGCCTCAAGCGCCGCAAGATGTCGCTTCTTGTGTTCTGGCGTCGCAGCACGCGACCCGAATAACAGATATGTGTAAAGCCCGTATCCTTCGACCTCATCCGATCCAGAAACCAGAAAAGCTCGGGCCTCGAGAAGTCCTTTGGACGCCTCGGATCGGATCACAACTACTGCGCGACAGGTACCAAGCTCGACACCAGACCGGTCAACGCGAACGGTGGCCGCATACGCTTGGGGCTTCAGACCTGAAAACTCCCACGTCGCGGAATTCCCTCGAGACTGGATCTTCCCCACGGAAGAGGTCCACACAAACGCTATGTCAGGCGTGGGAGGCGGGTCAGTCCACGCGTGCACAATAACGGTCTCGCCAAGACCAATCGTGACCCTATCGGGGGTACAAGTCAGACGTAGGCCGTTCGCTCTGGCCGTACCGCCAAGTACCATGACGATGACAAAGAGAGAAGGGAGGAGCACCCTGAGCGATCTGTTCATTTCTTCGGCACTGGTGGACGACGCATCCTCCCGTACAGCTTCTTAAACGTCACGACCACCAAAAACGATACGATGGTCCAGATTGACGTCTCACGTGCACTGAAGGCGATACCCGGCGTTACGAAGTGATAGTTGATAAGCCAAATCACCATTGAGAGGAACATCGTCCAGCCCACGATAGTGAAAGCGCTCTTCGCGGTCAGCAACCTCTTCATGGCCTCGCCCCGGCGGCGGGCCTTTTGCTCCGGTCTTCGCCAGAGTTGGCCACGTACCGATAGCACGAACGAGAGCCAGAGCTTCGCGACCTCTTGATGTTGTCCCTTTTCGTGGACACCGCCGTCTCCGGTAGCAAGCAATTTTGCAGTCGAGACAGTAGTGATTGCGGACTCAACCGCGACCGAGACATCATGCGGATCAATGCACCGACCGGACGCTGTGTCGACCGGGCCGCCTGTTGGCGCCGCATCTCTTGGACGGTTCGGTTGGCGAACCGGGAAACATCTGGAGAGATCACAGTTCGGTTCACGCCACAGGCACCTGTCCGCGAGCGAGGCCCGCTTCCGACGCGTGAGGAAAACTTATCGTGAGTGACGCTTATACGCGTTGGAATTGGTTTCGTCAAGCGACCCGGCAAATGTGAAGTATCTAGTCAAGATTGACCTCCTTTGCTT
>Ga0126384_10000443_pt1 | contig 22513 bp, 19 predicted proteins | sample PanSoiMetPlot_36_FD_92543 | JGI IMG/M metagenome (GOLD analysis project Ga0126384, IMG submission 92543) | Tropical forest soil microbial communities from Panama - MetaG Plot_36 | ecosystem: Environmental > Terrestrial > Soil > Tropical forest > Bulk soil | place: Panama | collected 2016-02-17 | reverse complement strand
ACCGCACGATCAGCCAACTTGTTTCACCAGGGCTTTGTCATTACTCAAAAACTAAATGAGCGGTGGAGTCAGGAGTTCACCACAGATGTTCAACTCTACCGAAATCCAAATCAGATTCTGCTTGCCTCAAATCTGGCGGGTGTGCCTTTTGTTAGTGCGGGAATTGGTCTCGAATTGTCCGGCCCGATAAACGGCGCTGGTAATGCCACGACCACGCCGGGTGGGTCCATCTACAGAGCTGGAAATTTCCAGATCGGTCGGACGGCGTATAGGATCAATCACACGGGTTTTAACTGGGGCGATCATCAGTACCCGATCTCGTTGTACACTCAGCTTGTTCGGAATTTTGGTACTGGCGCACACGAACGAGATTCGATGATGACTACCTTACAGGTTGGTAAGTGGACCAAGCGCGGAGATATGGTCTTCACCTACTTCTTCACGATCAAGGGAGCCAATTCGATTATTGGGCAGTTCAGCGATGAGGATCCTGGCGCCGGCTCCACTGTCAACATTCGCGCTCACATGATTAGGTGGGACATCGGACTGGCTAAAAACGTGAGGCTGGAGACAATGGCGTTTATCAGGCGCGCGCTTCGTAACAGCGGTCAGTATCCAGACTTCTTCGTGCCCATTGATGCTACAGCTCCGACTCTTTTCCGTTTTCAGGAGCGACTACTTTTTTCATTCTGACATTAGAGATGACTCAGCCGGTCGATGGCCTTGCTCACTTACAATAGTCTCGAATGACCGTCACACTGCCACAACTAGCCTTACGTGCAACGAACTGGTCCTTTCGAGGCGTGGGTTGGAAACGCGTCTCTGTAATACTGATCTTCGTCTTGGCTATGACTTCCTCGTCGCGAGCACTGATGCAGGCAGGCCGACCAGACGTGACGGAAGCTTTTTTCAATTATTCCCAACGCGCGGGTTCCGTCTCGAAAGAGGCCGAAGTCTTGAGAGGCTGGGCGCGCGCGTTGGGGGGATTAGAGAGACTTCGGCAAATTGAGAACGTCTATATTCGCGGTAAAGTAGAGACAGGCGGACTAAGCGGACTGTTTGAAGAATGGCGAGTGGCTAGGGGCCAACACAAGCAAAACATTGAGCTCGGACAAGCGTACAAACAGCTCACGGTGTTCAACGGCCGACTAGGTTGGATCGTCGATCAGAATGGCAGTGTGCAAGAGCTCAAAGGCGCAGACCTCCAAAACGAAATAACGTCTGCATATCTTGCCAGCTTCTCCCATTTCTTTGGTGGTCGCCTGGCAGGACGGATTGAGTATCTTAGTGACGATGAGACCAAACACGCTGATGTTTTGAAGATCCTTCCACAGGGCGGACGACCAGTCACCTTTTTCATTGATAAAGCCACACACCTGCCGCTGAAGCTGGAGCGACGGGAAGCTGATCGCACACGCACGACATATTTCAGCGACTGGCGCGAGGTTGATGGCCTCAAAATGCCATATCAATTGCGCCAGGCTGTGGGCGACAGCACTCATGAGCTCGTTTTAAGGATCGAAGAGGTGCGCTTGAATGTGCTGCTCAGCCAACGTGAATTTGAAAAGCCCCAAGCGAGCTTGGCAGTAGTTCGCTTTCTTTCAGGCCGGACAGCAGTCGGTATTCCATTTGAACTCGGGAGCAATAATCATATCTTCATTCAAGTGCGAGTCAATGGCTCACAGCCATCCTGGTTTATTCTCGATACCGGAGCTTCAACCTCGATGATTGACGTCCGGCTGGCGGAGCGTTTAGGTCTAAAAGCGGAGGGTAGACTTGAAGGCCGAAGGTCTGGCGACAGATCCGTCGATATCGGCCTCGTTAAAAACGTATCCTTCACCTTGCCCGGCGTCGAAATAGCAGACCAAACAGTTGGCACGCTCCAATTACAATCTTCAGACGCATTACTCGGTCGGACTGTTAGTGGTTTGCTGGGTTACGATTTCTTTATCCCGTTCGTCGTAGAAATTGATTACGTGGCGAAGAAGATTAATCTGTATGACTCAAGAAGCTATCAACACCCGACTCGCCCAGAGAATATCGCAATCACGATTGACGGGAACCTCCCATACGTGCGGTCTAAAATAACCTTGAATGAAGGCAGAACCGTCGAAGGCACATTCTTAGTCGACACCGGCACAAGCTATTTTCTCGAGCTGAACAGATCGTTCCTTGAACGCAATCGCCTCTCAGCTCGGACTCATCAGAAGATCCGACCGTCTCCCTCGGCGGTTTCACAAGATGAGCAAGTCTCCATAGTAACAGCGAAACGGCTTCAACTCGGGCGGTTCAATATTAAGAGCCCAACGGTGCGCCTTTCGAAAGCCAAGAGTGGAGTGGATACAAACCCCGATCAGGCCGGCATTATCGGTGGAGAGCTATTGCGCAGATTCAGGCTTACCTTTGACTACTCGCGACAGAGACTCACACTGGAGCCAAACGCTCATTTCAATGAGCCGATTCAGAATCCAGGTATTTTCGGAACCGGCGGTGGAGCTCAAGGTCTTTCGATATCTTTTTTCCGCCGTGATACCCGTCATCTCAATGTCGATTCGCAATCTCTTGAATCATACCAACCCTGGCCCAATCATCGGCAACATCACATCTCCTCTTTTCGGTCAGGCAAACCAGCCGGCCAGCGGAGGTGGAGGCGGATTCTCAGAGGCCGCAAACAATAGGCGCCTTGAACTGCAAACGCGGTTTACCTTTTAGCGCCACTCGGCTAACTGTCTCGAAAAGAGTTTTTGCAAAAATTGAGATAGTTCTTTACGGGGAGAGTTCCGGATCGCAAGATCAGTATCATGGAGCGTCGGACGGTGGTTTAGGCTGATCCCAAGAGTTCACATCATGTCTTGCCTCTCAAGTTTACGGCCCATCACCAAGACACGTCGCTCTTAGGTTAGCCAGGTAACTCTAGTAATAGGAGGCCCGCCGTGATCATTATACCGCTGTCGTAATTGGGACTGGTTTCGGTGGAACAATGACCGGCCTCTCTTTAGCAAAGAAATTCCTCGACAGAGCACAAGGTGAAACCGTCTTGACAGGACAAAGAGGTAAAAACTCGTGACTTTCATGCGCGGAAAGGATGAATCAGCTCACAAACGACTACTGAACGGTTGACTTGGCGATCGGAGATCTCACGCCAGAGGATACCCAGTCGGTCCAACTGACTTCCCTCCAAACTATCCAGGAGCTCTTTACGAGGCACTCCGCGAATAAGGAGGGCTCAATCATGGGAATCCAGATGAAACGCCCAAGTCTCCTTTCGGTAATGTTGTGCGTTCTTGGTGCCGGTGTTGTGCTGTTCCTTGTATAAAGCCGCCTCAAAAATTGAGCTTCAATCCGAACTGAATCACTCTCGGGTCGCCCGCCGATATTATCGAACCGAAACCAGCGTTCCCAAGCACAACATTGGGCGCGCCCAGCGGCGGCGTATTTGTAAGGTTGAACACCTCTGTACGAAACTCAAGATTCATTCGTTCACCGAGATATGTGCGCTTGCTCAACGACAGATCGGCATTGCGAAAGTCGGGACCTCGCACCGGATTTCGTGAGCTCGTGCCAAGAGTAAACTGTGGCGCGACCTGAAACGCATCCGTGTTGAAGAACCGAGTGACTGTGCGCTTGGAACTCGGCAACTCGGGATCAGCAACTCGGTTTGGGCGCTGAGTCCCAAACCCGGCGAAGGCATTGAAGTTTGTGACCTGCGACACAGCGAGCGGAATCCCGGACTGAAGATTAACTGCAGCCGAGAGTTCCCAGCCACCGAGAAACTTTGCCCCCAAACCGGTTTGGTGGAATTTCTTGCCTGGCCCAATCGGCAGCTCATACGTAACGCTCGCGACAAGAACATTGGGGATATCGCCGTTCGAAACATCCCGTTCCAAATGCCGATTGAGGCTGTCCGCAACCGGAAAGTTCGCAACCGGCCCCGTCAGAATCGATGCGTCAAACACTGACGACGCCTCGTCGATCAACTTTGATCTTGTGTAACAGATAAGATACAACAGCCCTTTCGAAAGCCGCTGCTCGAGCTTAGCCTGAAGAGATTGATAGCTGGTATTCCCAATGTTGTTGCGATAGAGGCTCACTGTTGTGAACTGTGGGAATGGTTTTAGAAGCTGTGCTCTGGGAATAGTCGGATCGCCCAGAGATGAAGATCGCGGGATCTGCCCAAAGAACGGATTCGGCACTCTCTCTAGCAGAGCGGGTCCCAGCTTCAGTTGCTCCGCGGTCAGTTGATTCAGATTTGTGTCGGGCATTCCAACGTGAGTGATCTTCGAACCGGCATAAGCGACTTCAACGACTATGTTCCTGGTGAGTTCGCGTTGTACCGCGAGATTCCACTGTTGCACATACCCGGAGCCAAGTTCGCGATCGGCGGAAAAAACTCCCTGACCAAGCCCGGCATCGGGAGTGAGAGGAATTGGCGCAACTGTTGGACCCGCCGAGAGCACGAATGCGGGATTGCGGTTGTCAAGCGAGCGTTGTGTGACGGTTTGCAGAAAAGGGAATTGGGGAATAGTAAAGGGCGTTGTTATTCCAGCCTGCTCTTGCCAAATGATTCCGAACCCGCCTCGCACTACGGTTCGATCGTCAAGGCGATAAGCGATTCCCAGCCGCGGACCCAGATTCAACTTGTGAAGCTCTCTGGCGGTTTCGGGAAAACTGTTGACGCCAATATAGTCGAGTTTTCGAGTCTGCAGGTTGAAAATTGCACCCTGGTTGTCCAATTCGGTAGATGGAAAATTCAGCGTGTACCTTAGTCCGGCATTGACCGTCAGTCGAGAGGTCACCTTCCAGTCGTCCTGTGCGAAGAATTCGAGTATGCGAGCGCGGGGCCGAAATTCTTTGTTCTGCAAATCGATCGAAAAGCTTTGGACCTGTCCCAATAAGAAACTTGCCAGCGAGTTTCCGGTGAAGGATGCTAGAGGAGTTCCAACTACGGCCAAGCCTTGAGAGCTAGTCAGCACATTGTTGAACGTGAACTGTCCGGTTGGCGATGGTGGCTGGATCACATTGAGTCGCTCCAAACGGAAGTCGACCCCAGTCTTTATCGAATGGCGTCCTCGCACGATCGTAACAGCGTCGTAGATTTGAGTTACATCGGTGCTGAAATCAGAGTTGGTGTTCACCGGAGGCCCTAGCTGTTGCAGACCTGCAATCAGAAAGTTTGGGACGGTGTTATCGAAAGCGGCATTCGCGGGTATTCCAGGAATTCCAAGGCTCTCTGATGCCGGGGCATCCAGGAGCAACGATGTGCGATCGACGGTTCGACGCGTATAGCCGAACCGCAGCTCATTCAGCACCTCAGCTCCCAGCGAATGCAGATAGCCCGCAACAAAGGATTGGGCGGTGGTGTTTGTAAGCCCGATTGCGCCGGCCGTGATGTTGCCGCTTCCCTCAGGTAAGGGGGTAACCGGGTCGGTACTATCCTTTGCATATGAGTATCGCCCAAACAAGCGATCGCGGTCGGAGAGTTTGTGATCAATGCGAACATCGAACTGATCCTGATCTAACGGCTCGTTGGCAGTCCGCGAGAAGTTGTTGGCTAGGCCTGCGGACGTCGGCTGCGGATACCGGTCCAGAAGATTGCGCGCAGCCGGGTCGAACGTCCCAACTGGAATGAAGTTCCCCGCGTACGCACGTTTGTCACTGGGCCGAAAGATCTGGCCAACCCGCGCCTGAATAGAATTTCCGTTCGTGTCAGTCACCATCACTGGAGTATTGCCAGCGACGATGGTCGTGATCGTACCGTCTGGCGCGCGGAAGAGCGGCTGGCCCAGGTTAGCGGAAAAGTCGCCACCGCGTTGAGCCAGCGTCGGAACTGTCGAAATTCTTGTTCGACCGATCAATTGTCGGGTTCCTTGATAGTCACCAAAAAAGAAGCTCTTATCGTTTATTATCGGGCCGCCAACCACGAATCCGAACTGATTGCGCCTGAAGACTGGCTTATCAGGGTTTGTGGCTGTTTTCGGTTGAAATAGGTTTCGCGCGTTGAGAGCCTCGTTGCGCAGAAACTCGAAGACCGAGCCGTGCAGTTGATTACTCCCTGACTTTGTTGTGAGATTGATTACTCCTCCATTAAACCTGCCGAACTCCGCCGGAGGACTGTTAACTTCGACTTTGAACTCCTGGATTGCATCGATGATCGGGAAGAAAGCGATCTGGCCGGGCTCAGGCTGCAGGACCGAAATTCCATCGAACAGATATTCGTTAACGCGCGGCCTCCCGCCGTTGATGCGCGGCAGGGAGGGTCCGTCGGTTGTGCGTGCGGGTGCTGCAACACCGGCAGAAAGCGTTACCAGAGAAAGGAAGTTGCGGCCATTAAGCGGCAAGCTGGTTATGTTGTGATTGTTGATGACCTGTCCGAGGCTTGCTGACTCGGTACGCAACAATGACGCATCGGCCGTCACGCTAACGCTTTCTTCGACATTTCCAACGGTCAATACAATGTCCGCGCGCACCCGCTCGCCCGTAGAGAGCTGGACTCCTTCCTGGACAAACTTCTTGAATCCGGTCGCTTCAACAGTAATCGTATAACCGCCTGGCGGTAGGTTTGTGAATAGATAAAGACCCGAATCACTGCAGGTAGTTGAGAACACTCGTTTGGTGTCAACAGCGGTGATGATAACCCGTGCCGATGCGAGCGCCGCGCCGGCCTGATCGTGGATTTCTCCGGTGAGCTCAGCCTGAGCCGCCTGTGCCGAAGCTACCTGGACGAGAGAGGGGAATTGAGCAAGGAGGAAGGTTAAAAGAAAGAGATACCTGAATAGCTTGTGTCGCATTATTACTCCTTTCCAAATTCGGGAGGCCTGGCCGTTTCCCGCCAAACCCTATCGGCTGCTCGTCCTTGTGCTCCTGACAGAGTCGTCAGGTCCGGCAGCTCGGAGTTTTTCTTTATTGATCTTTAGACACCATCACCTCGGTTGTCTTCACGACAGCGGTCACCGTATCTCCTTTTTTGAGTTTCATCTCCTCGACGCTCTGACGAGTTATTGACCGATTCGATAATGTTCTGGCCGACCTTGATCGTAATGTGAGCCATAACATCGCCAAGTTTGAGATCGGTGATCTTTCCTTTCAGATGATTCCTTGCGCTTATTGACATCCTCTCCTCCATCGAGAAACGAGGGCCGCCACTCAGCCCCTGATCACCATGACCTCGGTCGCCTTGATCAGCGCGAACGCCCGGACCCCTTTCTTGAGATCGAGTTCCCGGCAAGCATCTCGAGTGATGATTGAAGTGATCAACTGGCCCCCGATGTTCATCGTCACCTGCGCAAGCAGCCCCTCGTATTGCACGGCGGTAACGGTGCCCAGCAGCTTGTTTCGACCGCTGATCGCTTCCAGCGCGGCCGGCCGCTTTCGCCTGGATTGCGTGGTCTTGCTAAAACGTTCTATTTCGCTGCGAGGAATGCGATGGTGCCCGCCAGGTGTTCTGACTGAATGGACCTTGCCGTTGTAAATCCACTGCTTGAGCGTCGGATAACTAACGCTCATTAGCCTCGCTGCATCTTGCGGCTTGAGTAATTCCATAAGCCGGTCTATACACGTCTACTTTGCTTATAGTCAAGTCATCGACGGATACTATACGATTCCATACGATTTTTATCAGTTTCTATAGCAGCCTCTTGATCATCGAGACGAGAACCTGTAAGTTCTTGGCTCGTCGACTTAACGAGAGAGGTGGAAACCATGATCGACAGAGTTCAACGCTGTGCCACTGTTTTCCCGGTTTTGCGCTGCTAGTAGTCCTTGCAGCAGCGCAGACTCCGCAAGCTACTAATGCCCCAGAGTACCAGTTGAGTGTTGGCGGCGAGGTCGAGCGTGAACTAAAACTCAGCCTGGCGGATCTCGCTAAGCTTCCGCGTCGCTTGGTACGCGCAAAAGGTCACGACGGTGTAGAGTCCATGTTCGAAGGTGTGGCGTTGATCGATATCCTCGACAAAGCGGGCTTGAAGTTTGGTGAGGGACTCAGCGGAAAGAGTCTTGCTTTGTATTTGGTGGTAGAAGCTTCAGACGGGTATCGAGTGGTGTTTGCTCTCCCTGAGCTCGATCCTGCCTATACGGATCGCGTGATCATCCTCGCTGATAAGATGGATGGCGCGAAGCTCTCTGAGTCGCCGGGACCGGTTCGTATCGTCGTTCCCGGAGAAAAGCGCCAAGCCCGGTGGGTAAGGCAGGTTAGCGCCTTGATAATAAAGCGAGCCTAGCTTGAGGAAGGTCGTTCCGACATTATCAGTTCACTTGTTACCCGCTCGGTCCTGACGCTGATCATAAACGTCCCCGAGTATAGGCTTAGCTAGAAGGTCGTGCTACAGCTATATTGTTCAGAAGCAGAGAATATTCGAACGATTGTTCGAATCTGGCAACGCGCCGGCAACGCGGATGTGTGCATCCGCCTACAAAGCTGTCCAAACCACTGCAAAGAAGAAAGACGCATAAGCCGCGACGCTGGCAGGCTTTATGCGCCCTTATCCTAATCTATCAGCGGCGAACGCGCCGCTGCTGTTGTCGCAAGTGAATTGATGCGTCCGCGGATACAGCCGAGCTATCTCGCGTTGCGGGAATCTTTCATCGCCGACTGGCAACCGACGGGCAGTATCGAAGTTCGGCTCATCGGAATGATGGCGCAACGATACACTGCGCATGAACATTGGCTGGCGCTATCAGTTCAGAGGGTGTCGTTTGACTACCAGCAGGAGCACTACAGGATTAAAGAGAACGGAAAGTGGCGAGTGATGTCTGTTGCAGCAGATCCCGACATAAACCAAGCAGCTGGAATGGCCGACAGCTTCAATCGTTTGTTCCTGCGAACTCTGCGGCAGCTGCGCGATCTACGTCGCCACAATCTGCCGGTAATGATTAATAATCCACAGCAAGTGAACATCGGCTGACGCTGGACCGCAAGTGAATGTACAGAAGCAGCGAAGAAAAGGAACCATACAAGGAACTCGGTGCCGATTACTTTGATCGAAATTATTCTGATTAAACAGCGCAAATACTTAGTAAAACTTGGACCAGTCACAGAAGCCGGGATTTCATTGCATTTCTATCTCTTTGCTTGAAATCGTTTCGGACTACTAACTGAAGTTCCAGCTACTTGAAATTGATGCTCAGCTTCCCGCTGTAGTTTCGTGGGCGTCCTATAGTTGTGCCGGAAAAGACGCTCTCGAATGTGATCAGGTGAAACCGGTCAGCAAAGTTCTTAACGTTGAACTGCGCCGACAGCGAAGCGTGGTCGTTCAGATGAAAGTCCCTGCCGATCGACCAATCGAGAACGGTATGCGGCTTGACAAACCCGCGCTCGAAGTTAACTCGATCCAAGACCCTCTCAGGAAACTCCATTGCAAATTCTTCCTCGCTAGCATTGGGTTCGAGCTCGACCGAGAATCCGCTGTCGTGACGGCCGCCAAATGCAGTCCACAACCTTCCAGGTAGTCGATCGTACATAGCCTGAAACACCAAGGTATTCCGTTGGTCCTCCTCAATGTTAATTCTCGAGCCGGGCGGACGCATGCTGATATCGACCGCTTCGCCCAGGAACAGGCCCCCGGTGATCGGTGAGAATCCAAAGATGTGTAGGTTAGTATAGCTGACGAAGCCCGAGAACCCGCCGACTCGCGCAAGGTCTAATCGGGTTTCGATGCCTTTAGAGCGACTGTGATCGAGCGTCGCAGGGAATATGATTCCCGTCTCGAGAAAATTGGTGATCTCCGGTGGATTCTGGAGCCGCCGATAATAGAAGTCCGCATCCAGCCTAACGTATCGCCCAAACTGTTGCTGAAAGCCTGTGTCAACCTGCCACTCTCGACTTGGTCGAACCGGCGCACCCTCCTCGCCTCCTTCTTCCCCAGCCGGGCTGAAGATGCGCGCCTCCTCTGATGACGAGAGCAACAGATTCTCAAGCGCAGGCGTTTGCATAAAACGGTTGTATGAAGCACGCAACACCGTCTTAGTTTTGTCTATGCGATAGGCCATGCCCAGCCGAGGACTCCAGTAATTCTCGTCTACCAAGAAATGGTAGCCATCGAACCGTAGTCCAAGGTCGAACGTCAGGTCACGCGTGGCGTTGATGTGATCTTGAACATAGAACGAGCCTTCGTATCCGGTGTGATGATCGTTGAAAAAGAAGGCTGTAGGGAACACAAACTGTTGAGCTTCCTCGGGGAGGTCGGGCTGCTTTTCGAGCAACTCGTCAAGATCTGTTATCGAGAGAGTAAACGATTCGGTAACCGGGAAGCGCGTATACTCGAATCCTCCCTTGATGGTATGCCGGCTTTTGTGCCAGGTGAGTGACCCGAGTACTCCGTAGATGGAGTGATGTCTGGATTGCTCGGCGAATACCGGCCCGGTCTCCTCATTACTCAGGAGCTTCGCCGCGTTATAGCGCTGGTATACCGCAAAACAACTAACCAGGTTTGGGGAGAAGATATGCTCCCAGGATAACGATGCCATGTTGTCCTGGGTGCGGCGGCGTTGGTTCTGCCCCTCCTCTTCCTGGTCTGGAAGATTCGGCACGTCGAACCGCTGATGGTTGTAGAACAGATTGAGCCGGAATAGATTCTTGTCGTCCGGCGCAAAGTCAAGTTTGCCGAACGTCTTGATTGCCCTACCGTCGTTGTGAAAGTTCTCAATCGCAGGCGGATCGAGGAAACGGTCGGTTGTCGAGCCCGCCGCGCTGATGAAGTAGCCGAACCTTCGAGTGTGCCCGCCGAAATCAAACGAGGTCTCGAACATATTGAAGCTGCCGCCAGACAGGCTCACACTTCCAGCTTTCGGAATTTCGAGCCCCGATCGGGAAGTTACGGCGATGAGTCCTGCCAGCTTGTTGCCATACTCGGCTGGAAAGTTGGCGGTAGTAACTTCGATTGATCGAAAGTTGCGAGGATCAGGAGCTGCCGCGAACGTATCTGCAATCGTATCGGTTACCGGTATGCCATCGATGGAGTATTGAACCTGATACTCGATGCCTCGAGCGTGCAACCGGCCATTGGCGTCCTCGGTCCAACCAGGCGCAGTAGCGATTATTTGTTCAGCGCTCCGGCTCGGCTCTGATGTTGGGAACCGCAAAATCCAGTTCCGATCGATAACCGTGCTTGGCGCAGTCTTCTCGGCCTCCACCAACTCGGGTGTTCCGGACACGCTGATCTCCTGTCGCACAGGAGCAACCCCGAGTTGAATATCGAAGTGTTGCGCCAGGTTCGACCTAACAATCACTTCTCTAGAGGTTTGTTCAAATCCGGGATTCTCTATCGTGAGCGTGTAGTCGTTGAACGGAACATCTACCAACCGGAACGCGCCCTGACCGTCGGTAACCGTTTCTTGAAAGTAATTGGTAATCGCATTAGCAAGCCGGACCTTCGCGCCGGAGACCACCGCGGCGGTTTTGTCAGTCACAATTCCACGAATGATCGCGCTGCTTGATTGCGCCGGACCTATAGAACACAGAACGAGCAGCACCAAGACGGCCAGTAGCGCGTTTCCTGAATTAGTCTTCATCGATCAAACCTCGTGTCAATTTCTTGGTGGTTAAGTCGGTCAGACGCGCGGGGAAATTTTTCGATCAGCCTTACGCGCGCGGTTTATGCCACTCCAGAGCTCAGAATCACTCTGAGAAGATGGCCGCCCATCAGGTTCAGAACTTCAGGCGAATACAAGTGGGCGCCGTACATTCTCCAAAGCGCAAGAGCAAGTAGACCAGGCGATCAACCATCCCGCTAGAATCAACGCCGTTGGCCGCAAGAGACTGACCGGTGCTACTGTTGGCCTTCTTGCTTGGATTCGTTGCAATCATCTTCAACATCTCCTTGGTAAACATATTTGTACAGAACAAGCCGTCTTTGGTGTGAGGATCCAAACGGCTCACACTAGACAACCACCCAGTGAGCCTGGATAACTTCAGTGACGTACTTCTTCGATGTTCAAGACCGGATGTACTTCGTACCAGTTATGATTGTCTTGTCCATCGTAGCGGCTGACACCGTAGACACGTACCCGACTCCCCACTGTTGGAGGCTTCAACTTAATTGAATCAATTATTTCGCAAACTATGAAAGGACTGGGGCTTTTGAGGTCTTCAACCAGTTTGAAACTAAGATCACCGTCTTCGTCATTAACACGAATCTCGGAGACATAACCTTCCGCCATCACATGCGGCTGCTGGTTCCGTTCGATGTCCGAGATGTTTACAGTGTGAAACTCACTTAGGTCGAGAGCATCTGCAATCAGCGTTCCCGCGTGCTCCTCCTTAACTGCTCTTCTCTCAGTGGCAACAAGCACCGCAGCGGCGAACGCTACGATGCCAATTAATGCAAAGGCAAAACCGGGCTTGGACACCAGACCGCGCCAGTCTGGGACTCGTCGAGCGCTACGCTCGTTGGTCGTTCCTGGTACAGAGATAGCTGCCTCGATCGCGTTCCATAGATCGCGCTCTGGAGTGAACAGTGGAAGCTCCTGCGCCAATCGGTGCCCGTTACGCAGACGAGCCAGACGAATGCGGCAATCACCGCAGTCCAGCAAATGATCCTCAATTCTCTTAACCTTATTCGCGTCCAACTCGCTGTTCAGATAACACGAGAAGGCACGCTGTAAATCAAATCTCCAACATTTTATACTCCGTACTCCGTCCGTCATCACAAGAGTCGTCTTAGTGGTCTTAATCGCTTTTCCAGCTGACCGAGCGCGCGGTTCAAACGCGAAGCGACCGTACCGGCAGAGCAGTCCAGTGCCTCTGCGATCTGCTCGTATGAGAGTTCATCGATATACCTGAGTGCGACCACCGCCCGTAGCTTTGCAGATAACTCCATAACCGCCCGGCGTACTATTTCGCGCCGTTCCGATTCGGCGTGATGGAGGTCGACCGCAGCGGCGGTGGGCTCCTCATCCCTACCCAGCAAGGCCTCAAAGGGCACCTGCTGTAGCCCGCGCCTTCTCTGCTGGTTGAGACACTCATTGAGGGCAATCCGATAAATCCAGGTAGCTAAACTCGCTTCGAAGCGGAAATCCGGGCAAGCCTTAAAAATCTTCACGAACACGATTTGCAAAACATCCTCGGCCCTCAACTGTTCCCCAATCGAATAAGAAAATGAAATTGTAGACGCAATCGCGATAGCGATCGTAGAGGACCTTAAATGCGTCTTTGTCACCCTGTTGGGCGGCAATTACAATAGTCCTCTCGTCAAGGCCTGAATGTTCTAATACCATCATTGGATCGTATAAGATTAATGCCCTATCTAAATTAGACACAAAACGTTTTGGTTTTCTTCGGTGACAATGAGAAAATTTGGGCGTTTGAGGCATCTTTCCCGTAGGTGTCCTGGGCTTTAGCGTGGATCTCCACACCGTCGCTAGCCTTAAAGAGAGTGCATCCCGATGATCCGATCATCGCTCGGATTCATGAGCTAGACAGATCACCATCAAGACTGATGCCGGCGGTGAGCTCAAGATTACGTGTGAACAAGGAACCAAATTACGCTTGAGATCATCAATCCGTTCACCGCAACTCCAGTGACACCCCAACGCCGCGTCGGAGTCAATCCGCGAGTCGATTACCAGCTAAACGCGACTAATACTCTAACAATGCGGTACGGTTTTACCCGCAGCGATATTCGCGATGCGGGGATTGGTGGATTCAATCTTGATTCTCGAGGTTACCACATCGAGAATATCAATCACTCGGTGCAGATCACCGAGACGTCAGTGATAAGCGCAAGCATCATAAACGAAACTCGCTTCCAGTTCTTCCACGCCGATACCGAGACTATCGCCAACAGCTCGAACCCAGCGATTCAGGTATTAGGATCTTTCAATGGCAGTGGCGCTCAGGTCGGTCATTCTATCGACGTCAGAAATAACTACGAGCTTCAGAACACAACCTTCCTCGTTCACGGCAATCACTCGTGGAAGTTTGGCATACGGGTTCGCGGCGAGACCGATGACAACACCTCGCCTCAGAACTTCGGAGGAACCTTTACGTTTGGAGGCGGCACAGCACCGGAACTGGATTCCAACAACCAACCGGTGCTCGATCCCGGCCAACCGATACTCGCGCCTATCACCTCTATCGAACGTTATCGCCGGACTCTAGAGTTTCAGAAGCTTGGGCTTAGAGCGCTTCAAATTCGCTTACTGGGCGGCGGCGCTACGCAGTTCACTATAAGTGCCGGAGAGCCGTATCTTTCAGTCAGCCAATTGGATGTCGGGGCATTCGTCGGCGATGATTGGCGGGTTCGTCCAAACCTCACGCTAAGTATGGGGCTGCGTTATGAAACACAGACGAACATTCACGACTGGCGAGACCTCGCCCCGCGGATTGGAGTTGCCTGGGCGCCTGAAGCTGCAAAGGGCAACACACGTCCGAAGACAGTGCTCCGTGCAGGATTCGGAACTTTCTACGATCGGTTCAGTCTCTCAAACACATTAACTACGCAGAGATATAATGGCGTCATTCAACAGCAGTACGTCGTTTCTAATCCAGATTTCTTTCGGACCATTCCACCGATTTCCGTCATCGCGGGTTTCCAATCGCCACAAACAATTCAACAGATCAGCCGGACACTCCGTGCGCCTTACATAATGCAGTCGGCCCTTAGCGTTGAGCGCCAGTTGCCATTCAATACTACTCTTGCAATCACCTATGCAAAATCCCACGGACTGCATATGCTGCGCTCCCGGGATATCAATGCGCCCCTGCCTGGTACGTTCAATCCGATTGTGCCAGGCAGCGGGATGTATCCGCTCGGACGCCCAGGTCCGGTTTTCTTGATGGAGTCGTCCGGCCTTTACAATCAACACCAATTGATCACAACCGTTAATGCCAGGATTAACCCAAACGTCTCGTTGTCAGGCTCGTATGTGCTCAATCACGCCAGGAGCAACACTGATGGTCTCGGTACGTTTCCGGCAAACCCATACGACTTTCACTGGTGAATACGGGCCTGCCTCAACGGACGTACATCACCGCGCATCATTGACTGGTTCGATCAATACAAAATGGAATGTACGTTTCAGCCCGTTTGTGATTTTGGAATCGGGCTCGCCTTTTGATATCACCGTCGGTCGCGATCTTTACGGAACTACGTTGTTCAATGGACGGCCCGGTATCGCAACCGATCCAAGCAAGCCAGGCTTAATCCAAACCAAATATGACTTGCTCGATCCAAGTCCGATCGCCGGTCAGCCGACATTGTCTCGCAACTTCGGACGCGGACCCGGCACGGTGACGGTCAACCTGTGAGTTGGAAAAACACTCGAATTCGGCCGAGGTCGCGACGCAGTTTCGGCCCAGCCGCCGCGCGGTCCCGGTGGTGGAGACGATCGACGCGCCAATTCAGGCATCTTTGGAACAGGTGGTGGAGCTCAGGGCCCTACGCCATCTTCAAGCCGCCGCTATAACCTTGTGATCTCGATGTCGATTCGCAATCTGCTGAACCACACCAACCCTGGTTCCAGTCATCGGCAACATCACATCTCCACTGTTCGGACAGGCAAACCAGCCGGCTGGAGGAGGAGGATTCGGTTTCTCAGAGGCTGCAAACAATAGCCGCCTTGAATTGCAAACGCGATTTACTTTTTAGTCGTATTCCGGCCCTAAACGAAAAGTGCTTTTTAAGACTTTTTGCAATACATCCACAAAAACTTTCGTCTATTCGTTACGGGGAGAGTTCTCGGACCCGAGATCAGTATAGTGGAGCGTCGGGTGCTTTGGGCCGATACTAATAGCTCACATCATTTCTTACCTCAAGGGTACGGCCAATCACCCTGTCAGGTCGCTCTTGCATCAGCCAAGTAGCTCTATAATCGGAGGCCCGCCGTGGATCATTATACCGCTGTTGTGATTGGGACTGGTTTCGGAGGCACAATGACAGGCCTCCCTTTGGCAAAGAAATTCCTCGATCGGAACCAGGGTGAAACCGTGTTGATGATCGAACGAGGAACGTGGTGGACAACACCGGTAAGCACTGTTCAAGACAAAGAGGTAAAGACTCGTAACTTTCTGGCTAGAAAAGGGCAGCCCGTGCAGTACTGGTCATCTCTGAACCGCTTCAGAGGATTCATCGACATTTTTACAAGATGTTTTCGACGCAAGAACAATGAAGATGGGCTATTCGATATGACAAGAATGGGAAAGTCTGGTTTTCTTGGCATATTCGGTGGCCAGAACGACGGAGTCAGCGTTGTTCGCGCAAATGGTGTGGGCGGAGGCTCGTTGGTCTACTCGAACATTACTATTCGACCGCCTGATTTGATATTCGATGATCTTCGCTGGCCCATTGCATGGACTCCTCAGCAACGGGACCAATATTACGACTTCGCACGACATGCAATTGGGTACGGAGTCTTGTCAGCATTGCAGGCGCGTGGAGCCAATAATATTCCTTTTAAGGGCGCCGCATTGCCTCCTGGAAACATCAATCCAGGATTAAGCAACATAGTAGCAAGGACCGCGCGACTTAATCCTCACTGGGATCTCATTACTGATCCTGGTAACAGCCGCGGAGTGAAACGTATTCATCTTGCGCCTGGTGTCGCGCCCGACCAGCAGCTCGCGCAGGTGCCGGGTAATCGATTCTGGTTAGATCGAGCACGAGTCTTTCAGACGGCGATGAATCAACTAACAACTGACTACGGGACAGTTGACCTGGCGATCGGGGATCTCACGCCAGAGGATTCTCCAACCGGCCCGAACGAGTTCCCTCCAAACTACCCCCCCGGTGCTCCGAGGAACTACTGCGAGCGACAAGGAAGATGCAACGTGGGTTGCCTTCCCGGTGCACGTCACACTCTGAACAAGCAATTGATGAGAGCCATCCTTGGAACGTTCGACCCAGCCGCGCCTGATGATCCGGCCAAAGACAAAGCTCCCGACTTACCTAATGTGAGCATTGAAACTCTATCTGAGGTCGACGTGATACGAGCGCTTTCTGGCGGAAGCTACGAGATTCAATACATCACGCGACAGGAAGGTAGCCTTTCAAACATAACCAATAAGACCGTAACAGCCGACATTGTTATTGTTGCCGCCGGGTGCTTAGGCACCAGCGAAATCATGCTCAGATCAAAACGAAAGGGCACTCTGCCCAACTTGAGTGACAAAGTCGGCTATGGATTTTCGACCAACGGCGATTACATTGCCTTTCTCGAAAAAACGAAAGAGCGGGTTAGTCTGATTCGGGGCCCTGTCACTACTTCCTTTGGGCACTTCAATACGACGGACCCAAACACTGGCGGTGACACCGCCATGTTCCACACGCTTGAAGATCAAGGAATACCACCCGCGCTTGCATCCGTTCTCGGTGAAGGTGTTCCATTGATCCGTTCATTGGGCAAAGGCAACCAAGGGCTGCCCTTCGTTTTGTTTGCGATCCTTAAATTCCTCTGGAAACGTTTGCGTGAGTCTGTTCATGCTTTGTTTACAAACTATCGAGAGCGAGGAGACATCTTTCGCTCAGAGGAAGAGATCGCTGCTAACATGATGTGTGTAGTCGGGATGGGACGCGAACAGTCAGTTGGACAGTTCCGTCTGGGTAGCTCTGGTGAGACTCCTTTGAGGCTCTCTCGAACAGACGGCAGGAAGTTTTATGAAGATCCGATTTACGATTCGATTCGTCAGTCACTTGCTCGCTTAGCCGCGATCCTGAGAGACCCTGCTGATCCGACAAGCGAATTCGTCAATCCGTTCCTGACGAACACAGCCGGCGCCTTCGATGCCACTTCCATCGCAGTAAGTCATCCGCTAGGCGGTTGTATTATGGCAAAGGACGCGTCAGAGGGCGTTGTCGATGAATACGGTCGGGTGTTCGACAAAACAAAGACTGGAGCCCGACCGTTTTACGAAAAGCTGTACATTGCTGATGCGTCGGTTATTCCGACTGCGCTTGGCGTGAATCCTACTCTAACTATTTCAGCGTTAGCATTGAGAATCGGTGATCAAATCATTAGCGAACTTTAGTCAGATCCCTTCTGGAATTCTCCATTCCCGTTTGCAGACCTGTCAACGCGGGCTTTAAGCACGCAGCCCGGCGACGTGTGGAACCTCTGATCCAACAAGCCGTCTGAGCTAAAGCTGCTGCTCAGATTACATCTTGTTTCGATACTCGAATCGTCCGAGAAACCCTAACTCTCCGACTATTGAAATATAACTGCAAATCAGTAAGAAGCAGAGTTCTTAGATCCTTGCACTGATTCTTCAGTCGACTGGAAATTCCAATTCTCAAGGCGTTCTGTAACCTTTTGTCTCCTCAAGTGTGTTATGGATGAGATTCTTGGTTGTCGTCGCCCAAGGATCTGAATAAATAGAGTTCACATGCCGATTTCTAACGAGGTCTATTCTGAAAATAGGCACTTACTGTGGGGAGTGTGCTACCGAATGACTGGAAATGCGGCCGAGGCTGAGGACATTGTGCAAGAGACGTTTGTCAAAGCACTGGAAAAGCCTCCGCGTGATACTCAACAAGCCTGGAGACCATGGCTCTTGCGTGTAGCAATCAACTTAAGCCGCAATCAAGTACGCCGGAGGCGTCAAAGGGGTTATGACGGACCGTGGCTCCCCTCGCCGATACCTACTGGTGACAGAGATGTTTCCGGTACAGAGGGATTCAAAGCTGCAAAAGAAGACACGCCCTCCACTCGCTACGACATGCTCGAGAGCATCTCGATAGCCTTCTTGCTTGCTCTTGAGGCTCTCACTCCGTCGCAACGCGCGGTGTTGTTGCTTCGAGATGTTTTCGATTACTCGACAAAAGAGACAGCCGAAGCGCTTGAGATCACGGAAACCGGAGCAAAAGTGATCCTTCATCGCGCCCGTCGCATCATGCGCGACTATGACAAGGACCGAACCGTTACGAGTGCGGATCGCTGCGAGGTGACACAGCGGGCGTTGCATCGCTTTTTAGAATGTTTGAAAACGCACAACCTTTCATCCTGTGCCGAGTAGGTCGCGGCGCCTGCCCCCAAATTTAGTAGAGTTGAGAGTCCGCGTTAAACGCAAAGACGCCAAGCCGCAAAGCCGCGCCAGGTTAGAGCGACGCAATAATAAACTCCTATTTGGAATCCTTCGGCGAGATTACACATCGGAATCCGAGATGATTTGTGCCGGTGCTGACGTCTCCTTTGCCTCGAGTTCCGACCATGTACCGCGAGCAATACTGATCAGTACAGAGAAAGGATCCGCCGCGCTGAACGCGCTTTTTCTCGCCGGGTTCGCTTGGATCGAATGACGAAGCCGGGCCTTGCGGATTGCGAGCTATGACGCCGGCCTTCGCCAGCTCTGCATAGTAATCGGGACGATAACAATCACTGACCCACTCCCAGACATTGCCGGCAACGTCATAGAGTCCGTAGCCGTTCGGCGGAAACTGCGCGACCGGCGCGACACCAGTGAAGCCGTCTCCGCCTGTATCGTGGTCAGGAAAATGGCCCTGGTGGCTGTTGGTCATCCACTTTCCATTAGGCTTGAATTCATCGCCCCAGGGATAGACCTTTCCCGACATTCCGCCGCGCGCCGCGAACTCCCATTCTGCTTCGGTCGGTAGCCGCTTCCCGGCCCACTTCGCGTAAGCGAGCGCGTCTTCATAAGCAATATGCACAACCGGATATTTTTCCTTTCCGGTGATTGAGCTCTCCGGACCTTGCGGATGTCTCCAGTTCGCGCCCTTAACGTACGACCACCATTGGAAGTGATCGTCTAGCGGTACCGTATGGTCGGGCGGCGAAAAGACTACTGAGCCTGCCACCAAATTCTCAGTTGGAGCGCCGGGAAAGTCCTTTGCTTGAGGCGTTCGTTCAGCAACGGTGACATAGTCTGTTGCCTTCACGAATGCCGCGAACTGTTCATTAGTTACCTCGGTTTTGTCCATCCAAAAACTGTCGACATAAACGCGATGGATCGGACGAGAATCGTCTGTTGCATGCATCCCAACCTCATTTTTGTCGGCACCCATCGGATCAGCCGCGCCCATCGAGAACTCTCCACCGGGAATCCAAACCATGCCATCAGGCGGATCACCCGGCGGCCCATAATGGTTCTCAATTGTCTCGCTGAACGCGGATGCGCCTGGGTTCGCGATCATTTCAGGTTCCTTTTTGCGCGCCGCTTTCACGGCCAGGAAGCTCGCGACGATGAGGGCTGCGACAATAATTACGATGCTCCAGCGTCGCGCCGGCGTGCTGCGGCCACGGGATGATAGCGACTTGATTGACCGGCGTTTCCTCATCTCTGTACTGACTTGCTACGTGCTAGCATTAGAGGCCCACTTGAAAGTTGAGCCAATACCTTTCACGTCGCGTCTATTACTGAAGTATTTTGCCGCAAATAGTAATACTCTGGCACCGTCCTTCGGCCATGGGGGTTTTTTTTTCTCACGCTGCTTTGTTCCTCTTTGGGACCACTTCTCAAAATCGAAGCCATACTGCAATCAGTGCCACTAAGCCAAGAACAGAAATAAGCGCCGCAGGCACGGTCGCAATCGAATAGGTTCTTCTTCCAGTCATCTTTCGAATTTTGCGCATAGCACGATAGTGTTCGAAGGTTGCAATAGCCAGGACTATGACTCCGGTGATAATCATCAGCATGCCGTACTCGCGCGGACCAATCCTCCGCTGGGGCGCTGTTTGTCCCGACTGGTTCACGTACTCAAAGAACTTGTAGATGGTGAAACCGAAGCTAATCAGCGAGGTAGCAGTTCTTACCCATGCCATCATCGTTCGATCATAAGCCAGACGATTTCGCTCTAAGGCGAGTTCGTTGGTGCTTGGAAGCGGCTCCGCAACACTCACGTCATTGCCCATATCTGTAACCTCATTCAGTTGTTCTGTAAGGGGTGGCCCTCTCTCAGTCCTGCCCCAGAATCGCCTTTGCTAGACTGCATTCTGCATCAATTCGGGCCTGGCCCGAGGCCAGCCGTGCGGACACGTCGACAATCTTTGTTTCGCGCTCTTTTCTGCGCCGCGTGTTCCGCCAGCATTTCGCTTATATGAAGGCAGATCATACGCATTGCGCGAGTCTACCCTAAGAACATTGTTGTCCACACGCGAATCTGGCGCATTTGAAACTGGACACCTGACCTCGCATCATCGGACCGTTAAGACAGAATCGTCTCCACGACGATTCAGCGCATCCGTGTATAAATCAGCCGATTCCTTCTCCAACGGCGGCAAGTTTGGTCTCTTTTCACTGCTTTGTTATGATTTCGAACGATATGCGCGGATTCGCGTTTGCCCTGCTCAGGCGGCTCCTGATTGTCATTCCTGTTCTCTGGGCCGTGGTCACTCTGGTGTTTCTTCTGATCCACATTGTGCCTGGTGATCCTGCACGACAACTGGTCGGCGAAAATGCAACCGAAGAACAAGTTCAAACTGCTCGTGTTGAACTCGGTTTGGATAAGCCGCTCGGCTCCCAGTACGTCGACTACTGGCGCGGTCTGGTGCGCGGTGATTGGGGCATCAACCCGGTGACCAGGCAGCCGGTCCTCAAGCGAATCGTTTCCCGTTACCCGTCAACGATCGAGCTTGCCGTCGCCGCGATGTTCATAGCGACTTTGATTTCAATTCCGTTGGGTGTTACTGCCGCTACTCATCGCGGCAGTTTTGTAGACAGCCTTTCGACATTGGTCGCATTGCTTGGAATATCGCTTCCGAGCTTCGCGCTTGGTCCGCTTCTGGTTCTGATTTTTTCGGTTAACCTTGGCGTGACGCCTGTGTCGGGCATCGGAGGAATCGACAACCTGATCCTCCCCGCATTCACCCTCGCCGCAGCGATGTCCGCGTTTCTCACCAGAATTGTTCGATCAAGCGTCTTGGAAGAGTTAAACGAAGACTACGTGCGAACCGCGCGCGCAAAAGGACTTCCGGAACGCACGGTCATCTACAAGCACGTGTTGAAGAACGGGCTCATACCCGTAGTCACCGTGCTCGGGCTTCAATTTGGCGTTTTGTTGGCAGGCGCGATAATCACCGAGCGGGTGTTCTCGTGGCCCGGAGTCGGCAGCTTACTTGTGGACAGCATCAGTGAGCGAGATTACAAGCTCACGCAGGGATGCATACTGGTAATCGCGGCGACGTATGTGCTGGTGAACACCGCAACGGATATTGTTTACAGGTTCCTGGATCCCAGGATAAAGGTGGAATGAAAAACTCTAATATGACATATCGGTCATATAGGTCCTATTAGTCCTATCGGTCCTAATTCATGAGCACAATCGCCAAATCCGGGTTCGTTGTGGCAGCGCTGCTGGTTCTCATGGCTGCGTTGTCTCCTTTGCTCGCCTCCTGGGAACGAGTGCAAAGTCAGGATCTCGTTTCTCGTCTCGACGCCCCTGATCGCAGTCATCCGATGGGGCGCGACCAACTGGGGCGCGACGAACTCGCACGAATCATCTACGGTGCGAGAGTCTCCATGCTCGTAGGGCTCTCGGTGGTGACGATATCTTCTATTGTAGGCGTGCTGATTGGTTCGTTCTCTGGGTACGCAGGTGGCTGGGTCGATCGAATAGTCTCAGGATTTTTGTTT
>Ga0126384_10000442_pt1 | contig 22529 bp, 16 predicted proteins | sample PanSoiMetPlot_36_FD_92543 | JGI IMG/M metagenome (GOLD analysis project Ga0126384, IMG submission 92543) | Tropical forest soil microbial communities from Panama - MetaG Plot_36 | ecosystem: Environmental > Terrestrial > Soil > Tropical forest > Bulk soil | place: Panama | collected 2016-02-17 | reverse complement strand
GTTGCGGGAGCCCAGGCGCTTGTTGCAGCGTTGAATGTGAATCGGCCCGCAACATTCTCCGCCTGGGGCCAGGCACCTGCAGAAGGAAGCTCGCCCCTCAGCGCGCAGCGCCAAGGTGGAGAGGACGTCACTCTGCGGCGTCCTCCAACGGTCGCTGCGGCCGCCGCGCAGCGGAGGCCGCCGCGCGCGCCCGCTCGCCGTGATGGTCGCGGGCGACGTAGGTATAGACCGCTGGCGTGACAAACAGCGTGAACAACGTGCCGATCGACATGCCGGCCGCAATGACGAGACCGATCGAGAATCGGCTCGCTGCCCCGGCGCCGCTGGCGAGCAGGAGGGGCACCATACCGACCACCATGGCGGCGGTCGTCATCAGGATCGGGCGCAGGCGGATGGCGGCGGCCTCTTCGATGGCGCGGCGACGATTGAATCCTCGCCGCTCCTGCAGTTGATTGGCGTAGTCGACCATCAGAATGCCGTGCTTGGAGATGAGGCCGATCAAGGTGACCAAGCCGACCTGGGTGTAGATGTTGATGGTGGCAAGTCCAAGGTTGAGCGGGATCATGGCCCCGAACATGGCGGTCGGCAATGCGATCAAAATGATCAGCGGATCACGAAAGCTCTCATACTGTGCCGCGAGCACCAGGTAGATGATGATCAGGGCAAACACAAAAGTAACGATGAGCGTGCTGCCCTCCTGCACGTACTGCCGGCTCTCGCCCTGGAAATCGTAGGAAAAGCCCTCAGGCAGCTTCGCCGCGGCGGTGGTCTTGAGGAAGTCGATGACCTCCCCGACCGTGCGCCCTGGATAGGGCACGCCCGATAAGGTTGCCGAATTGAGCTGCTGGAAACTGGTGAGGGCATTGGGTTGCACCGACTGGCCGACGGACACCACGCTCGACAGGGGCACCAGCGTCCCCGCCGAGGTGCGCACCTGATAGCGCGTCAGCCAGGCGTCGGTTAGCCGATACTGGCGCGGAACTTGCGGGATGACCTGGTAGCTGCGGCCGTAAAGATTGAAGCGGTTGACGAAATTGCCGCCGAGCAGCGTCGCCAGCGAGCCGCCGATATCGGACATGGTGATACCCAGCCGATTGGCCTTGTCGTGGTCGATCTTGAGTTCGACCTGTGGGGTCTCGAACTTGAGATCGGAGTCGGTAAAGATGAACAGGCCGCTTTTCCGTGCCTCGGCCTCGATGTTGGCCAGCACCTGGGCCAGCTGCTGATAGTCGGCGGTGGTCGTGATCACGAATTGCACCGGCGGGCCGCCGCCGGCCGAGCCCGGCAGCGAGGGCAGCGCGAACGAGATTGCCTGTGCACCCGCCACGGCAGCAACCTTCGGCTGCAAGCTTTGCAGGATCTGCTTTTGACTGCGCTCGCGGTTTTCCCATGGTTTGAACAGAATGCCGGCAATGGCCTGATGCACATTGTTGCCCAAGCCGTTGATGATAAACACGTGCTCTTTCTCGGGCACGGTGTCGAAGATGTTGTGCAACTCGGCCGTGCTTTGCTCGAGGTAATCGAGGTTAGCCGCTTGTGGCGTCTTGACGATATTGAACAGGATACCCTGGTCTTCTTCGGGCGCCAGTTCGTTCTGGCTTGTCACATACATGATGGCGGTGCCTGCCATCACCCCGGCTAGGATCAGGATGGTCACCGGCCGATAGTTCAGCGTGCGGTTGAGCCGCCGTTGATAACGGCGGCGGACGCCATCAAAGGTGCGGTCGAGGAACCGCACGAATCGCCCGCCACCTTGCTGCCCCCCTTTCAGCAGCTTGGAGGCCATCATCGGCGACAGTGTCAGGGCGATGATGCCAGATACCACGACGGCGCCGGCGAGGGTGAATGCGAACTCGCGAAACAGCGCACCCGTCAAGCCTGATACGAAGCCGATTGGCGCATAGACCGCCGCCAAGGTGATGGTCATGGAGATCACCGGCATGGCAATTTCGCGGGCGCCAGTCAATGCCGCCTGCTTCGGCTCGACGCCTTCTTCGATATGCCGGTAGATGTTCTCGACCACGACGATGGCATCGTCGACAACCAGGCCGATGGCCAGCACCAAGGCCAGCAGGGTCAGCAGGTTGATGGAATAGCCGAGCGCCAGCAGCGCAAACATCACCCCGATCAGCGACAACGGGATGGTGACGATCGGGATCAGCGTGGAGCGCAGGTTGCCGAGGAACAGGAAGATCACCAGGATGACGATGCCCGCCGCCTCCAACAGCGTCTTCTGCACCTCCGAAATCGAGGCATTGATGAACTTGGTTGCATCATAGGCGATGGCCGCCTCCATGCCGGCGGGCAGCTGCCTCTGGATGTCGGGGAAGGCCTTGCGCACATCGCTGATCACGGTCAACGGATTGGACGTGGGCGTGGCAAAAATGCCGATGAAGACCGCCTTCAGCCCGTCGAATACCGAGGAGGAATCGGCGCTTTCGGCGCCGAGCTCGATGCTGGCAACATCATCGAGGCGGACCAAAGCGTCGCCGCGCGTGGTTACCACCAGTTTGCCGAATGCTGCCGGGCTGTCGAGCGCGGTCTCGGCATTGATGCTGTTTTGTACGAAGTCACCCTTCACTTGGCCCGCGGCGGTGGTGAAATTGTTGTTGGAGAGCGCGTTGCGCACATCGATCGGGGTCACGCCGAGCGCGGCCATCTTGTCCGGGTTGAGCCAGACCCGCATGGCGAATATTTGGCCGCCGAGGATCTGTGCGTTGGCGACGCCATTGATGGTCTGCAGCCGCGGCTGCACGACGCGAGTGAGGTAGTCGGTAATCTGCGAGCCGGTCAGGTCCTTGCTGTTGAAGGACATGTACATCAAGGCCGTGGTCTCACCGGTCTGCTTGATGACCACGGGGTCCTGCGACTCGCGCGGCAACACGGTCTTGATCTGCTGGATCTTGGACAGCACATCGGCGACCGCCCGGTCGGCGTCGGCGTCGAGGCGCAGATTGAGGGTGACCAGACTGACGTTTTGCTGCGACGACGACGTCAGGGTGTCAATGCCTTCGGCACTGGCCACCGCCTGCTGGATGGGCGTGGTGATGAAGCCCTTGATCAGATCGGCGTTGGCACCGGGATAGACGGTGGTGATGGTGATGGTGGTATTGGTGAGTTTGGGAAATTGCCGCACGGGCAAGTTGAACGCCGACGCCAGCCCGATCAGCAGAATCAGCAGGCTTACGACGCTGGCCAGCACGGGTCGACGAATGAATATGTCGGTGAACCACATCGGCAGCGGCGCTCACTGCTTGGGGCGCGGCTCGGGCCGCACCAGCGATTGCGAATTGTCGATGTGAATGCTGGCGCCGGGATTGAGCTTGAGTTGGCCCGTCGTCACCACCTCCTCACCTGCCGCCACGCCAGAGGCGATGGCCACCCGGTCCTCGCGCATCTCGCCGGTCTTGACAAAGCGCCGGTCGGCGATCAGCGGCACCGCGGCATTGCCGGCCGCAGCGGCCTGGGCCTCGCCGTCTTTTGCCGGCGCCGGCTTCGCCACATAGACGCTGTCGCCGTAGAGGCTGAACGTGACCGCGGTGCGTGGCACGGTGACCACGTCTTTGGGCTCGCCGGCGAGCACGGTGACGTTGGCAAACATGCCGGGCAGCAGCTTGCGCTCCTGGTTGGGCAGCAGCCCGCGCACCAGCAGAGTGCGCGTTTCCTGCGCGACGCGGGCATCAAGAAACCGAATCTCGCCCTGGAACACCTGGCCCGGATAGGCATCGACCGTGAGCTGGATGGTCTGGCCAACCCTGAGCTTGCCGATGGTCTGCTCGGGCATCGGGAAATCGACGCGGATCGGATCGAGCGCCTGCAGGGAAAACAACACCGTTCCCGGCGCCACGTACTGGCCCTTCTCGACCTTGCGGATACCGACCCGGCCACTGAACGGGGCGACGATCGCCTTCTGCGCGATGACGGCCTCGATGCGCTTGACCGAGGCGGCGGCGGTGTCGCGCTTGGCGCGCGCGGTGTCGAGATTGGCTTCGGAAGTGACCTTTTTCTGCATCAGGTCGACCTGGCGCGCGTGCGCCACTTCGGCTTCCTCGAGGGTGGCTTTGGCGCTGGCGAGGTCCGCCAGTTCGACGGCGGTGTCGAGCTCGACCAGCTTGCTGCCGAGTTCGACGTCCATGCTGCTCTCGACCAGAATTTCGGTGACGACGCCGGGAACCTGCGAGGTGATGTCGACGCCTTGCGAGGCAATCAAGGTGCCAATCGAGGTCAGCTGTTCGACCCAGCGCTCGGACTTGGCCGCTTCGGCGGTGACGACGGCCGGCGGCGGCACCATTTGCGACAGGAACGATTTGACCAGCATGGGTTTGACGCTGAACTGCCAGGTGCTCAGCGCGCCGAGCAGGCTCGCAACGACAATGCCGGTGATGATCAAGCGTCTGGTCATGCGCTCTCGAGCTGCCACTAGGGCTGAAAATTAGGCCTGGACGGAGGTTAGGCGTTCTGCCTTGCGGCGGGCTCCCGGGCAGCAACCCCCGTTTGGCCGCGCGCGCCCCATTGCGCGCCCGCTTCCGGCCTACGCCAAGCGCCGCCCCCCGCGCGCTTCCCCAGTCACGGGGTGGAGCGTGCGCCGCGGCGACCCATGGAAAACGAAGCTTAACCCCCATCGTCGGTTGTTCGTAATGCCTCAAATAGGCGCGCCTTGGTGGCTTGCAAGCCCGACTTGCGCGTTGGAATTTGGGCGTTTTTGCCACAATTCACGGCCGGTGCTCCCGACCCGGCATAGCAGCCCTGCCCAAGCCGCTGTCGCCAACATATTATAAGCAAGCTTATTATAAGCTGCATGAAGCGGTCCACCAATCCTCGGCGCGAAATCCTGTTTGAGCTCTCCGACGTGGCGCGGGCGCTGCGCACCTACGTCGACCAGCGCGCCCGCGAACACGGCATGACCCGTGCGCAATGGGCCGTGCTCGCCAGGCTCGAGCGCGACGAGGGCATGATGCAAACCGAGATGGCGGAGGCGCTCGAAATCCAGCCGATATCGCTCTTGCGCCTGCTCGACCGGCTGTGCGAGCAGGCGCTGGTCGAGCGCCGCCCGCACCCAACCGATCGGCGCGCCAACTGCCTCTACCTAACCGACAGCGGCCGCGACCGGCTGGCGCAGATGATGCCGCTGTCGCGGGAGATCTCCCAGAACGTGCTTGCCACCTTCAACGAGGCCGATGTCGCCGACCTATTGGGCAAACTGCTGTCGCTCAAGGCCAATATTCGCCGCGCGATACGGCGCCCGCACGAGCCGGCTAACGGCGAGTTGCGCGATGCCCGCTAACAGGTTGCGACGGCTGCCGACCCTGCGCGCCATTTTGCTGCTGCTGATCCCGGCACTGGCGGCTGTGCTGGCGTTGTTCTTCTACATTTTCAGCGGCCGTTATGTCAGCACCGACAATGCCTACGTCGGCGCCCAGAAGGTGCTGATCACGCCCGAGGTTTCCGGCAAGGTGGTGAGCATCACCGTGCAGGAAGGCCAACTGCTAAAGCCCGGCGATGAGCTGTTTGCCATTGATCCGGTTCCCTACCGGCTGGCAGCCCAGGAAGCCGAGGCAAGGCTGGCGCGGGTTAAGACCGACTTCGAAAGCCTCAAGAACAACTTTGCCAGTTTCGGCAAGCAGATCGAGCTGTCACGCTTGGCACTGGAGGCGGCACAGTCCGACTATGATCGCAAACTTGCGCTGTTGAACAATCGCATCAGCACGCCGTCGGATGTCGACCGCTCACGGGCGGCGCTGGTGGCCGCCAAGGCGCAACTCGAGCGGCTTGAGCAGCAGGAGGCCGCCGCCCGCATCCAATTGCTGGGCGAACCCAACCTGCCACTCGACAAGTTTCCGCAATACGTCGAGGCGCAGTCGACGCTCGACCGTGCCCAGCGCGACCTCGCCAATACCACGCTCAGGGCGCCGATCGCCGGCGTTGCGACGCAAGTCACCAGCATTCAGATGGGACGCTATCTGACGGCGGGGGCGGCAGTGTTCAGCATCATTGACAGCGCCACGGTCTGGATCGAGGCCAACCCGAAAGAGACCGACCTTACCTACGTGCGGCCGGGCCAGCCGGTCGCCATTACCATCGATGCCTTCCCGGCGCGCCACTGGAGCGGAACCGTGGGCGCCATTAGCCCGGGCACCGGCGCGCAGTTCTCGATCCTGCCGCCGCAGAACGCGGCCGGGAACTGGATCAAGATCGTGCAGCGCGTGCCCGTGCGCATCGAGTTTGTACCCGGTCAGGACCTGCGCCGGCTGCGCTCGGGCATGAGTGCGGTGATCGAGATCGACACCGGCCGGGTCGGCAAAATCGCCTCATTCTTCAGCTCGAGCGCCGTCGCCGAGGGGCCGGAAGAATGATCGCGAGTGGCACCCATGGCTTGACGCCGACGGTGCAACGCTGGCTGATCACCGTGTGCGTGATGATGGCCACCATCATGCAGGCGCTCGACATCACCATTGCCAACGTGGCGCTGCCCTATATGCAAGGCAGCCTGTCGGCGACGCAGGACCAGGTCAGCTGGGTTCTCACCTCCTATATCGTCGCTGCGGCAATCATGACGGCGCCGGTCGGCTGGCTCGCCGGCCGGTTTGGCATCAAGCGGGTGCTGGTAACCTGCGCCACCGGCTTCACCGCCGCCTCGATGCTGTGCGGCGTCGCCCAAAGCATCGAGGAGATCGTGCTGTTTCGCATGCTGCAGGGCATGTTCGGCGCGGCGCTGGTACCGTTGTCGCAAGCGGTGATGCTCGAGATCTATCCGCCCGAGCGCCGCGGCTGGGCGATGTCGCTGTGGGGCATGGGCGTGATGATCGGACCGATCATGGGGCCGACGCTCGGTGGCTTTCTCACCGACGCCTATTCATGGCGCTGGGTGTTTTTCATCAACCTGCCGTTCGGCGCTGCCACCGTGCTGGGGATGATTGCGTTCATGCATCAGACGCAGAGCCGGCTGTTGCCGTTCGACTGGTTCGGATTTGCTACCCTCAGCATCGCCATCGGCGCAGTGCAGCTGATGCTCGACCGCGGCGAGCAACTGGGTTGGTTTGATTCGAGCGAGATCGTGTTGGAAGCCGCCATTGCGGCCGCCGCATTCTACTACTTCGTGGCGCATGTGCTCACCACCGAGCACCCCTTCGTTCCCATTCAAATCTTCCAGGACCGCAATTTCGTGCTCGGCCTGGCGTTTATGTTCGTGTGCGGTGTGATGTTGCTGGCGACGGCGGCGTTGATGGCCAACTTCCTGCAAAACATCATGGGTTATCCGATCCTCGACGCCGGCTGGCTGTTGGGGATGCGCGGCATTGGCATGGCAATGGCGATGCCGTTTGCGGGCCGGTCGATCAATCGTCTCGGGCCGCGCGCCATGATCGCCGGCGGTCTCGCCTGCAATGCCCTCTCGCTCTACTACACCAGCGGCTTTTCACCCGATACGCAGGTGTGGACCATCACCTGGACCAGCATGCTGCAGGGCGCCGGGCTGGCATTCCTGTTCGTACCGCTCAACACCATCGGCCTCGCCACCCTGCCGGCGTCGTTGCGCACCGAGGGCACCGCCATGTGGACCTTGATCCGCAACCTCGGCAGTTCGATCGGCGTCTCCGTGGTGGTCGCCAACCTCAGCAACAAGACCATCCTGATGCACGCCCGGCTGGCGGAAAGCGTGACGCCGTTCAATCAGGCATTGGCGGATCCGGCGGCGCAGATGCTCGATCCCAGCACCGAGACCGGGCGGGCGCTGTTGGAAAACCTTATGCTGCAGCAGGCCGCGATCATCGCCTATGGTAACGACTTCAAGCTGATGCTGGTCGTGACCTTGCTGGCATTCCCGGCCATTTTCCTGATCAGGCCGACGTCGAGTTTTGCCGCAGCGCCAAAGGCGCCGGCCGACGCCCACTGACAAACCCCGAGCCCGCGTCGCGGCCCCGGCACGTGGCCCAAAGTGTGGCTCGCTTAGGCTCGCCATTAGCCTCAAGCCTGTGGGCGCCGGCGCCGACCGAGCAGGCCGACGCGGGCGCTAAGCTTGCAAGACTGGCAGGTGGGCTGCGCCGAGGGCCCGGGAGACCGTACCCCCGGCCCTCGCCAGCTCGGCTCGACGGTTAGGGCCGAATATAGGCGTAGCCCTGCTTTTGCAGTTCCATCAGCCGCACCACGCCCGACGGGGTCACCTTGGCCTCGCTGATCAGGGTCACCGGCTTGTTCTCGGCCTTGGCCTGCTTGGCCTGGGTGTTGCCGCAGGCCGCAAACGTCATGTTCGGGTTTTCCAGCGACATTACGGAAATGCGCTCTTTGACCGGGCTTGTGTCGCTGCGCAGCATGTGCAGGCCGGGGCCGTAGGCCACGAGCTCGATGGCCACCGTCTCGCCTTTGGCCTTGTAAAACTCGGTAATGTTCTCGGCGTTGTTGAGGGCGACGTCCATCACCGCCTTGTCGTTCAGGCTCACTTGGATCGCTACTTTATGTTGAACGCTTGGCGACTTGCTGGCCTTGCTTTGGGCCGCCTGCTTGGTTTGCGCCAGCGCCGGAGCGCCCGGCACCACCGCCGCGGCGATGGCCACAGCAAATGCCACAGTACAAAGACGCGCGATGGTCATTACCTTCTCCTTGGATTGACCGCACTTACCGAAAGCGGCGGGTTTCGGCACCGCCCCGTCCGGTAAACGTCCCTATGCCTCAGATATTGCCTGACCGGAATAAAAATCTAGCTAGCCAGCGGGCCAGGACCGGTCGGCCACGGTGCGGCCGGGCGTGCAGGTTCGCCGCCGGTGGGCCGTGCCCCGTGCACCTTGGTTCTATCTGTACCAGGTCAAACGGTTTTTGGGGGGTGCTAGGACCAACGCCCGTGCCGCTACCGGCGGTGGCCGCCGGCGTTAATAGCCTTGGCCCCGGTCGACCAGGTAGGGCAGCCGCTCGCCGCGCCTGTGACGGTCGATCTGTGTCAGGGCATAGTGCGCAATGGCGGCGGGCGTGCTCTCGGCGGCATTGTGCGGGGTAATGACGATCCGCGGATGCGACCACAACGGACTGGCCGCGTCGAGCGGCTCGGCTTGAAACACGTCGAGTGAGGCAGCGTAGAGCTCGCCGGCCTCGAGCGCGGCCAAAATGTCGGCGTCGATCTGCAGGCCGCCGCGGCCGGCGTTGATGAGCACCGGACCCGGCAGGTCTTGCGCCCGGCCGTGACGCGACAGCCGGCTGACGAGGCCGCGATCGAGGATGCCGCGCGTCGCCGCGGTCAGTGGCAACAGCACGGCCAGGATATCGGTCTCGGCGAGAAAGGTGTCGAGCTCGGCCGTGCCCGCGAAACAGGCAATCGCCGGCATCGTCTTCTGCTCCCGGCTCCAGCCGCGGACCCGATAGCCGAGCCGCAGCAACGCCTCGGCGGCGGCGGAGCCCAGCACGCCGAGCCCCATGATGCCCACCCGTACCTGGTGGGCGGCGGCCTCCGGCAGGTATTGCCACCGCCGCCGGTCCTGTAGCTCGCGGAATTCGCTCATGCGGCGATGGTGGTAGAGCACGTTGAGCACGATGTAGCCGACCATGCGCGCCGTCAGATCGGCATCGACATAACGCACCAGCGGCACGTCCGGCAGCTCGGGATCGCGTAAAATGCCGTCGACGCCGGCGCCGATCGAGATGATGAGGCCAAGCTTGGGAAGCGTCCGCAACAGGCCAGGTGGCGGATTCCAGACCAGCGCGGCGGTGATGTCGGCGCGCTTGCCGATGTCGGGGGCGAGGCGCAGGTCAAGGCCCGGGTCTTGCCGCCGCAGCGCCGCAGCGAACAGCTCGGCTCGCTCACTGGCGGCAATCAGCAGTGCCATGCCGGTCCCTCACCCTGCCACGGGTCTCCTCGGCGGCGCGCTCCCCGCTGCTAGCTCGCGACCGCCGCTCGATTCTTCACCGTCAACTCGAAGGCGGCCGCCAGCAGTGCCTTGGTGTAGGCCGCCTGTGGTCGATCGAACACGTCGGTCGCCGTGCCCTCCTCGACGACTTTGCCGCTCTTCAGCACCACGATGTAGTTGGACAGCGCACGCACGACCTTGAGGTCGTGGCTGATAAACAGGTAGGCGAGGTCATGGCGCTTCTGCAGGTCGCGCAGCAGATCGACGATCTGGGCCTGCACCGACATGTCAAGCGCGCTGGTCGGTTCATCGAGCAGCACGAACTTCGGCTCCAGCACCATGGCGCGGGCAATGGCAATGCGCTGGCGCTGGCCCCCGGAAAATTCGTGGGCGTAGCGGTCCTGGGAATGCGGATCGAGCCCAACCTCGGCCAGCGCCGCCCCGACCCGCTGGCGTCGCTCGTCATAGCCCATGCCCGGGCTCTGGATCAGCAGCCCTTCCTCGATGATCTGGCCCACGGATAGGCGCGGCGACAGCGAGCCGTAGGGATCCTGGAACACGACCTGCATCTGTTTGCGCAGTGGCCGCATGCGACGGGAATCGAAGCATTCGATGCGGGTGCCGACGTAGGCAATCGGCCCCTTCGAGGAGACGAGCCGCAGCAACGCCAGGCCGAGTGTGGTCTTGCCCGATCCCGATTCGCCGACCACGCCCAGGGTCTCGCCGGCGCGTACCTTCAGCGACAGCCCGTCGACGGCCTTGATGTAGTCGACGGTGCGGCGCAGCAGCCCGCGCTTGATCGGAAACCAGACGCGCAGATCCTGGGTTTCCAACACCACCGGCGCCTTCGGATTGGGCTGCGGCGGCCGCCCCTTTGGTTCGGCCGACATCAGGTGGCGGGTGTAGGCGTGTTGCGGCCTGGCGAACACCTCGCTGGTCTTGCCTGCCTCCACCACCTTGCCCGCGTTCATGACATAGACCCGCTCCGCCATTTTGCGCACGACGCCGAGGTCATGCGTGATCAGCAGCATGGCCATGCCGAGTTCAGCCTGCAGCGACTTCAAAAGCTCAAGGATCTGCGCCTGGATGGTGACGTCGAGCGCAGTGGTGGGCTCGTCGGCGATCAATAGGTCGGGCTCGTTGGCGAGCGCCATGGCGATCATCACGCGCTGGCGCTGCCCGCCCGAGAGCTGGTGCGGGAAGGCACCGAGCCGTTGCTCGGGATTGGGGAGTCCGACCTTGCGCAACAACTCGAGCACGCGGCCGCGCGTGGTCGCATCGTCGAGACCATGATGCAGCTTCATGATCTCGCCGACCTGCTTTTCGATGGTGTGCAGGGGATTGAGCGAGGTCATCGGCTCCTGGAAGATGATGGAAATCTTCTCGCCGCGGATCTCGCGCATCTGGTGCAGGGAGGCGCGCAGCAGGTCCTTGCCAGCGAACACGATTTCGCCGCTCGGATGCGACGCAGCCGGGTAGGGCAGCAGGCGCATGATGGACAGCGCCGACACGGTCTTGCCGGAGCCCGATTCACCCACCAGCGCGACGGTCTCGCCCTTGCCGATGCGGAAGGAGACGCCATCCACCGCCTTTACCAGCTGGCCGCCGGACCGGAAATGGACCGACAGATCGCGGACGTCAACGAGCGGCGCTTGCTCCAGCATGCGCGGCCTCAGCGAAAGGTCTTGCGCGGGTCGAGCGCATCGCGCACGCCCTCGCCGATGAAGATCAACAGGCTCAAGAGACCGGCGATCGAGATGAAGGCCGTGATGCCGAGCCACGGTGCCTGCAGGTTGGCCTTGCCCTGAGCCAGCAGCTCGCCCAGCGATGGCGAGCCCGGCGGCAGGCCGAGGCCGAGGAAGTCGAGCGCGGTCAGTGCCGTGATCGAGCCGGACAGCTTGAACGGCAGGAAGGTCAAGGTCGCAACCATGGCGTTGGGCAACAGGTGCTTGAACATGATCTTGGCGTTGGAAAGGCCCAGCGCCCGCGCCGCGGTGATGTATTCGAAGTTGCGACCGCGCAGGAATTCGGCGCGTACCACGCCGACCAAATAGACCCAGTGAAACAGCAACAGCACGCCGAGCAGGGTCCAAAAGCCGGGTACCAGCACCGAGGAGACGATGATCAGCACGAACAGCGACGGGATCGATGACCAGATCTCCAGGAAGCGCTGGAACACGAGATCGACGCGACCGCCGAAAAAGCCCTGGGTAGCGCCGGCGGTGATGCCGATCAGGGACGAGAAAATGGTGAGCAGCAATCCGAACAGCACCGAGATACGAAAGCCGTAGATCATGCGCGCCAGCACATCGCGGCCCTGGTCGTCGGTGCCGAGCCAATTGCGATTACCGAGGGCCTGATAGCGAGCGATCTGGTCGGCCGGCGCCTCGCACAGTTCAGCCCCGGTCGCCCAGAACGGCGGACCCGGAAAGCCCAGGCACTGGCCGGCCGCATTTTTGATGCGCGGGTAGTCCTTGTTGATCGAGTTGTAAGAATAGCCGATTGGCGGCCAGATCGCCCAGCCGTGTTCGGCGAGCTCATCGAGGATCACCTTGTCCTTGTAGTCGGTAACGGCAAGAAAGCCGCCGAATTTCGATTCTGGATAGTCGACGAACACGGGAAACAGCAGCTCGCCCTTGTAGTAGGCGATGATCGGCTTGTCGTTGGCGATCACCTCGGCGAACAGGCTCAACACGAACAGGCCGAGGAACAGCCACAGGCTCCAGTAGCCGCGCCGGTTGGCCTTGAAGTTGCGCCAGCGCCGCTGGTTGAGGGGAGACAGCGAGAAGCCGCCGGTAAGGAACCGGCGCGGCAGCAGCAGGCCGATTTGCCGGCTGGGTGCCGGCGCCGTAGCTGGCTCGGCCGGCTCGCCCGGCTTGACCAGTGGTGGTCGGTCTTCGAGGCGCGTATCCAAACCCGTCATACCTCCCGCGTCTCAAAGTCAATGCGCGGATCAACCAGAGTATAGATGAAGTCAGACAAGAGATTGATGGCCAAACCTAGTAGGGCGAAAATGTAGATGTTGGCAAAAACCACCGGATAATCCCGGTTGATGACGCTCTCGAAGCTCAATAGGCCGAGCCCGTCCAGCGAGAAAATGGTCTCGATCAGCAACGCCCCGGAGAAGAAGGCGTGAATGAACGCGCCGGGAAAGCCGGCGATGATCAGCAACATGGCGTTGCGGAAGACGTGGCCGTAGAGCACCTGGCGTTGGCCGAGGCCCTTGGCCTGCGCGGTCAATACGTACTGCTTGCGGATCTCGTCCAGGAACGAGTTGCGGGTCAGGAAAGTCATGGTCGTGAAGGCGCCGAGCGACATGGCGATCAGCGGCAAGGTCAGGTGCCACGCGTAGTCGGCGATCTTGCCCAACAGCGACAGCTGGTTCCAGCCGTCGGAGGTCAGTCCGCGCGATGGGAACCACTGGAAGAAAGAGCCACCGGCGAACACCACCAGCAACAGCACGGCGAACAGGAAGCCGGGAATGGCATAGCCGATGACGAGTACACCAGAGGTCCAGGTATCGAAGCTCTCGCCGTCGTGCATGGCCTTGCGCACGCCGAGCGGGATCGAAATCAGATAGGTGATGAGCGTCATCCAGATGCCGAGCGAAATCGAGACCGGGAGCTTTTCCTTGATCAACTGCAAAACGCTGACATCGCGAAAATAGCTCTTGCCAAAATCGAACGTTAGATAGTTCTTGAGCATCAAGAAGAAGCGCTGATAGGCCGGCTTGTCGAAGCCGAATTGCTTCTCCAGCTGCTTGATGAACTCCGGATCGAGACCCTGGGCGCCGCGATACTTGGAACCGCTTTCGCCAACGTTCTGGCTGGCTTGCCGACTGCCGGCGCCGCCAAAACCGTCGCCCTGGCCACCGCCGATGCGGGAGGTGGCGGCAACATCGGTACCGGTAATCTGCGCGATCACCCGTTCGACCGGCCCGCCCGGGGCGAACTGGATGACGGCGAAGCTGATGAGCATGATCCCGAACATGGTCGGAATGATCAAAAGCACGCGCTTCAGTAGATAGTTTGCCATTCGGCTCGATCGCCCGCTCGGGTCAGTTGACCGTTTTCAGTTTGGCGGCCTTGTCGGCATCATACCACCAGCTGTCGATGATGCCGCGATCATAGCGCGGCTTGACCGCCGGCCGCCCAAACTTGTCCCAGTAGGCGATATTGTGGACCGCCTTGTACCACTGTGGCACCCAATAGTGTCCGGCGCGCAGCACCCGGTCGAGGGCCCTGGTGGCCGTAATCAGCTGGTCGCGACTTTTGGCCTCGACCGCCTTGGCGATCAGCGCGTCGACGGCAGGCTGGCTAATACCGGCAAGGTTAAAGCTGCCCTCGACCTTGGCGGCCTCGCTGCCCCAGAAATTGCGCATCTCGGCGCCGGGGGTCAGGCGCAATACGTAGCGCGTGGTAACGACGTCGAAATCGAAGGATTTGACGCGGCGTTCATATTGGGCGGGGTCGATGCGACGCACCGACGCGCCGATACCCAGCGCCTCCAGGTTCTTGACGTAAGGCAACAGAATGCGCTCGCTGACCGGGTCGGTGATGAGAAACTCGAGGTTCAGCGGTTCGCCGCTGGCGCTCACCCGCTTGCCGCCCTTCACCTCGTAGCCGGCTTCGCTCAATAGCCGCGCCGCGTCGCGCAGCAGTTTGCGATCCTGACCTGAGCCATCCGAGACCGGCGCCGTGTAGGGGGCATCGAACACCTCCGGCGGCAACTCGGTGCGGAACGGCTCGAGCAACGCCAGTTCGGCGGGGCTCGGCTTGCCGGTTGCCTTCATGTCGGAGTTTTCAAAGAAGCTCTCGGTGCGCTTATAGAGGCCATAGAAGATGTTCTTGTTGGTCCACTCGAAATCGAAGGCATAGTCGAGCGCCTTGCGTACCCGCACGTCGGCGAGCTTGGGACGGCGCATGTTGAGGAAGAAGCCCTGCGCGCCGGAAGGATTTTCATCGGCCAAGGTGGCCAGCACAATGCGACCCTGCTTCACCGCCGGCACGTCATAGCCAGTGGCCCAGTCGCGTGCCGTGAATTCTTCCCTGAGATCGTAGGCACCCGCCTTGAAGCTCTCGAGCGCCGCCGTGCGGTCGCGATAGTACTCGTAGCGGATTTCCTCGAAATTGAAACGGCCGCGCATGACCGGCAGATCCTTGCCCCAGTAGTCGGCGCGGCGCCGGTAACTGACGAACGTGCCCTGTTTGAAGTCGCCGATGCTGTAGGGCCCAGAGCCAAGCGGCGGCTCGAGCGTGGTTTGCTCGAAATCGTGGCTCGTATAATAGGCTTTGGACAGGATCGGCAAGCCGGCAACCACCAGCGGCAAATCCCGCACCTGCGCGCCTTCGAAGGTGTAGCGCACGCTCAAGGCATCGAGTGCCTCGGCCTTGACTACGTCCCGCAGCAACACCCGGTAGCTTGGATGCCCCTTCTCCTTCAATGTCACGAAGCTGAAGACGACGTCTTCGGCGGTCAGCGGCGAGCCATCGGCAAACTTGGCCTCTTGGCGCAACCGGAACGTCAGCGTGCTACCATCGGCCGCCGGCTCGGCGCTGGCCGCCACCAGGCCATAAAGCGCGTCGGGTTCGTCGGTGGCGCGCGTCATCAGCGAATCGAACAACAGCTCCAGGCCCTGCGCCGGATCGCCCTTGAGGATGAAACTGTTGAAGCTGTCGAAGGTGGTGAGCGCGGCGGTACCGATGGTGGAGATCCGACCACCCTTTGGCGCATCCGGATTGACCCAGGCGAAATGCGTAAAATCCGGGGCGTATTTGAGGTCGCCGAACGCCGACAGGCCGTGCCGACCGTTGTCGGCCAGGGCCGTGCTCGACAGGCAGGCGCACAAGGCCACGCACGTGAAGGAGCTAAGCCGCCTCGGCATAAGCTGGTCTGCCTCCCTGGCGAATTGAATTAGCCGCGCGTGTCCGCCAGCCGCTTTGCGGCGGCATCGTCATACCACCACACCCGCATGAACGAGGTATTATGGGCCGGTAGCTTATTCGGGCGGCCGAACATGTCCCACATCGCCAGCCGGTCGAATGGCATGTGCCACTGCGGCACCACGTAGTGGTTCCACAACAGCACGCGATCGAGCGCACGCGTCGCCGCCACCAGGTTGGCGCGGTCGGGAGCCAAGATGATCTTGTCGATCAGCTTGTCGATGGCAGGGTTCTTGATGCCGATCAGGTTGCGGCTGCCCTCCCGGTCGGCGGCCTCCGAGCCCCAAAAGTCACGCTGCTCATTGCCGGGTGAAACCGATTGCGGGAAATTGGCGACGATGATGTCGAAATCGAATACGTCGCGGCGGCGCTGATACTGCGACGTGTCGACGATGCGCACGGTAGCCTTGACGCCGAGCTTTTCCAGCGCGGCCTTGTAGGGCAGCACGATGCGCTCGAAGTCCGGCTGCACCAGCAGGAATTCGGCGCTGAGCTGTACGCCGTCCTTGTTGGTGAGCACGCTGTCCTTGGGTTTCCAGCCGGCCTCGGCCAGAAGCTTGGCGGCTTCCGACATGTGCTTGCGCACGTCATGCGGCGAGCTATTGACCGGGTTTTTCCATTCGGTGGTGAAGACTTCGGCAGGGATCTCGGAGCGCACCTCATCGAGGATCTCGCGCTCGCGTCCCTGCGGCAGGCCGCCGGCCTTGAGCTCGGAATTGTCAAAGTAGCTGCCGAGCCTGATGTACTGATCGTAGAACAGGTTCTTGTTGATCCACTCGTAGTCGAGCGCCAGGTTGAAGGCGTGGCGCACGCGCGGATCCTGGAACTGCGGCCGGCGAATATTAAAGACGAAGGCTTGCATCGGCGCGACGCTGGCGATCGGCAACGTGTCGAGCTTGACCAGACCGCGCTTGACGGCGTCGAAGTCGAACGCCGTGGCCCAGGACTTGGCGCTGCTTTCCCGCCAGAAGTCGAGCTGATTGGACTTGAAGGCTTCGAACGCGGGAACCCGGTCGCGGAAATAGACGTACTTGATCTCGTCGAAATTCCACTGGCCTTTGGCAACCGGCAGGTCTTTGGCCCACCAGTCCTTGACGCGCTCGAAGGTGATCGAGCGGCCGGCATCCACTTCCTTGATGCGGTAAGGGCCCGAACCCAGGGGTACCTCAAGCGTCGACTTGCTCAAGTCGCGCGGCTCGCCGTTGGCGGCGGCGGCTTCCCAGAAATGCTTGGGCAGGATCGGCAGCTCACCGATGATCACCGGCAGTTCGCGATTGCCCTTGACCGCAAAAATGAAGGTGACCTGGTGGTCGCCGGTCTTCTCGGCCCTGGTCACGTCTTTGTAGTAGAAGCCGTAGTTGGGGGACGACTTTTTGATGGCCTCAAGGGAGAACACGACGTCCTCCGGCGTGATCGGCTTGCCATCGTGGAAGCGGGCCTCGGGCCGAAGCTGGAACGTAGCCGAAGAGTAGTCGGCCGGATGCGTCATCCATTCGGCAATCAGACCGTAGGCGGTGGTGTCTTCGTCGGGGCTTGAGGACATTAACTGGTCATAGACCAAGGTGACGCCGGCCGCGACCGAGCCCTTGACCGGAAATGGGTTGAGGGAATCGAAGCTGCCGAGCGCCCATTGCCGCACGCGCCCGCCCTTTGGAGCATTTGGGTTAACCCAGTCGAAATGCTTGAAATCCGGGCGGTATTTCGGGGTGCCGATCAGCGAGACGGCATAATTTCTGGTGCCCTCATCGGCGGCCAGACAGGGGAGGCCCGCGGAGGTGATGAGGACGAAAAAGGCCGCCGCAGCGCCTCCCAACCCGTATTTGCGAGCCATAGGCGAGCCTGTCCTTCGCTGGCAAGGGATCACGATAATATCATCAAACGCGAGATATATGGCTCTCGTCACAGGGTCGCCAAGTTAATCCTTGTCCACTTCCGCTCAGCATCGAGGCGCGAGCGTGGCCGAACCGGCGATTTTGTCGCGGGGGGCGGGACCCCTCAATACCCAAGCCAGGCCTCGAGCGGCCCCTTTGGCAGTGGCACCAGGAACCAGCGCTCGAACATGAAGAACAGGGCGACGGCGATGCCGGTCCCGGTCAGCACGCCCTTCCAGATCGCATAGCCGCCGAAGTACCACATGAACAGCGCCACATAGATGGCGCTGGCGACGTAAATGCCGATGCTGCCGATGGCGCCGACATAGACCAGCAGGGGCACCAGCACGAGGATGATCTTGAGGAGCGCCGCACCGCTGACAAAGGCAATGCCGCTGCCGGCGCCCTGGATGGCGGCACGGTAGAGATTAACCAAGCTGGCAGCGGCCATCGCCACGGCAATGTAGAAGGGGAAATAACCGGGTTCGGGGCCATCGGATTCCCAGCCCATGCCGAGCCGCAGGCTGTCGGCGATCACGACGCCGCTGACCACGAGAAACAGCAGCGCCACCACGATTTCCATGCTGCGCTTGCTGACAATGCCGCGGTCTTGACTGTGGTCGGCGTCGTTCATGGTTCGTGTCGCTCATCTTGAAGATGGTTCAAGAGCGGGTTCCCGCGCGCGCCTTGACGCTGTTGGGCGGCGGCGCGCGCGGAGGACGCCTTCCTCACCTCTTGGCGAGAAAACCGGCTTCGGCCATCAGATCGTGGTGGGTCTTCTCGGCACCCTCGAGCCAGTGCACGTAGGGTTCGCCGGACATCATGGTCGGATTGTAGGCACCCTTCTCCATGTAGTCCTTCCAGTCCTCGGTGGCGGCAACCTTCTTGAACAGGTCGACGTAGAATGCGGCCTGCTCCTTGGAGATGCCAGGCGGGCCGAATACGCCGCGCAGCATCTGGTACTCGACGTTGATGCCGGCTTCCTTGCAGGTTGGAATGTCCGACCACGCCATGTTGGCGGTGACCTTGTCGGTGTAGGTCGAGCGCTTGTCATCGAACAGGCACAGCGGCCTGAGCGACCCCGCCCGCCATTGCGCCACCGCTTCGATCGGGTTGTTGACGCTGGAATCGATGTGCTTGCCGACCAACTGCACGGCGACGTCGCCGCCGCCCTTGAACGGCACGTAGGTCAGCTTCTTGGGAGTGGTTAGGCGTTCCAGCGCGACGGTGATGATTTGATCTTCCTGCTTGGAGCCGGTGCCGCCCATCTTGAACTTGCGGTCATCCGCACCTTTGACGGCGTCAAGGTAGTCCTTGGCCGATTTGAACGGTGCTTCGCTGTTGACCCACAGCACGAATTGGTCGAGCGCCAGCATGCTGAGTGGGGTCAGATCCTTCCAGTTGAAGGGCACGCCGGTGCCGAGCGGGGTCGTGAACAGGTTGGAAAGCGTGATGACGATCTTGTGCGGATCCTTGGCTGCTCCTTTGATCTCGAGGAAGCCCTCCGCGCCGGCGCCGCCCGGCTTGTTGATCACCACCATCGGCTGTTTCATGAGGTTGTGCTTGGCAATCACCCCCTGCACGAAGCGCGCCATCTGATCGGCGCCGCCGCCGGTGCCGGCGGGAACGATGAATTCCACCGGCTTGGTCGGCTCCCAGGCCTGCGCCGTCACCGGCGATAGCACCAGCATGAGCGCGGCAGCGGTTGCGCTCGCGCCTGCCAGTCCTGATTTGACGTATGGCAGCATGGGTTTCCTCCTTGTCGTTTGACGGTTCTTGGGGGTGACTAACCGGCGATCCTGCGCGGACGAACGGCGCGCAACAGCGAGCCCAGCAGCGGCCAGAACAACATCAACAGGCCGAGCGTCATGATGCCGCCAACCAAGGCATTCGAGAAAAAGATCGTGACGCTGCCCTGTGAGATCAGCATGGCTTGGCGGAAGGAGCTCTCGGCTTGATCGCCGAGCACCAGCGCGAGCACCATCGGCGCCAGCGGATAGCCGAGTTTATTGAAGCTGTAGCCGACGACGCCGAACACCACCATCAGCCACACGTCAAACATGGCGTTGTTGACGGTATAGGCGCCGACCGCGCAAATCACCATGATGACCGGGGCGATGATCGAGAACGGCACCCGCAAGATGGCGGCGAACAGCGGCACGCAGGTCAACACCACGACCAGCCCGGCAATATTGCCGAGATACATGCTGGCGATCAGCCCCCAGACGAACTCCTTCTGCTCCACGAACAGTAACGGTCCAGGTTGCAGCCCCCAGATCAAAAGCCCGCCGAGCAGCACCGCCGCGGTTGGCGATCCGGGAATGCCCAAGGTCAGCATCGGCAACAGGGCGCTGGTGCCGGCGGCGTGCGCCGCCGTCTCCGGCGCCACCACGCCCTCGATGGTGCCCTTGCCGAAGGCATCGCCCTGTTTGGAAAAGCGCTTGGCAAGACCGTAGCTCATGAACGAGGCAGGGGTGGCGCCGCCGGGCGTGATGCCCATCCAGCAGCCGATCAGGCAGCTCCTGAGCGAGGTTAGCCAATAGCGCGGCAACAGCGCCCAGGTTCTGAGCACGGCATCGAGCCGCAACTTGCCGTCGGCACCCTTGAACTCCAGCCCCTCTTCGATCGAGTTCAGCATTTCGCCGATGCCAAACAGGCCGATCACGGCGATCAGGAAGCCGAAGCCCTTGAGCAGCTCGACGAAGCCGAAGGTCATGCGCAATTGGCCGGTCACGGTGTCGAGCCCAACCGCCGCCAGGGCAAACCCCAGGCACATCGATGCGATGGTCTTGGCCGGGCTGCCGCGCCCCATGCCAATGAAACTGGCGAAGGTCAAAAACTGCACGGCAAAGAACTCCGCCGGGCCGAAGCGCAAGGCGAACTTGGCCACCAGGGGCGCGAGGAAGGTGATGACAATGACGGCAAACAGTGCGCCAACGAACGATGAGGTGAAGGCCGCCGTCAGCGCCGCATCGGCTTTGCCCTTCTGGGCCATCGGATGGCCGTCGAAGGTGGTCGCGACCGACCACGGCTCGCCGGGAATGTTAAACAGGATCGAGGTGATGGCACCGCCGAACAAGGCGCCCCAGTAGATGCACGATAACATGATGATGGCCGATGTCGGCGGCATCGAGAAGGTCAGCGGCAGCAAAATAGCCACACCGTTGGCGCCGCCGAGCCCCGGCAGTACGCCGATGATGACCCCCAACAGAATGCCGATCATCATCAGGAAGACGTTGTACCAGCTGAGTGCGACGGCAAAGCCACCCAACAGCGAGGCGATATCTTCCACTGCCTGTCTCTTTCTTGGTCGTTTCCAATCGGGTGACGCTCTGTTTGGCCCGCCGGCGACGGCGGTGGCATCACCCTTGTCTGGTATACCATGTGCCAATTAACCGGGCGGCGCAACACTCCGTTTGGCGCAAATTGCCGCCGCATTTTTGCGAATCGTTGGCAACATCTGATTTTCCTGCTAAGCGCGTCCGGCTTGTCCAGGCCGATGCGCGTGGTGTATGGTATACCAGAAACCACGGATCGCGCCGGTAAGGTGGGGTAAGCCGGTAAGGTGGGGTAAGAAGGGTGGCCGATACCGAGCTTAAGATTGCTCCCATTGGCGAGGGCATCAGTCTCAAGGCACGCGCCTATGAGGCGCTAAAATCGGCGATCCTCAACATGAACATCTACGCCGAAGCGGCCGAATTGCGCCTCGATGAGCGCGATTTGTCGCAGCGCTTTGGCGTCAGCCGCACGCCGCTCAGAGAAGCTCTGGCCCAGCTCGATCAAGAAGGCCTGGTGCGCATCGTGGCGCGGCGCGGCATTTTCATCGTGCGCAAGACCAAGGCCCAGATCCTCGACATGATCACGGTGTGGGCCGCGCTGGAAAGCATGGCGGCCCGGCTTGCCACCGAGCAGGCCGGCGGCGACGAGATCGCGCAACTGCATGCCCTGGTCGACCAGTTTTCGCAGGACGAGATCGCCCGCAAAATGGGCGAATACTCCGACGCCAACATCAAGTTCCACCAGGCCATCATCGGCCTTGGCAAATGTCCTCTGATCGTGGAGATGAGCAACGATCTCTTCTTCCACATGCGCGCCATCCGCCAACGGACGATCTTTGAACAGGATCGTGCCAAGCGCTCGATCGTTGATCACAAGGAGATCGTGGCGGCGCTCGAGGCGCGCGATACTGAACGGGCCGAGCGGCTGGTGCGCCAGCATACGCTGCGCCTGCGCGATCACGTCGATCGTTACGTCAATCTTGACTAAGCGGAAACGAACGGTGGCAGATCGAGGTTCAGACCAGAGGCGACGCGCGCGGTCGGCTGCCGTGGTGAGGGCAACGTCCGCTCCGCCCAGCCCGGCGCCCCCCGCCCGGGCGGTTGGCGGCAGCCTTGGCGCAGATCCGAGCCGCCGGCGCGGCGCCGGCGAGACCGAGGCCATAGCAAGCAAGAATGCAGAGGGAGGTTAGAAAGATGCCCGCAGCAGTAGAGAGCGTAGCAGCCAAGGCGGCCGCCGCGGAGCAGGAGCTGACCGATGGCTTTCATCTCGTCATCGATGCGCTGAAGCTCAACGGCATTAAGACGATTTACGGCGTACCTGGCATTCCGATTACGGACTTTGGCCGCATGGCGCAGGCCGCCGGCATTCGCGTGCTCTCCTTCCGACACGAACAGAACGCCGGTAATGCCGCGGCCATCGCTGGCTATCTCACCAAACAGCCTGGCGTCTGCCTCACGGTGTCGGCGCCCGGGTTTCTCAATGGCCTGACCGCGCTGGCCAATGCCACCACCAACTGCTTCCCGATGATCCTGATCTCGGGCTCATCCGAGCGCGAGATCGTCGACCTGCAGCAGGGCGACTACGAGGAGATGGATCAGCTCGCCATC
>Ga0126384_10000441_pt1 | contig 22552 bp, 24 predicted proteins | sample PanSoiMetPlot_36_FD_92543 | JGI IMG/M metagenome (GOLD analysis project Ga0126384, IMG submission 92543) | Tropical forest soil microbial communities from Panama - MetaG Plot_36 | ecosystem: Environmental > Terrestrial > Soil > Tropical forest > Bulk soil | place: Panama | collected 2016-02-17 | reverse complement strand
GGGCTCGCCGATCCGATCCTCCGCGCGTCGGTCAACTTCTTCGGCGCCCCCGCGCTCACCCTTGAGGACTTCCCGAGGTATCAGCAGGACCTCATTCTGGGGGCCAGCTTTCAGGTGACGGTTCCCCTCGGGCAGTACAACTCGGACAAGCTGCTGAACGTCGGGACCAACCGCTGGTCCTTCAAGCCCGAGCTCGGGATATCGAAGGCGTGGGGACCGCTGACCGTGGAGGTGATCCCCGCCATCACGTTCTTCACCACCAACCACTACTTCTTCGGCGGCAAGACGCTCGAGCAGGATCCGATCTATTCCGTGCAGGGACACCTCATCTACGAGTTCGCTCGCGCCTTGTGGGCCGCTCTCGATACTACGTACTACACCGGCGGCCGCACGACGATAGACGGCGAGAAGGGCCCGCAACTGGAGAACGTGCGGCTCGGGGCGACCGCCGCACTGTCCGTGACCCGGTACCAATCGATCAAGCTGTACGGCAGCACCAGTGTCTACAGCCGCAACGATACCGGGTTCTGGGTCATCGGCATGGCCTGGCAATACCGCTGGGGCGGGGGCCTGTAGGATGCCCCTGGCGGGGCCAGGGTCTCGACTGCGAGCTGCCTGCCCGTGTCAAGGCGGTGCCCTCGGCGAGACCCACGCCCGAGCCAGCGGCCCCGAGAGACGTGAGCGCTGCGGTCTCATCCGTGTATGGAGAAGTCCCGTCACGGGGATCCAGTGGGATTGATGCCCCAGTGTGGCATCGATTACTCACGGCTGGCCCGTCCACAGCGCTCCGGCAGTTCGTAACCTCGCGAAAACAAGCCACCTCCCCCGGTCTGTTCCCGGGCACGTTGTTTGCGACATCGAAGGGTGATGCTGTGCTTGCTCTGTGCCTAACTCAGGGGGCCGTCAGATGGGTCGCGCCGTCGATTTGAACGAACGTCTCTATCGTACGCTGGCGCAGGCGGATGATGGCGCGTTCGCTACGGGGCCGGACGGGAGCGTGACTCTCTGGAACCGAGCCGCGGAGAGGATCCTGGGGTGGAGAGCGCAGGAGGTACTCGGGAGACCGTGCTCCGTCGTGCTCGCCAGCGACATTGCTCGCGACATCGGCTTCCGACGCGAAGGGCTTGGTGGTGCCGACTCGCGGAGGCTCGGATGGTCCGTCGAGCACGTAGAGGTGAAGACCCGCACCAAGACCGAGCGACCGGTGTGGCTCTACCTCAACATCCTCACGGCGCCGGCCACGAACGGAACTCAGCCCTGGACCGTCCATCTGTTCCGCGACATCAGCGGCATCAAGCGACTTCTGGCGGTTTTCCAGGGGCTCGACCAGGCCGACGCCTCCGACCGCGACGGAATGCGCGGCCTCAGCAGGAGGGAGCTGGAGATCTTGCAGCTCATGACCTCTGGCGCCAATACGAAGGTGCTCGCCGATCGGTTACAGGTGAGCCCAGCCACGATCCGCAATCACGTTCAGAACATCTTTGGCAAGCTCGAGGTGCACAGCCGCCTCGAGGCCGTGGCCTGGGCCAATCAGCACCAACTGACCTAGTCCCGGGTGCGGTTTGCCGGCCGACCGGCCCCTGACCATCTAGACCATCGAGACCTTCCGCCTCCAGGACGACGCCCCTCCCCCCCCGCCAGATGATCGAGCAGGATCCGGACGCCCTGTCGCTTGTTCCGCTGCGCTTGGTGTCTCGATTGTGCGACTCTCTGAGGGGATCGGTACCACCATGATGAAGGAATCGCCGCAAGACCTGATCGCCGCTCAGCTGACCGCGATCGTCGAATCGTCCGACGACGCGATCATCGGCGAGACCCTGGAAGGAGTCATCACGTCCTGGAACCGGGCCGCCGAGAGGATCTTCGGTTACCCGGCGGCCGAGATGATTGGCCAGAGCATCACGCACATTATTCCTGGGGAGCGTCAGGCCGAAGAGGAGGAGGTGTTCGCGCGCATCAGGCGAGGGGAGCGCATCGATCACTTCGAAACGGTCTGCGTGGCCAGAGACGGGCGGATGATCGACATGTTGCTCACCGTATCGCCGATCAGGGACGCCCGAGGCCGCATCGTCGGCGCCTTGAAGATTGCCCGCGACATCATGAAGCACAATTGGACCGGCGCGGCAGAAGTGCGGAGCGAGGGGTATGCCCGGGCGATCCTCGAAGCGGTCTCGGAGGCGATTCTGCTCGTTAACGAGACGGGCATCATCGTATCCGTCAACCGAAGCGCCGAGGAGACGTTCGGCTATGACCGCGAGAGCTTGCTCGGTCGACCCGTCGAGCTGCTCTTGCCGGAGCGATTCCGCTCTCCTCATGCTGCTCATCGCGCCGCCTATTTCCGAGAGCCACGCGTCAGACCTATGGGGCAGGGGCTCGACCTGTTGGCCTGCCGGAAGGACGGAACGGAGTTTCCCGTCGAGATATCCTTAAGTCATGTCAGGACCGACGAGGGCGTGCAGGCCCTGGCCTTTGTCACCGACATCACTCAGCGCCGTGCCATGGAGCGAGCCACGCGGCAAGCAGAGCGGCTGGCCGCCCTCGGCCGTTTGTCCGCCGGCATCGCCCATGAGGTGAACAACCCTATCGGCATCATTCTGTCGCGGATCGAGATCATGCTCCTCGACGCCCAAGCCCTGCCGCTGCCCGGCAAGGTGGCGGAGGATCTGCGCGTTCTCCACCGTCACGCGCGGCGGGTGGCGGGCATCGCGCAGGGCCTGCTGTCCTTCGCCCGGGAATCCTCGGGAGTGCGGAGGCCGCTGGATCTGAACGACCTTGTGGAGGAGACGTTGTTGCTGGTCGAGAAGGAGGTGGCCAGGGCCGGCGTTACGATTCGACGCGCCTTCGTCCGCGACTTGCCACCCGTGCTCGGCGACAGCGGCGCTCTCCAGCAGGTCGTGCTGAACCTCGTGACCAATGCGCGTGATGCGCTCGGTAGCGGCGGCGAGATCGCGCTAGAGACGAGTGTGGTGGCGGACCGTCCCGGAGCGGCCCGGTTGACCGTGCGGGATACCGGGCCCGGCATCTCGCCCGACATACTGCCGAAGATCTTCGATCCGTTCTTCACGACCAAGTCCGAGGGTACCGGGCTCGGCCTGTCGATCTCCTACGGAATCGTGCGCGACCACAAGGCGACGATCGACGTGGAATCGCGGCCGGGGGAGGGGACCGCCTTCATCCTCACCTTTCCGTCCATGGGAGAGGACCTGCGATCATGAGCGACGCTCGCGTCCTGATCGTCGACGATGAGCCCGATATGGTCGAGAACTGTACCCGGATTCTTGGCCCCGCCGGCTATGAGTGCCTGACCACTACGGACCCGCGCCAGGCCCTGGCCATGCTCGAGGCCGAGCGTCCCGATCTCCTGCTCACGGATCTCAAGATGCCTCACATGGACGGTATGGAGCTGCTGCACCGGGCGCGGGAGCTCGACCCCATCCTGCCCGTCATCATGATCACGGCTTTTGCCACGATCGAATCGGCCGTGGCCGCGGTCAAAGAGGGCGCCTTTGACTATCTGCCGAAGGATTTCTCGGTGGATCAGCTCCGCCTCGCGGTGGAGCGGGCCGTGCGCCACCGGGGTCTTCAGCGCGAGAACCGCAACCTCAGGGAGCAGCTTGCGCAAACCTACGGCTTCGAAAATATCGTGGGACGCAGCCTCGCCATGAGCCGGGTGTTCGAGCTGGTGCGGAAGGCCGCACGATCGGAGGCCAACATCCTCGTGATCGGAGAATCCGGCACGGGCAAGGAGCTCATCGCGCGCGCCATTCACGCCAACAGCCCACGCACGGCAGAGTCCTTCGTCCCCGTAGACTGCGCCTCGCTCCCGGAGCCGCTCCTCGAGTCCGAGCTCTTCGGGCACGAGAAGGGCGCATTCACGGGTGCCGTGCGCAGCAAACGCGGTCTCGTGGAGGCCGCGCATGGAGGGACGCTCTTTCTCGACGAGATCGCGGAGCTGCCCCTGGGACTTCAGGTTAAGCTCCTGCGGACGCTCCAGGAGCGGCAGATCCGGCGCGTGGGCGGCACCGGCTTGATCGACGTGGACGTGCGTCTGGTGTCCGCGACCAACCGCGATCTGCGTGAGGCGATCGCCAAGGGCCACTTCCGCGAGGAGCTCTACTACCGGGTCAACGTGGTCGCCATCGAGCTGCCGCCGCTCCGGGAACGCGCGGGGGACGTGCGATTGCTCGCCTATGCTTTCCTGAAACGGTACGGCAAGGAACGCGTGCGCGGGATAGACGACGATACCCTGAGCGCTCTCGACGGCTACCCATGGCCGGGCAACGTTCGGGAGCTCCAGAACGTCATGGAACGTGCCTGTGCGTTGGCCGATGGAGAAGTGATCACGAAGCGAGATCTTCCACGCCAGATCTTGCATGCCGAACCTCCCACGCCTCTGCCGGCTGACCGCCCGCTTAGTGCATTGCCGACAGGGACGGACCTGCCGCTCACGGCCGCCAAGGAGCAGTGGATGGCCGTCTTGGAGGCTACCTATCTCCGCGAGGTCCTCGCACGACACCGCGGCAACATCTCGGCGGCGGCCAAAGCCGCAGGCATCGATCGCAAGACGTTCCATCGCCTGATCAACAAGCACAATCTCAGATAGCCGCGCCTCGTCTCCTCGGATCGCGCGCGGGGAGGCCGTGCCCCATCGAGGCGCAGGTGACCCACCCCACGCTCGGTCGTCGGCGGCAATATTCCGCTTTCCCTCGTGTCTGGTCGTGGCATCTGAGTTGCACGTCGATGCAAGTGACAGATGTTTGTGCATCCTCACGCGGCCCGGAGGTAGGCAATGAAGGCTCGGAAGATTGCGGGTTCGCCAGATCCGTCGAAGCTCACGCCCATGGACCTTGGCTGAGTCGGAAGCGCGTGCCGGCTGGGCTTCGAGGGCGACATGAGCTGGGCGATCTGGATCACCGGGACTTACGGAGGTGGCGGGGCGGCCGTGGCGCGAGCGGCGGCGGCGGCGATCCTTCGCTCTCGCGGCGAATTGGTGTGCCTCCTCGACGTCGATACGATTCAGGGATGTCTCTCGTCGGCGCCAGAACTCTCCGAGGATGACCGCGAGCTGATTCTCGGCGCACTCGGCTACGTGGCAGTGCGGCTTGTAGACGCCAGGGTCCCCGTCATCATCGAAGCGAAGGCGGCCCGCCCTCGGTTGCTCGAGCTCCTGCATGGTGGGATCCCGCGTTTTGCCGAAGTGCGGCTCCAGTGTCCCTCTGCTGCGTGCCGCCCGCGCGAGCACATCGTCGCCGTCCATCCCGCTGGCTCTGACGTCCGGGTGTCTGGGCGACAGCAGGAGACGCCGGGGCCCGGCGAGGACATCACTGGTGAGTCTGGTCGGCCGCCGGAACTCTTGATCGACATGATGCACACGAGCATTGCCACGGCAGGCGAGGAAGTGGCCTCGTTGGCGAAAAGCCTCGCGATAGGTGTGCCGGCGACCCGGGAGCGTCGCCTGGGGTGGGCGATCTGGATCACGGGTCGTCCGGGTAGCGGAAAGACGACGTTGGCTCGACGGGTAACCGAGAGCCTGAGCACACGAGGAGTAGCCGTCCAGGTCCTCGATCTTGCGTCGGCCCGAAGAGCGATCGTCGGGCGCGAGTTGGCGACCGAGGAGCAGGAGGCGTTCGTCAATCGAGCCCTCACTCTCGCCGCGAAGATGGTGACGGAGTCCGGAGGAGCGGTCGTTCTCGATGCGACCGCCCCCCGGCGTGCCTGGCGCGAGCGGGCGCGCAAGTGGATCGCGCATTTCGCAGAAGTTCAGCTGGTCTGCCCGAGCGAGACTTGCGAGGAGCGTGAGCGGGCGGCCCGCTGGGGTCTGAGCGGAGCGGGATCCATTGACGTGGGAGGGATCGCGGCGGAGCCAGATATCGTGGTCGATTACGAGGAATCGTGGCATCCCGAGCTCCGTCTCCATACGCATGCTCCCGATCTCCTGACGACGGTGGAAGAAGTGCTGCGGCTGGCCACACGGCTCGAGCGGGCCGCCCGCCTTCAGCGCACCGAAGTGGAAAGGACTGAACCATGAAAGTGCGAGAGCTCATGACGGGCGCCCCCATCACCGTGAGCCCCGAGACGCCGGTGTTCGACGCGCGGCAAACCATGATACGGGAGCGAATCCGTCACCTGCTCGTGACCGAGCACCATCGACTCGTGGGGATCGTCACGGACCGCGACATCCGTCTCAATCTGCCTTCGCAAGCGACCAGCCTATCCGTCTGGGAGATGAACTACCTCCTGGCGCAGCTCACCGTGGACAAGGTGATGACCACGGCCGTGATCATTATCGGTCCCGATCTGGACGCGCGGGACGCCGCCCGGCTCATGCTCGAGCACAAGATCGGCGCTCTGCCCGTCCTCGACGCCGAGCACCTGATCGGCATCATCACGGAGACGGATGTGTTGCGGGCGTTCGCGCGGACGCCCGAGCCTCCCGGCCGGATCTGAGTCGCCGTGAACCAGATCCTGGTCCGCTCCGGTCCCACATGCCTGCGTAGCGGCCAAGCGTGCCGAATGTCAGCAGGTCGTGCGTTGCGCTTCGGGAGCGGCTCGAAGTGGGGAGGTGGCCATGAAGGTGCGTGAGCTGATGAACCGCAATGTGATGACGGTCGGCCTCTCGGAGTCATGCCTCGAGGCTGTCGCGGGGATGCACCAATCGGGAGTGAGGCACCTGCCCGTCGTGGATCCGATGGGCGATTTGATCGGCATCGTGACCGACCGTGATTTGCGTCACCATCTCTTCGCGCGGCATGTGCTCGAACAGGTCGGCACGATCTCCGTCGACGCGATCCTCAAGGCAGTCCCCGTGAGCGAGATCATGTCCTCGCCGGTGCTTAGCGCGGAGGCCGATGAGGATGTCATCGAGGCGGCGCGCGTCATGCGCGAGGACAAAGTAGGGTCGCTGCCCGTGGTCGATGCCGAGCGGGTGATCGGGATCGTGACCGATACGGACGTATTGCGCCAGATCTGCCGGATGGATCACACCTGTCCTCGCGACATCGCAGAGATCGTCGTGTCCTATCCGTGAGCCATCTGTGCAAGAGGGAACGACGGCACAGGGGCTACCGGCGCTCACTCCCCGCCAAGTGAGCGGATCGCCGGAGGTGCGTCCAAAAGATGCGACCGGAAGGGCGCATCATGCGTTCTGGAGCGGGCCGCGCTCGACGCGCTGCTCGCCGATCTCGACAGCACGCCAGATGGCCTCAGCGGCGCGGAGGCGCTCGCCCGTCTCACACGATTCGGCCCGAATGAACCCGCGGCGCCGCGACGCTTCGAGCCCATACCTGAGATCGCTGGTTACCTCGTCAACCCTCTCGTGCTGGTCCTCCTTTGCGCAAGCGTCGTGTCAGCGATGTTCGGCCAGCTGGTGAGCTCGGCCATCGTGGCGGCCATGCTCCTCCTATCGATCGCGCTCAACTTCAGCCAGACGTATCAGTCGCAACGCGCGGCACGACGTCTGCGCGAGCGGGTCGGCCAGCGTGCCACGGTCGTACGCGACGGACGCCCATGCGAGCTGCCCGCCCGGGAGGTGGTGCCCGGGGACGTGGTGCGACTCGCTGCCGGTGACCTGGTCCCGGGTGACGGGCGGCTGCTCTCGAGCCGGGATCTCTTCCTGAACGAGGCTGCGCTCACGGGTGAATCTCTCCCTCGCGAGCGCCACGCCCATCGCGCGGGCGTGCCGGAGTCAACGATGGCGGAGGCGCCGGACGTGGTGCTCCAGGGGACGTCGGCCGTGAGCGGGCTTGGAGAGGCGTTGATCGTACGGACGGGTCGCCAGACCGAGCTGGGCCAGATCGCCTCGAGGCTCGTGGGCCAGCAGCCCGAGACCGAATTCGAGCGGGGCACGCGACAGTTCGGGATGCTGATCCTCAAGGTCATCCTCCTGCTCGTCTGCTTCGTATTCTTGGTTAACGCCCTCATCCGTCGTGACCCGCTCGAGTCTTTCCTCTTCGCGGTCGCCCTCGCGGTGGGCTTGACGCCAGAACTTCTCCCGATGATCGTCTCGGTGACGCTGGCGTCCAGCGCCGTCCGCATGGCGCGCAAGAAGGTGATCGTCAAGCGGCTGGCAGCCATTGAGAATTTCGGCAGCATGGACATTCTCTGCAGCGACAAGACGGGTACGTTGACGGTGGGGGAGATCAAGCTCGCCCTGCACGTCGACCCTCGAGGCGAGGAGGACGAGGGCGTGATCCGGATGAGCGCGCTCAACAGCGCGCTTCAAACGGGACTCCGGAGTCCCATGGACGAGGCGATCCTGCGCCATCAGCCCGCGGCCCTCACGCGTTACCGGCTCAAGGATGAGATTCCTTTCGATTTCCAGCGTCGCCGCGTCTCCGTCGTGGTCGAGGACGGCGCCGAGCGGCTCCTCATCACCAAAGGGGCGCCAGAGAGCGTCCTCAGCGTGTGCACAGCGATGGAGATCAGCGGAAAGACATGCCCGCTGACCGGAGATGCGCTCGCGGCGACGGAGGAGCTCTTCCGGCGTTTCTCATGCAGCGGCTATCGAGTCCTGGCGGTCGCATCCCGGCCCGTGAACCCGAAGGCAAACTATGGAGTGGCAGACGAGAGGGATCTCAGACTCCTCGGGTTCGCGGCCTTTCTCGATCCTCCCCGGGACGGCGTGGTCGACATCCTGGCCGCTCTCAAAACCGACGGAGTCGAGGTGAAGATCATCACCGGCGACAACGAGCTGGTGACTCAGAACATCTGCCGCAAGGTCGGGCTGGCTGCCGACCGGATCCTCCTGGGCGAGGATGTGGAGAGGATGGCCGATCCTGCCCTCGCCAAGGTAGCGGAGGGAACACAGGTCTTCGCCCGCGTATCGCCCATGCAAAAGAATCGGATCATCCTGGCCCTCCGCTCGCGCGGCCACGTGCTCGGCTGCCTAGGCGACGGCATCAACGACGCGCCAGCGCTGCGGTCGGCCGACGTCGGCATTTCTGTCGACAACGCCGTGGACGTGGCGCGCGATGCTGCCGACATCATCCTGCTCGAGAAGCGGCTCGACGTGCTCCACGACGGTGTGCTCGAGGGCCGGCGGAGCTTCGGCAACATCATGAAATACGTGCTCATGGGTACGAGCTCGAACTTCGGCAACATGCTCTCCATGGCGGGCGCCTCGCTGTTCCTGTCTTTCCTCCCCATGTTGCCGCTGCAGATTCTCCTCAATAACTTCCTGTACGATCTGTGTCAGGTGCCCATTCCTTCGGATCGCGTGGATGGCACCTACACGTTGAAGCCGATGCGCTGGAACGTCAGCTTCATCCGGCGGTTCATGCTGCTCATCGGACCGCTCAGCTCCATCTATGACCTCCTGACCTTCTGCGTCATGTTGGGCATCTTCCATGCAGACGAGCGACTCTTCCGGACGGGCTGGTTCGTCGAGTCGCTCGCGACGCAGACCCTGGTCATTTTCGTCATTCGTACGGCCGGGCGACCCTGGGAGAGTCGCCCAAGCGCGGCTCTCGCCGGCGGCGTGTGCGGCTGCGTGGCGGTTGGCACCCTCTTGCCCTTCACGCCGGCGGCGCCATGGCTGGGTTTCGTGCCTTTGCCGCCACTCTTCTTCGCTATTCTCGTGCTGATGATCTTGACCTACCTGAGTCTCGTCGAAGGCGCGAAGCGCTGGTTCTATCAACTTTCACCGATGTAATCTCTCCGAAGGATCGATGATCGAACGGCCGCGGGTCACTGGCGCCTGAGCTCCGGCTGCTCATGACTCCCGGTGAAGGAGGACAGCGTGGGTATCAGAAGGAGCCGCGTCAAGAACAAGAAGAACAAGCGGGTGGTCGGCGCCATCGCGGTCAAGCGAGAGGAGACTCTGAGGCGCGCGGGCAAGGGTAACCGCCGCGGCCGGCGCTCGCCTCATGCGTGAGGGAAAGTAGCGTGGGGCACCGGAGCCCCGGATGGGCACCGGGTGCCTCAGCGCGACACGACGCGCTCGGCGGCTACCCCTGACAAGGGCTAGGCAAATCGGCGAGTTGAGTACCACCGTGAGCTCGCCGGGACGTGGCATTCCTCTTGCTCTTCCGTTCGAGCATGAAGATCCGTAATCTCGTGTTCGCGACAGATTTCTCCCGCGCCTCGGAGACCGCGGGGCAGGTGGCCCGCGAGGGAGCTCTGGAAATGGGCGCGCGGCTGCACATCGTCCATGTCGTGCCGGCGGGCAGCGATCCGGCAGGAGCCGCCGTCGCTCTCACGGAGATAGCAAGGAGGCTTGGCAGAGGCCTCGTCTTCGAGACCGCGCTTCTCGCAGGAAGAGCGGCCCACGAGATAGTCAGCTATGCTCGTGACAAACGGGTCGACATGATCGTGATCGGCACGCATGGACGGACGGGCCTGAGCCGACGGATTCTAGGCAGCGTCGCTGAAGCCGTGGTGCGGCTCTCCCCCTGCCTCGTGTTGACCGTCCCGTTCGGCTATGCCCCGGAAGGCTCGACGACGACCTCCGATCTCCCTCTGCCCGCGGTGGAGCGCTGTATCGTATGCGCCGGCAACACGGACGACCTGATCTGCGCAGCATGTCGTGATCGAATCCGCGGCGAGGCTCTCGAGCGAAAGCTCGAGACGGAACGCGCCGGTCGGCGCGGGGCGCCTGCCTAGCGGGTGCGCGCGACGCGCTGGCCCGCGCTGGCGTAGCCGCGCCGCTTAGGGAACCTCAACCTCCTTCTGACCATGTCGACTCTGCGCTCGCTCGCGCCCTTCTTCGATCCTCAGTGTGTCGCCGTCGTCGGCGCCTCCCGTAATCCTTCCAAGGTCGGCGGTAGCGTGCTCGCCAACCTCCGCTCGGCCGTCCTGGCGACGGATGCCCCGATCGACGTCGCGGTGATCACCGTGCCGGCGCCTGACGTGATGGCTGCCCTCACGGACTGCGCGCGCAAGGGCGTGGCGGGCGCGGTCGTGCTCTCGGCGGGATTCCGTGAATCCACTGAAGCCGGCCGGCAGCGCGAAGCCGAGCTTCGGCAGTGGTTGCCCACACAGCGGATTCGGCTCATCGGACCGAACTGTCTCGGATGGATCCCTCCCTCGCGCCATCTCAACCTGACCTTTGCCCCTGGTATGCCCGAGCCTGGCGGCATCGCTTTCATTTCTCACGCGGGCGCTCTGGCCGTGGCGATTCTGGACTGGGCCCGCGACCGACGAATGGGCTTCTCGTTCTTTGCCAGCCTCGGGAACCAGGCCGACCTGAACGAGAGCGATCTGCTGGAGGCGGCCGCCGACGATCCCGAGACACGCGTGATCCTCACGTACCTCGAAGGCGTCGCGCACGGACGGCGCTTCTTCGAGACGCTCCAGACGGTCGCCGGGCGGAAGCCCGTCGTGGTGCTCAAGGCGGGCCGATCGGCGGAGGGAGCGCGCGCGGTCTCCTCTCACACCGGCGCGCTGGCCGGCTCGGATGCGACCTTCGATGCGGCGGTTAGACAGGCAGGAGCCGTACGGGTCTCGCGGGTCGAGGAGCTCTTCGACGTCGGCCGCGCACTCGCGAGTCAGCCGCTTCCGCGTGGCCGCCGCCTTCTCGTGGTCACGAACGGGGGAGGGCTGGGCATGGTGTCCGCCGACGCTGCGCGCTCCGCGGGCATGCAGGTTGAGCCGCTGCCGGACACGGTGCAGGCCAGGCTGGCCGCCGTCCTGCCTTCCACGGCGAGCCTTGCCAATCCGGTAGATCTCGTCGGAGACGCCGACGCGGCACGATACAGCCATGCACTCCACGCCCTAGGGCAGGAGAGCGGGGACGCCTTGCTGGTCGCGCTCACGGCGCAGGCGGCCACGGACTCAGTCGGGGTCGCCCGCGCCGTCATCGGTGCGACGCGCAGCTGAGCGATACCCGTCGTCGCGGCCTTCGTCGGCGGTGCGCGAGCGATGCCAGGAGCGCGAGCACTCGAAGAGGCAGGCATCCCGGCATATGCCTTTCCTGAGCCCGCCGTCGAGGCCTTGGCGAGCATGGCCCTGCTCGCGGGCCGTCGGCACAGACTGCCGGAGCCGGCGCGGTACGCCGTCGACTCCGCGAAGGTCCGCTCGATGCTTCGCCCGCTGAAGGCCACGCAAGGCCCTCGCCTCGGGCTGCTCGCGCTGGCCCCGCTCCTCGGCGCCTACGGCATCGCATGCGCCGTCGACCAGGCGGCCAGCACTCCGCGTGAGGCTACCGTCATCGCGGAGCGGCTCGGGTTCCCTGTGGCCTTGAAGATCTTGTCTCCGGACATCATCCACAAGACGGAGGTAGGCGGTGTCATGATCGGGCTCAACTCCGCCGAGGAGGTATCGCGGGGTGCTGACACGGTGCTCGGCCGCACCCGCTCGGCGTGTCCCACGGCGAACATCGCGGGTCTGCTGGTCCAGCCGATGGTCCCCCCCGGTCGCGAGTTGCTGCTCGGCATGATACGTGATTCGCAGTTCGGGCCCTCGGTGACGGTGGGATTCGGCGGCATCTATGTCGAGGTGCTGAAGGATACCGTCACCCGCCTCGCCCCCCTCTTGCCTGATGAAGCGCTCGAGATGCTCGACGGCCTGCGGATGGCGCCGCTGCTGCACGGGGTGAGGGGAGAGCCACCTGTCAACCACTCTGCGCTCGCCGACACGATCTGCCGGTTCGCTCAGCTCGCCGTTGACGTGGCCGAATTGCGGGAGATCGAGCTCAACCCGCTCGTGGCGAGTCCATCGGGCGTCGTGGTGCTCGATGCTCGGGGCGCACTCGAGTGATGACGGATTTGCTCGTGCCGACCGAGGCGTCCCTGTCCCATGGCTGGGGAGTCGTCGCCTCGACGGCGCACCCTGCTTCAGTCAAAGAGTCAGAATCACTGACATTGCCGTGTGGCACTCGGGTTGCACCCCCTTGAATGTGGCAGCTTGCCGCTCCGAAAAATGGGAGGCGGGGCAAACTGAGTGGCGTACATGGCAGAGCGGACGGGAGGAGGCAGACAATGTACAAGCACATCTTGATTCCGACTGATGGGTCGGCCCTTTCGGAGGTCGCCGTGCGGCAGGGCGTCGCGCTGGCAAAGTCGCTGGGTGCCAGCACGACGGCGATCACGGTCACGCCGACGTTTCACACGCTTGCGTTCGCGCCCATGATGATCACCGACACGGAAGAACGGTACGAGAAGGACTGCAAGGCGCTCGCTACGAGATATCTCGGGAGCGTGCTAACAGCCGCGACGGCCGCCGGCGTGCCCTATACGGGAGTGCATGTCATCCACGATTTGCCCTATGAAGCCATCATCGAGGCGGCGAAGAAGAACCAGTGCGACCTCATCGTAATGGCCTCGCACGGGCGCAAAGGCGTGAGCGCCCTCGTGCTGGGGAGCGAGACGACCAAGGTGCTGACGCACAGCAAGATCCCGGTCTTGGTCTGCCGGTGACGTTTCGGCGCTTCTCACCGAGGGTGAGCGATGATGTCACCCGCTCCGGAGACGCAGGATCTACCGTCGCCGGCCCTCGGTCCGTCGAGGATCGACGGGCCGCGCGCGGCCTCGCGCGCCACGTCGGCTCCGCGTCGCCCCTTGGCGATGCTGATGCCCGCGTTGGCCAGAGCAGGGGCGTCATTGAAACCGCTTGCTGTCCACTCCATACCGACGACGGAGCTCCTTACGAGGCTCACTACAGAAGGCGCTCATGGCTTGTCCCAAACGGAGGTCGATGAGCGTCTGTCCCGTTTTGGGTCGAATGTATTGCCAGAAGCACCGCCTCGCTCCGCTTGGTTGAGGCTGCTCGACCAGTTCACAAGCCTGCTTATTATCATCTTGATCGTCGCCGCCGCTCTCGCAGCTTTCGTCGGCAATATCAAGGATGCAACCGTGATCCTCGCCGTCGTCGTGCTCAATGCATTGCTTGGCTTCTATCAGGAATATCGCGCCGAGCAGAGCCTGGCAGCACTGCGGAGCATGTTGCCGACGAGAGCTAAGGTGCGCCGCAGTAGCGCCGTCACTGAAGTACCCGCGGAAAGGTTGGTTCCTGGCGACATTGTGCTGTTGGAAGCCGGGGATCGTGTTCCAGCGGACGGGCGGCTTATTCGAGCGGCGAATGCCGCGGTTGACGAGTCATCGTTGACGGGCGAGTCGATGCCGATTCAGAAAGATCCAGAGACCTTGCCGCCGCCGGAAGCCCCGATTGCCGAGCGACTGAACACACTTTTCATGAATACACTGATCTCTCGCGGCCGCTGCGAGATGGTCGTGACACAGACCGGGTCTGAGACGGTGGTGGGCAAGATATCGAGAGAGCTCTCCGCGACCCAGGAAGGCCCAAGCCCGCTTCAAGTCCAGCTCCATATTCTCGGTAAGCGGCTGGGTGGTATCGCCCTCACACTCGTGGCGCTGCTCGGCTTTCTCGAATATCTCCGCACCCTAGATATGGCGCACGCTCTTCTCGACGCCATTGCCTTGTCGGTCGCCGCGGTCCCCGAAGGTCTTCCGGCAGTCGTGACCGTCACCTTGGCACTTGGCATGCGGCGCATGGCTCAGCAGCGCGCCATCGTGAAGCGGCTCGCCAGCGTCGAAACGCTCGGCTCCACGACCGTGATCTGCTCCGACAAGACGGGAACCCTGACGCTCAATCGAATGACCGTCCGGGCGTTCCACTTCCGAGGGCTGCGATTTGCGGTCTCGGGAGAAGGCTATGACACAGGAGGTAAGATCACACCCGAGGTCAAAGACCTGCCGGAGGTCAGCTTACGTCCGCTGCTGGTGCCGCTGGTACTCTGCAACGACAGTGAAGTGAAGAATGGCTCGGTCATCGGTGATCCAATGGAAGGGGCTCTGCTTGTCTTGGGGCTGAAGGGTGGCGTCGAGCGGGAGGCCTTGCTCGGTGTGCAACCGCGCATCGCCGAGATACCGTTCGATGCTGCGCACAAGTTCATGGCGACGTTCCATCGCGATCAGAGTGTCGTGCACGTCTACGTCAAGGGGGCACCGGACGTTCTGCTCTCACGATGCGAACGTGAACTGTCGATGGATGGTGAACGACCATTCGGTGCACTCGAAAGAGCCGAGATTGACCACGCATACAAGGCGCTGGCCGCGCAAGGATTGCGGGGCCTGCTGATCGCATCGACCTCAATTCCGGCCGCGAAGTTCGACGAAAGATCAGAGCTGCACGAGTTCGTGTCCGGCCTGACGTTTGTAGGATTGATCGGTCTCATGGATCCACCCCGGCCAGAGGTAAAGGATGCGATTGCTCAGTGCAAAGTCGCGGGCATCCGCGTGAAGATGATCACGGGGGATCACAAGGATACTGCGCGGACGATCGCCAAGGAGCTTGGAATTGAGGGGGAGGCAATCACAGGTCTTGAGATCGAGTCCGTCGACGCCCTCGACCTTGCAGAGCGCATCGAGCACATTGGCGTATTTGCGCGCGTTGCACCCGAGCACAAGGTCAAGATCGTTCGGGCATTGAAGACCAAGGGTCACGTCGTCGCCATGACGGGAGACGGTGTCAATGATGCGCCGGCTCTAAAGGCATCTGACATCGGTGTCGCGATGGGAATGAGCGGTACAGCCGTCAGCAAAGAAGCGGCCAGCATGGTGTTGACAGACGACAATTTCGCCACGATTGTGAAGGCTATTCGCCAGGGCCGCACGCTCTATGACAACATCATCAAGTTCTTACGCTTCCAGCTCTCGACGACCGTTGGTGCGGTGCTGACGGTGTTTTTTGCACCGCTGGTGGGCCTGCCCGAGCCATTCACCCCCCTACAGATCCTTTGGGTCGCAATGATCATGGATGGGCCACCAGCCGTGTCTCTGGCCTTGGATGCAGAGCGGCCCGGCCTGATGCATGAGCCGCCGCGGCCGAGCGACATACCGCTGCTTCCACTCTATCGTCTCGTCAAAATCATCGGGTTTGGTATGACGATGATGGTCGGCACACTGCTGGTGCTTCACTATGGGCTGCGCGTCGGCGATCCAGCACGGGCCACGACACTGGCGTTCACGACGTTCGTCCTTTTTCAGTTCTTCAATGCGTTCAATGCTCGCGTAGAAGGCGGCTCTGCCTTGAACGCGCAGGTGTTCAGCAACCTGATGCTCTGTTGGTGTTTGGCCGGTATGGTCGGTCTACAGGTCTTGGTGGTGAGCTGGGGGCCCGCTCAGTCCGCGTTCGAGCTGACCAGCCTCGGCGTTGACGATTGGCTGATCGCCACGGGCGTAGCATCGACCGTCCTACTGCTGGAGGAGGGTCGCAAGCTTGGGCTCCGAGCCTTGCGGGCGCCGCGGATTGCCCTCAGCCGAGCGTCCCTCTGCCTATCTTGAGGTCAATGAAACGCTCACATAGATCGGCGTATATCATTGTGAACCGTCATGCGGTTGGCGCACCCGACGTGAGCCAGTAGCTCTCGCCGCTGGCCGACGACGCTGTCCGGACGATATCCTGTTCCGGCGGGTTCCGGCCACCTATGTGAGGATCGCGATGCCTGAGACACGCGAATTCCGTGTTCTGCTGGCGACGGACGGCTCGAGCCATTCACGCGCCGCGATCGCCACGGTGCGCAGCTTTCCCTGGCCGCTACACACGCGTGTGGCCGCTGTCGTCGGGGCTCGCAGTGGCGGTAGCCTTGGACGGCTCCGGCCAGCGAGCGAAGCGTGGCGCCGACATGTCGAGCGCATAGCGGCCGGCGCGCGTCGCAGCTTGCGTCAGACATGGCCCGACGGTGAGGTGACCGTGGTCGACGCGGCACCGGTCGACGCCATCTTGAGGGAGGCTCGCCGGCGCCGGGCGAACATCATCGTGCTCGGGTGGCGAGGTCACGGACCCGTGAGCCGACTGCTGATGGGTAGCGTGTCGCGGGGGGTAGTGCGGCGCGCCCCCTGTCCGATCCTGGTCGTTCGCCGTAGACATGATGTCCGGACCGTCGTCGTCGGCGTGGACGGGTCGCCCAATGCTCGGAAGGCTGTCGCGTTTCTTGCGGCCTTGAAACCGCGGCGGGGTGCTCGTGTCGTGCTCGTCCAGATCGTCGAGCCCCTCACCGTGCCTTCCGCCAGCCTCCTGCCGGGGACGGCGCGGACGGTCATTCTTCGCGAGGCGAGGAAGACCAACGCCGATCGATTGCGCCGAGCGAGGCGAGAGCTGCGAACAATGGCGCCGGCGCTGAAGCGAGGCGGTTGGGCGGTCCGGACACAGGTCCGACTCGATGTTCCCCTGCGCGGCCTGCTCGAGGCGGTGAAGGTCCTGGAGGCGGATCTGCTCTGCGTCGGCGCTCGCGGCGTGGGTGGCTTCGAACGGCTCGTGCTTGGCAGCGTGGCCGAGGGAGCCCTCGATCGATCGCCCGTTGCCGTCCTGCTCGTTCGCTAACGGGTAACGGCTCGCATGTGGCCTGCCGGACTGGGGAGGCCGCGCCCCAGATGCCCCGCTCGTGCCTCATGGCCGGGTTGTTGCCAACCTTTGAACTCCTTGTCTCATAAGCAATTCCCCGTGGCACCTCCGTTGCTTTTGGATAGTTGCCGAGAGCCGCTCGGCTGGTCCAGTCAGAGAAAGGAGGATGCCATGAGAGCGATGATGCCGTGGACCGGGATGAGCAATCTGAAGCAGGAGCTCGAGCGCTTCTTCGGCCCGTTCGGCGAGCTGAAGCTCGAGGAGTTCCCCGCAGTGGGCGACTGGGCGCCCAGCATGGACGTCTCCGAGACGAAGGAGGCGCTGGTGGTCAAGGCGGAAGTGCCGGGCCTCGATCCCAAGGACATCCAGATCTCGCTGCAGGAGCAGTACCTGACGATCAAAGGGGAAAAGACTCAGGAGAAGCTGGACAAGGAGGAGCGCTATCACCGGGTGGAGCGCTTTTACGGAAGCTTCGCGCGCAGTGTGCGGCTTCCCGTGGGCGTGGATGGAAGCCGGGTGACCGCGAGCTTCAAGAACGGGCTGCTGACAGTGACGCTGCCCAAGACGGTCGCGGCCAAGGGCACGACCATCCCCATCAAGGCGGAGTAGCGTGATGGGACGGCGATCGGACGTCTCCCGGGACGCGAGGCCGCCGTCCCCTGAGTCACATCGTGGCTGGATGCGGCACGGCGGCGAGGGACCAGTCGAGCAAGGCTCTGAAGGCAGGGCCCCATGCCCCGCGGCGGAGGGGCGCAAGCGGGAGGACGACACATACCTAGCCCTGGCCCCGCCGGTCTCGGTGCTCTTGTACTGGGCGGCGAGGCCGTGAGGCGTCGAGACAGCTGGGTCGGACAGGAGAGGATGATGAGAGCGCGTGATCTCATGACCCCAAATCCCGTGACCGTGGCGCCGCTCGCATGCATCGCCGAGGCCTGGGATCTTATGCGCGAGCTGAAAATCCGGCACATGCCCGTGGTCGCCAACGGTGCTCTCGTCGGCATGTTGAGCGACGGAGATCTCGCCCACCTCGACATGACGAGCATGCTCACCTTGGACGCCCCCGAAGTGTTTCGGCAGGAGCTGGCGACTCCGGTCGCGAAGGTGATGCATCCGGATGTAATCGGTGTCGAGCCGGAGACGGGGCTGGGCGAGATCGTGGACCTGCTCCTCGGGCACAAGGTGGGGGCGTTGCCGGTGGTCGCCTGGGAGACGTACGAGGTGTTGGGCATCGTGAGCTATATCGATGTTTTGCAGGTCATCCGCGACCGTCTGGAAGAATAGTGGGGCGCACTGCTGGTCTACCGGGAGGCCCGGCGATGAAAGAGACCCCGGGATTGCTTGAAGCCGACGCAGTGGTCGAATTTCGCGAGCGCCTTCGGAATGCGCGGGCAGAGTTGCTGCGCACCGTGCTGCTCACCGGCGACGGGATGCGGGCCGTGGGCGACCGCGAGCCGGGCACGCTCAGCGAAGACTCGGTACGAGGGGTTATCACCGATCTCGTGGCGTCCCTCAACGGCCGCGAGCAACGTGAGCTGGATGAGATTCAGGAAGCGATGGCTCGGCTCGAGACGGGCAGCTTCGGCGCCTGTGAGATCTGTGGTGCTTCGATCTCGCTTCCCCGCCTGCGCGCCATCCCTTGGGCTCGGCATTGCCTCGCCTGCCAGTTCCGACAGGAGCGGCGTGCGTGATGCAGGAGGTGGCATGCGGCTGGAGCCGATGGATCGTGGGGATCGCTATGGGCGCTGCGCTCGGCTTCTTCGCGCCAATGGCGTTCGGACAGGACAGCGCGCTGGTGGCCCGCGGCAAGCAGATTTTCAACGACCAAGGCTGCTACGGCTGTCACACGATGGGCAAGGGTGGCACGCCCATCGCCTTTGACCTCTCCAAGATTGGCTCCAAGCGCTCGGAAGAATATCTCCTCCGATGGCTTGAGGATCCGAAGGCGCAGAAGCCGACCGCCCATATGCCGAAGCTCGCGCTGACCAAGGGCGAGTCGCGTGCCCTCGCGGCCTACCTCGCCTCGCTGAGGTAAATGGCCCGTGCTACTCGAACGTGGACGGTGCGGGGAGGTTCGAGACTGGATGACACGGCGGCCGGCCACGGTCACGCCGGACTGCTCAATGGGCGCGGCCATCACGCGGATGCGACGCGCGCGTATTCGCCACCTGCTCGTCGTGGACGCCGACCGCTTGGTGGGCGTCATCTCGCATCGAGACTGGAGCCGGATTCCCATGGGGGCCGCCGCCCGCGGTTGGGAGAAGCAGCCTGTGCGGCGCATCATGACCGAGGACCCCGTGACGGTGGCTCCGGAAATGCTGTTGGCCGACGCCGCACGGGTCCTGCTTGAGCGCAAGATCGGCTGTCTGCCCGTCCGCGACGGAGATGCCATCTGCGGCATCTTGACCACTTCCGATGCGCTCGAGGCCCTGCTGTCGGCCCTGCGTTAGCCGAAGCACCACCACCGCGATGCGAGAGGGGCGGAACCCCGAGTTCGAGTACGTCCCTGAGTGGTCTTCGCTATCGTCATGCTGGTCGTGGCATATGGGCACGACCCTCGCCAGGGTCGTTTCCGCGACGCTCATGAACACGCCGGGCATGCGGGTTTGATAGACATCGGTTTAGGGCTGATCTCAATACCTGGCGCAGGATTGCCGGGGTATATCCGGCTCGGCAAGTGCCATCGCGTGACGATCGACGGCCGTGATACACACTGTGTAGCTCATCCGCGCTAACGCGGAGCCAACACAGCAACCGAGGTCGACCGATGGCGGGCCATATCGGGGAGTTTCCCTCGAAGAAGTTCCGACCCGGTGAAGTGATCTTTCATCAGGGAGATCTCTCGTGCTCGGAAGCGTATCTGGTCGACGGAGGTCGGATCGAGATACGGAGGCGGAATGGAGAGCATGAGCGCGTGCTGAGGACGCTCGTGAGGGGCGATCTTCTCGGGGAGGTTGCGCTGTTCCGAGATGCGCCGCACTCGGCGACGGCGGTGGCCTTGGAGCGGGTCACGCTGATTGTGCTCCCCTCCCACCGTCTCGAGAACATAGTGCGAACCCATCCGGGACTGGCCCTTGCGCTGATCAGGCAGCTCGCGCGGATGGCGGCTTTGGGGGCCGGCGCGGACGACACGGCCTCGTAGGGTCGGCATGCTCCCCTCTTGATCTCGGAGAGTCTAGCAAGGACGAAGGAACTCACGTCCGGAAAGTCGGTCGCGGCAAGGAAGGCCGGCACACTTGGAGGCCGGGCTCGCGCAAGCTGCGGCGCTGCATCGGAGGGCGCACTGGCGGCTCGACTTCGTGGCTGCCGAGAACTCGATGGGCTTCCACGTCCCGCAGGAGATGGCGCGCATGCCGGGGGAAGCGATCGACTACGCTCGCCAGTGGCAACTCGAGGCCGCCGGGGCGGCGGTGAAGAAGTAGCAGCGATTCTGCGATGCCATAAGAGATAGGCAAACGGGGCTCGCTCACGGATCAGGGCGCAGGGCAGCGTGATATCTTCTCGCCGATGGCCACCAGGGAACGCACGGCGGTGCTCAGGTCCAACCCCGTCTTCGCCCAGCTGCCGGCGAACGAAATCGAGGCGCTGAGCGGAGCCGCCCAGGAAGACAGCTATCGTGCCCGAGAATACATCTTCATGGAGGGCGACCGCGCGCAGTGGCTCTGTGTGGTGAAGGCGGGGCGGGTGAAGATCGTGAGGCACTCGCGCGCGGGCAAGGAGGTAATCCTCGAACTGCTGGGTCCCGGAGAGATTTTTGGTGGGGTGGCGGTGATCGAGCAGCGGCCCTATCCCGCGGCGGCCCAGGCCGTCGAGCCCACCACCGTGCTCAAGATTCCAGCGGAGGCCCTGGTTGCCGCGAGCGAGCGGCATCCGGCCATGATCAAGGAAATGGCGCTCATGATCGGGCGGAGGCTCCGCGGGGCCCACGACTCGGTCACGTCGCTCTCGGTGGACCCCGTCGAGGCTCGATTGGCCGCGGCGCTCTTGAGATTGGCCGGGCGCGATGGCGCGCGGACCAACGTCGGCTTGGCCCTCCCTTTCCACCTGACGCGCCAGAGCCTGGCCGACATGACGGGGACCACGGTGGAAACGGCTATCCGTGTCATGAGCCGCTGGCTCAAGGCAGGACTCGTCCTCGATGAGGGCGGACGCCTCGTCATCGCGAACGGGCCGGCCCTTCGCGAGATCGCGGCGGGCGAGCTCGGCACTGACTCCCTATGACTCCTGGGGTCCGCCGTTACACCGGGACAGGATTCGTGTTCCGGCTCGCCGGCCTCGTCCCGGGCGGCTGGATTACCATCTCCGAGTTCGTTGCGGGTCGCTGCCCGCCGAGGCTTTACATGACGCCCACGTCCAGCTGCTGCACGTGGGCTTCATGCTGATGATGGTGATGGCCGTGGCGATCTGGATTTTTCCTCGCCCGGTCAAGGATGACCACCATTGCCGCCCGGAGGTTGCCGAAGCGACTGGGTGACGACCGTGGCGTCGCGTTCGCATGCCTCCAGCCGCCGCCCAGCACTGATCCACCTGGCTTGCTCTTCGTGTCACCGCCTATGACGGCCGTCATAAGCGCCTCTCGCACGGGAAGGTAGGCTGGCGTCAAGGAGGAAGCACGCCATGACTCACGAGTGCGGTTGCCACGCTCAATCGGCTGGGGGTGTGGGCGTCCCGATCACCCCGGATCTCACGGTCGCCCACGTCGCTCACAACTACCCGGAGGCCCTGCAGGCCATGAAGGCGATGGGCATCAATCACTGCTGTGGAGCACATCTCTCGCTCCGAGAGGCGGCGGCTTCGGCGGGCATCGAGCTCGAGGCGCTGCTGGACAACCTCAACCGCCCAGCCGCCGCGAAGGTGTGAGCGTGGCCACGGACCGTCCCGAAGCGCTTGCCCGTCTGCCCAGGGCGAATGAGGTCCATCTGGATGTCCGGGAGGACATACGCCAGGCCCAGGAGCCGATCGGTAAGATCATGCAAGCGGTCAAGGAGTTGGGCCCGAAGGAGGCCTTGGTCCTGCGCGCGCCCTTCGAGCCGGTGCCGCTCTACGCGGTCCTCGGCAAGCGCGGCTTCGCGCACTGGACCGAGCGGCGCGCGCCCGACGATTGGAGCGTGTGGTTCTATCGCGAACCCCGCCCCCTGGACGCCTCCGATGGCCCCCCGCGGGCGACGGCCTCCGACGACAACGATCAGCTCCTCCTCGACCTTCGTGGACTCGAACCTCCAGAGCCCATGGTGCGCGTGCTCGAAAGGCTCGACGC
>Ga0126384_10000440_pt1 | contig 22591 bp, 17 predicted proteins | sample PanSoiMetPlot_36_FD_92543 | JGI IMG/M metagenome (GOLD analysis project Ga0126384, IMG submission 92543) | Tropical forest soil microbial communities from Panama - MetaG Plot_36 | ecosystem: Environmental > Terrestrial > Soil > Tropical forest > Bulk soil | place: Panama | collected 2016-02-17 | reverse complement strand
TATTTTCGCCGGCTCACGACACACCGCATCGCATAGATTTCTTCGGCGATGCAGTCGCATTGATCCGCGAATTTGATCCGGATTCACAACGTTCGGTAGGCCGCGTCACAGAATCGATTATCGTTCCTTTGCGTGAGCTTTCTGTGCGACGCGAGGAATTTATGTCGTGGGCGGAGGCGGCGCAGCATCACTTTGAGGATGATCGTTTTCGACGAGATCTCAGAATTCGGCTCGCTCATGCTGAGCGTGGCGAGCCTTTTCCAGGATGGGAATACCTTATACCGCTGACCCGTCCTCTCACTTCCTCGGCGTTTGATTATTTCAATGATGCGATTCTAGTTATCGATGAACCGGTTGAGATCGAAAAGCGGGCGGCGGATCTATATCGATATCTTGGTGCCCGATTTTCGCTCGCCGATGACGCCGGTGAGTTGGCGCTGCCACCCGACAAACTCTTTTTGACCGCAGAAGAATTGCGGACAAGACTTGAACAATCAACTCGAGTCGAGCTTCGACTGCTGGGCCGTGACGCTGCGGCAACAGACGAGCAGTTTAGTACAACAAATACTCAGCTCGGCTCAGAGGCGGAGCCAGACGGACCCTTTGCTAATCTCGTGCGTCGCCAAAGTGCGCCGCTGTTCCTATTTCCGATCACCCCGGGTATTTCTGACGTCCCGATCATCTCACAGTCGCCTCGGCGATATCATGGCCGCGTTTCGGATATGGCCCACGATCTCGAATCGGAAACTCACACAACTCTATTTGTATTGCCCAGTCTGGGACTTGCGGAACGCGTCAACGAAATGCTCTCGGAGTATGGAGCGAATGCCGACCTGTTACCATCGCCGAATTTGAAGGAACGAGGGCCTTCAGTCCTGTCTACCAATCGAATCGTAACCGTCGGAAGGCTGACGAATGGATTCTCGTTGCCGATCGCCGAGCTCTCGTTGCTGACCGAGAGCGACGTGTTTGGCGATGTAGAAAGACCTTCGCAGCGCACGGTTCCAAGGAAAGCACGAAAGAAACGGACCGCTGCAGCGTTCCTCTCCGATCTGGGAGATTTGAAGGTTGGGGATTACGTTGTCCACGTAGATCACGGGATCGGCCAGTTTCAGGGCCTGCTGCAGATAGCAACCGCCGGCGGTCCGACTGGTAATGTGGCTGCCGGACTGGAGCGCGGTCGCGGTGACACTCGTGAGTTTATGCTGTTGACGTATGCCGAAGGGGCTCGTCTGTACGTTCCGGTGGAGCGGCTTGATCTTGTCCAGCGCTATTCGGCCAGCGAAGGCCACCGGCCTCAGCTCGACAAGTTGGGTGGGATCGGCTGGCAAAAGGCAAAAGCCCGCGCACGCCGGGCAATGCGCGACATGGCTGAAGAGCTGTTGAAGCTGTACGCCGAGCGCCGGCTAGTCAAGGGCCATGCATATGGCGCAGATACGCCATGGCAGCTGGAGTTCGAAGACGCGTTCGAATATCAGTTGACGCCGGACCAGGAAGCGGCAATAGAAGATGTTAAGGAAGGCATGCAGAGTCCGCAGCCGATGGACCGGTTGATCGTTGGTGACGTCGGTTACGGAAAGACGGAAGTGGCTATGAGAGCCGCTTTCAAGGCGGTAATGGAAGGAAAACAGGTCGCGGTGTTGGCGCCCACGACCGTTCTGGTTTATCAGCATTACAAGACTTTTTCGCAAAGGTTCAGTCCTTTTCCGGCACGTATCGAAATGCTCTCGCGTTTCAGATCCAACAAAGAACAGAAGGAAGTGGTAAAAGCGCTGGAATCCGGAGCAGTGGATGTCGTCGTCGGAACACACCGCCTGCTTTCAAAAGATATCCGTTTCAAAGATCTTGGTTTGTTGGTGGTGGATGAGGAACAAAGATTCGGCGTCGCCCACAAGGAACGAATAAAGCAGATGCGCAAGAAGGTTGACGTCATAGCGATGTCGGCTACACCAATACCGCGCACGCTCAATATGTCGCTGGCAGGACTGCGGGATATGTCGGTAATCGAAACTCCTCCGCGCGATCGTTTGGCGATCCAGACACATGTGGTTCAGTTTTCCGATTCTGTCGTTAGATCGGCGATTGAGCTCGAGCTTCAGCGCAGTGGACAGGTCTTCTTCGTGCATAATCGGATCGAGACGATTTACACAATCGCGGAGCTGATCGGCAGGCTCGTGCCGCAAGCCCGTATTGCGGTGGGTCACGGCCAGAAGGCTGAAAAGGAATTGGAAGATGTAATACTCAAGTTTATTCGACACGAGCTTGATGTTCTCGTATGCACCACAATCATTGAAAACGGAATCGACATTCCTCTTGCAAACACAATCATTATCAATCGTGCCGACAAGTACGGTCTTGCCCAGTTGTATCAATTGCGCGGCCGAGTTGGGCGCTCTAACAGGCGAGCTTATTCGTACCTGCTGATCCCGGCGGAAGATACATTGACTGATATAGCGCGGCGGAGGCTTGCGGCGATTCGCGAGTTTTCGGATCTGGGGGCGGGGTTCCGCATCGCCGCCCTCGACCTGGAGCTTCGAGGCGCGGGGAATCTATTGGGTGCGCAGCAATCCGGACAGATCGATGCGATTGGATTTGACCTCTATACGCAGATGCTCGAACGCACTGTTAGGGAATTGAAAGGTGAACCGGTTGAAGACGAAGTGTCTACGGCAATTAACCTGGGCATAGACATTCGGATTCCGGAGGATTTCATTTACGATATGAGCCAGCGGCTCAGAACATACAAACGCGTCTCGTCTGCTGAAAGCGAAGAAGAACTCGCGGATGTGCATGCCGAAATCGCAGACCGCTATGGACCTATCCCGGAGACGGTCGAAAACCTGTTCGAGTACTCACGGCTGCGTCGAGAAACATCAAAGTTGGGCATTATCTCAATCGATCGGGAGGGCGACCGTCTTGCAGTGAAATTCAGTGAGGAAGCAAAGATAGATCCTGAGAAGCTTGTTGCGTTGGTATCAGAGGGCGCGGCAAGCTTTGCTCCGAGCGGCGTGCTGAAGATCAGCCTGGAGTCACAGGACGACCGAGCCCTCTTCGCGGAAGTGCGTAGCTTACTCCTGAGTCGATTACGGTGATAGTGGACCGTTGTGATTTCGCAAGCAATCTAATGAATTGGTCCTGTATGGATGGCCCTCCGTGGCCGACCCTTCTTGCCGCAGTTAACTTATGTAAGAAGGGGCGGCCACGGAGGGCCAGCCGTACAGAACTTCTCTTACACTCCACTAGTTATTAAACCCGCGATCGGCAAGTCTTATCAGTTCGTCGATCGACGTATCGGTAAATCCTCGCGACCGCACTTTCGTGATAAACGCCGCATTGACTCCGTGGTCCTGCATTCTTATCAGCTGATTGATCGGCACATTCTGAAACCCGAGTTCTTTGAGACTGTCGATGAACTTCGGGCTCACGCCGTGATCCTGCATTCTTACAAGCTGTTCGAGCGGCGGGCGACCATAGCCGCGCGCTTCGATCTCCTGGACGAATTTGCCATTCACTCCGTGATCAATTGTTCTGGTCAACTGTTCCAGCGTTAGCCCGGTGTATCCTGCGGCCGCAAGTTCGTTGATGAATCGAGGATTCACGCCGTGATCTACAGTCCTGATTAGCGTCTCAACAGGAAGCTGCTTGAACCCCAGCGCATCAAGCTCCCTTATGAACTTCGGATTCACTCCGTGGTCAACCATTCTGGTTATCAAATCGAGCGACTGAACGTTGTAACCCAACGATTTGATTTCACGCACATATTCCAGCGAGACTCCGTGCTCTCCCATGCGGACCAGTTGCTCAGTGGTGGGTCGCTCGAAACCCTGCAGGTTCAACTCTTCGACAAACGCTATACTCACGTCGTTCATCGCCAGCGACAACAGCTGGTCGTCCGTGGGAGCAGCAAGGCCCCTCTTCTGAAGCTCAGCCGCAAACGCCGGGTTGGTCGTCAGCACGAAACTCCCCGAGCCCTTTCCGTCCTTAAACCAGCCTTCGCAGTTGAACGTTCCCGCGTCACGAACGATTTGAAATCGGACCGGCGAGCCGGATGACATGATCTGCGCGCTGGTAAGACCCTGGAGCCGATCAGGCGACAGGCTGAACGAGTTGATGTTGTTGCCAAAGCCGCGCTTCGTCGAAGGATAGTTCAGGGTGAGCTGATACTGATTTGATCCGCGCGTGGTGTCGATTATCCATTGTCCGGAACGTGAGTCTTGCGCCTGGGTCCGGAGGAAGCAGCTTATGAGTTCAAGTGAGATCAGAGCTGTCAAAGCTATCCTGCTGAGGCGATTTATTGTGGTCATGGGATTCTCCTCTCTTACTTTGCGCGGCTTTGAGGAACTTTGCGTCTTTGCGAGCCCAAAAGCAGGTTTCATCGCGAAGACGCAAAGAACCGTGAAGCTCGCTAATTATTTGTCGTAACCATGAATCTTCATGTCGATCAGCTGGTCGATCGATGCATCGTTGAAGCCGCGTGCCTTCATCTTTTGAATAAACTCCCCGGTGACACCATGAATCCGCATGGCAACGAGCTGATCCGGGGTCACTCGATCGAACCCGAGCGCCTTAACCTCCTTCGCAAACTCGGTGCTCACGCCGTGGATTCGCATCGCCACAAGCTGGTCTATCGCAATCCGATCGTAACCAAGTTCTCTTAGATCCTTGATGAACTCTGGCTTAACCCCGTGAATCCGCATCGCCAACAACTGGTCGATCGGAGGCTCTTTGTAACCCAATTCTCCCAATGCTTTTACAAACTCGGTGGTCACGCCGTGGATTCGCATCGCCACGAGCTGGTCCAGCGGCGGGTGATCGTATCCGAGCGTCTTCAACTCTCCGATGAACTCGGGCCTCACACCATGAATTCGCATAGCAACAAGGTCATCAACCGGCACCTGATCATAGCCCTCGGCTTTGATCGCCTTGATAAATTCCGGACCAGCGCCATGGATGCGCATAGCGAAGAGATTGTCTGTAGTCAGCCGGTCATAACCCAGCGCCTTCAAGTCTCGAACAAACTGGAGGTTGATATCGTGCACGGCCATCGAAAATAACTTCTCGTCCGACAGTTGTTCATAACCGAGACTCCGCATTTCGGCGGCAAAGCTTTGATTCGGCACAAACGTGAATGTTCCTGAGCCTTTTCCCTGCTTGAACCAGCCTTCACAGTTCAGGGTGCCGGCATCTCTGACCACCTGAAAACTGACTGGCGAACCGTTACTTGAGGCTTGAGCCTCACTGAGACCTTTTATGCTGTCGGCTCGAATATCCGACGAGGATGAGAAGCTTCCTCCGCGTTCACTACGGCGGTGAATCGAAAAGTAGACGAAATTGGTTCCGGGCCGCATCTCGAGGATCCACTCGCCCGTCATCGGCGCTTGGGACGACATAATCCCCGTCGACGCGTAGCAGAAGATTGAAATAATGGCGACCAGCGCCGCTCTCAAAATGTTTCTGGACATTTCATGCTTTGTTTTCATTTTTGTCTCCTCGCAGAGGTACCGTAGACTCTGGTCTGCGGACCGTTTGCTCCTCTGGTTGCCGCAAGTTCTGCTGTGCTCACATTCCAGCAGACTAGACAGTCTACGAGTACATCCCGCTCCCTACACGGAACGGGTTCAAGAAACTTGCAATGACCGCCTCGTTTAGTTCTGTTTCGCGGACGGCAGGATTTTCAGCCGGCGCAGTTCTACAAGCTGCTGCGGCGTTACATCGGTGAAGCCGCGGCTCTTAACCATCTGGATAAAATCTGGTGTGATTCCAAACATCCTGAGTTCGGTAATCTCATTCACCGTTGCTCGATCGAGTCCGGCATCTTGAATCGATCGAATGTACTTAGGCGTCACGCCGTGAATCCTCAATCCAATCAACTGGCTGGCAGTCAGTTTTGTGAACCCCATGATCTCGAGCTCCTTGATCATGTCGGCGGTGACTCCGTGTATTCTGAAACCCAAGAGATCGTCTTCTGATAGCCTTCCCGGAACAAAAATCTTCATTGTTTGAATGAACACGGGAGTTACACCGTGAATCGCAAACGCGATCAGCTGATCGCCAGAAAGATTCGGATAGCCTACATCTTTCAGCCCTTGAATAAACCTTGGCGTAACGCCGTGAATCCTGAACGCTACAAACCCGTCCGCATCGGTTGGACCGCAACCGAGAGCTCGCATCTCGCTGATAAATTGGGGGGTGACGCCGTGCACTCCAAATGCGATCAGCTGGCCCGCATCCAAACGGTCAAGCCCCAGGGCCTTGAATTCGTTTGCTCGTGCAGGTGATATGCCATGAATTCGGAGGGCGATAGCCGCATCGGCATCAATCTTCGTTGACAGTATCCCGACCATATCACGTACGAATTGGGCAGTGACACCGTGAATTCTAAAAGTATCCATCTGCTCGCCGTTTGCATTCGTCAACCCGGCAGCCAGAAGCTGCGACCTAAAATCTTGCCCTTCTAAACTCGGGCTGGTTTGAGCTGGCGTTTCATCGGCCGCTGGGCTCGATTCTTCCGACGCCGGTTTACTCGCCTCAAGGCTCGGCGAGATCTCTGGTCCAGAGATTACGGGTTTGTCTGCTTTCGTCCGATTGACAATCGACTGTGGAATGTCCGCCGTCGGTCTCAGGGACGAGTCGGCGGTATCGTTATGCTCAGAAAGTTCAAGAACCTGTTTGACTGCTGCGTTCACACGCGACAGGAACGCCGCCTGAGCACCCAGCAACAGAATGAATACCGCCGCGAGTGCGATGAACCCTGCCATGCCGCCCTCAAACCGATGGAACGCCGGTGAGCGGCCCCGCAGCAATCTCTGAATTCTCATCAGCAGAGATCCGCCGCTTGCCGCTACGGCAAGCTGCGGTCCTGAGCCACGCAGATCCTCAAGCGCAGTTAACGCCCGGGCATATGTCAGCACGTTACCGCACGCGGCAACCGCCAGATCGTCACAACAGTGTTCGCGTTCCTGACGTATCTGGGCCGAAACCCACCACACCGCGGGGTGATAGAAAAACAATGTCTCGATCGATGTCTGCAGAAGATTGACGAGGTAGTCAAACCGGCGTATGTGAGCGAGCTCGTGCGCCAGCAATGCCTCCAACTGCTCGGCGCTGAGGCCAGTCAACGCAGAAGCCGGAAGGAGGATCACCGGTCGGAGCCATCCCACAACTGTTGGAACTTCCACGAGCACTGATTCGCAGAGCCGAACCGGCCTCGAGACTTTGAGCCGTTGACACAACGATGAAAGGCGTGACTCCCATATTCGAATGCTCGGCCCTGTTTCGACTCGCTTAAGCCGGTGAACTACTACCAGGCCGCGGGCGAACCTTAATGATAGGAACAGAACTCCCGCGAACCACAATGCAAGGAACCACGGGATGAATCGCGGCAGAACATCCTGGATCCTTTTTACAATTGCATCTGATGTCGATGCTCGAACGGGTTCGATTTCTTTGTTATCAACCGATTCTACAGAAGGAGGTTGGAATTGCTTTAGCGTTACTCGCTCAAGCTGAATTGCGGCGCCCCACTCATTGGCTGCTTCTGTAGCTGGCAGATCAGCACTCGCTCTAATGATCACCAGGGTCGCTGCTGGTGCAATCAGCATCAACAGCATTGCCATGCAGGCCGTGGTGTATCGGACATTAGCCGAGCGCCGCCGAAGCATCAGGCTTACACTGAAATAAAGAATTCCAATCAATGCGCCTTGCCAGATGAAGTGGATCAAGGTCCAGCCGAGTGCCTGGAAAATGGGTTTGTCGAGCAGGTCGGCTATTGCATTCATTTTCCACCTCGCTCAAACTCGTCCAATATATCTCGAATCTGAGAGAGCTCCTCGTGAGAAGTTACCTTTTTGGAGTTGAGCGCGTGCATCAGCAGGTTTGAAGCGGAACCATCAAAGACCCGGTTAAGGAGGTCGCTGACAAGTTGGCGCTGGGTCTGATGTTGTGCTAGTTCGGCCTCATAGACGTGTGCTCGTTGCTGTTCGTTCCTGCGGACCAGTCCCTTTTCGGTCATGATCTGAAGGGTTTTAAGAACGGTTGTGTAGCCGGTTGGCTTGTCTTGATTGAGGGCTTCTTGCACCTCGCGCACGGTGCTTGGGCCGCGCTGCCAGAGAACTCTAAGGATGCCCAGCTCGGCGTCGGTCGGACGTGGCGGCCCGCTTGTCGGCATATCATCGCTCCAGAAAATAAATTAGGCGCAAATAATACTACGAAGGATTTCGTAGTGTCAACGAAAATCTTCGTACTGGGCGTAAGTGGCGGGAGAGGCGAATTGGTTTCAGGAAATTTTTAGTGGGTTTGGGCGGGTAACGCTGAGGTTAGCGCACGCAGCCAGGGAGCGCAGTAGGCGAAGCCCAGGCGACAGCGTGAGCCCAGAACGAGTCAGCTAACCCTGGCTGGGGCACGCAGCGGAGACGACCTGGGCTACACGCTCTCGCTCCCTGCGGGTCTCACCTCTCTCACGGTTTTCCTTAAACTCTCTCCGGCTGAACCACCTCCTTTGACTCATCACCTCTCTTCGTGTACGAATGAACTCCGACCAATCGCTCTCGAGGATCTTTATGAAAACCAAAATCGCCCTGCTGGTCACTTTCATTCTGTTGCTCGCATTTGCTCCATTACAAGCTCACATCGCGCAAACGACAGCTGATCCCCAAATTCTTGCCGAGATCGCAAAAATAAAAGCCATCGACAACCACGCGCATCCCCTGCGTTACGTCGCAGCAGGCGAACAGCCCGACGACGAGTATGATGCCCTGCCCCTCGAAGGCCTCGAACCGTTCGGCTTGCCGCCGCGACTCAGCCCTACAAATCCAGAATACATCGGAGCTTGGCGAGCACTTTTCTCATATCGCTACGATGATATGAGCGAAGCCCATCTGAAAGAGCTCGCCGCCGCGAAGCAGCGCGTAATGCGCGAGCGCAGCGAAGAGTATCCCAACTGGGTCCTGGATCAGGCCGGAATAGAAACGATGCTTGCGAATCGCGTGGCCATGGGTCGCGGGCTAAAGACGCCCCGCTTTCGCTGGGTATCATTTGCTGATGCCTTGATGGTTCCGCTCAACAATGAAGCCTCTCGCCGGGAAAATCCGGACTACAAAGTCTTCTACGTGGGCGAAGCCAAACTATTGAAGCGCTATATGGCCGAATCAAAGATCGCAGCGCTTCCGGCAACACTCAATGAGTATCTCAAGAATGTCGTCACCGCGACTCTTGAACGGCACAAACGTGATGGCGCGGTGGCCGCCAAATTCGAAGCTGCTTATCTGCGACGCCTGGATTTCGATGAGGCATCCGAAGCGGAAGCGCGCAGAGTCTACGAGAAATACGTAAAAGGCGGTGAACCGCCTGCAGCCGAGTACAAGACACTGCAGGATTATCTTTTCCGCTACATTGCCTCGGAATGCGGGCGCCTTGGGATGGCCGTTCACATTCACGCCCTTGACGGCGCCGGCAGCTTTTACAAACAGAGCGGAAGCAATCCGTTGTTGCTCGAATCAGCCTTCAACGATCCGGGCTTAAGAAAAACAAACTTTGTCATCGTTCACGGAGGTTATCCGTTTACAAGGCAAACGGCGTCGTTGATGGGTAAAGCAAATGTTTACGCTGATTTCTCTGCGCAGACTTTCTTTCTCTATCCGCGCGCCCTAAGCGAAGTGCTGCGGAGCTGGCTCGAGTACTTCCCAGAAAAAGTGCTTTTCGGCACGGATGCGTTTGCTTTGACTCCAGAAATCGGCTGGGAGGAGTCTGCCTGGTTGGCGGTGGTGACCGCTCGACAAGCGCTGGCGTTGGCGTTAACGGGAATGTTGAATGACGGAGAGATCAGTCGCGATCGAGCCGTCGAACTGGCTCGAATGGTAATGCGTGAAAATGCTGCGCGCCTGTACAATTTTTCAAAATGAGTCTGCGGTGGTTTCTCCATTGAGACGCGTTACTTCATATTTGATCCTGCTGATCATTGTGGTGACCGGCTGTCGGACAGGTGGTGACCGATCTTCAGTGATCATCAAGCTAAACGGCCGCGATATTCATCGGGAGGAGTTCGAGCAGTTTTTAGCTTCGAAAATGGGCGATGTAAGCACTGCCGACATTTCAGACACTACTCGAAGCCAGATGCTCGACGAATACATAAAGCGACAGTTGGTGCTGGATGAAGCAGCACGTTTGGGTCTAAGCGTGAGCAACACCGAGATCGAAGAGAGTTCTCAAGATAACCCGCAAGTCAAGTCCTCTGTAGCCACTGCCGCTACTCGCGAGGAGATCGTACGAGACCTTCAGATCGGAAAATACTATCGGCAGATCACAATGCGAGACGTGCGCGTTTCGCCAGAAGAAGTCCAGCAATATATCGAAAAGAATCAGTCGCGGCTCACTGATCGTCCGGGTTTTTTGGTTCGCGAGATTCGGGTTCAGTCACGAGAAGAGGCTGATCGCCTGCGTCGAGAAGTAACAATTGGCAAGCGGGATTTTGCATCGGTGGCCAGGCTCCATTCTGATGCTCCAAACGCTGAGAATAACGGGCTTACGCGCTATGAGGAAGGTCAGCTTCCGGCCCTGCTGGAGAAGGCCGTGCAACAGCTCCGGCCGGGCGATGTAAGCCCGGTGATCGAATCTAATTACGGTTTTCACCTGTTTAAGTTGGAGCAAAGGATCCAGCCTCACGCGCCGGAAGAAAGACGCTCGCAGCTTGATGATCGTCGAGCCCAGCTAACCGAGGAGTTGATTGCCCGCCGGAATCAGCAGGCAGTGGACAAGGAGCTTGAACGCCTCACATCCGAGGCAAAGATTCAGATAATCGACTCGGCGCTGGGCTTCCCATACACAGGACAGCTAAGGCATAATTGAGTACTAAACCAGCCCATATAAAATACACTTGTGACAGGGGTAAGTCTGGTTTTGTTAATCTCCCGTCACGTATTTGCTAATGAGAGGATGTGCCGTATGAAGTTCATCATAACCAGCGCAGCGATCGGGTTACTGCTCGTGTCATCTGCATTCACGCGAGCCCAGGAACCCGAGCTGGTAAACGAGATCGTCGCCCGAGTCAACAGCGACATCATCACCCGCGCGGATTACTTAAACGCACTCAAAGATTTAAGGGACCAACTCACGCGCGAAATGACAGGTAAAAGCGAGGATCAAGTTAACGCAGAATATGAAAGAATAAAGCCCACGGTCCTGGATTACATGATCGAGAACATACTGCTCGAGCAGAAGGCAAAGGAGTTGAACATTGACGTCGAAGCCGAGGTTAATCAACGCATGGCTGAGATCGCCAAAGATAACGGATTGCCAAATGTTCTTGCGTTTGAGAACGAGCTGAAGAAACAAGGGGTCGATCCTGAGGGAGCGCGCGGGCAGATTCGCAAGGGACTTCAGCAACAGTACGTTGTGCAGAGAGAGGTACTGTCTCCAATCTTTCAACGTTTGAACGACAAAGAGCGACGTGAGTTTTACGAGAAATACAAGGACAAATTCACTACGCAGGGCGAGATCACGATTTCAGAAATCTTTCTCCCGCTCGAGGGCCATACCGCCAATGAAGTCGAACAACGTGCAAAGCGGCTCGTGGCGGAGATTCGCGCCGGGAAGAACTTCACAGAAGCTGTGCAGGCAAACTCTCCGGCTACGCGCGCCTCTCGCACACAGAACGGTAAGGTAGGCACGTTCAAACAGGGAGAGCTCAAGGAAGAAATCGCAGCGGCAACCTCAAGTTTGAAGACCGGTGAGATTACTGAACCGATAAGGCTTCAGGACGGGTTTCAAATCATCCGCGTCGATGAAAAAAAGACGCCTACCGTAATGCCATTTGAAAGTCCCGAGGTACAAAACGCCGTAGGACGCGGAGCAACAATGGAAAAGGCAGAAGAGGCGCGAAAGAAGTATTTGAAGAAGCTCCGCGAGGATGCGTTTGTTGAAATCACTAAAGGATACGTCACCGCTCAGGCAAAGCCCGACAAATCAGATAAGAATCAATAGAGAGAACGGCAGTAAGAATCTATAGAACTCGTAGTGACGAATTTATTCGTTTCCGCTTGTTGTAACGAATTCATTCGTTTTCTTTTGCGAGCAACCTAATTCGAAAAGAACGAATAAATTCGTTACTACTTGGGGAAGGTCTTTGCCAATAGTCCCACGATGCGTCTCGATATTTTCCTCAAGCTCTCTCGGCTCGTTCCGCGGCGAACTCTGGCCCAGGAGATGTGCGAAGCTGGAGCGGTGAAGGTGAACGGGCTACGAGCAAAGAGCGCTCGGGAAGTTCGAGTGGGCGATCTGATTTCAATTCGTCAACGCGGCCGGATCACAACAGTGCGCGTGGTCGATGTTCCGTTAAGAACGCCTTCGAAGCGCGAGGCCCCTTCGTTATACGAAACTATAAGCACTGAGTCAGCCGGCTAATCTTCACGCAAGCGATACCAGACACTGGATCTCTCATCAACGCGATTCTTGAAATGATCACGTTTGCAACAGGCTTTACGGCTACCTGTTTTTTTCCATAAGCCTGACTTTGTGTTCCAGCGTTTTCGCGCGTTGCAACGAACCGCAACGAAATTCTTACGCAATCAAGGAGACCAATACATGCCAACCGGCTACCTGGTCGTAGCAAAAGACGGAAAAGAGTACGGACCGCTCGATCGAGAGACAATTCAGGGTTGGTACCATGAAGGCAAACTTGACGGCAACTCGAAAGTATATGAGCCCGGCCAACATAAGTTCCGTCTGAAAGAAATCTTCGATCTGGCTCTCTGGAAGAATCCGGCTCTTATCAGTCAGGCAGCGAACTCAACGGCCGAACCTACATTCCAACCCCGCATGATGAGTGAGCTCACCGGCGAGGAGGACAGCGAACCGACACCGGGAATGTTCGCCGCCGGAGTGCTTCTGATCATCAATGGAGTGATGGGCCTGCTCGCTATCGGCCTGATCTTGCTTGGTCAGTTTCCTGGAGTTAACGAACCTCGAGGCTTCGTGGTGCCTATAGTTGACCTGATCGTCGCCGTAGGTTTAATCCGCGGCAATGAGAAATATCGGAAATGGGGACTTGCTCGCGCAGTGCTGGGTGGTGGGTTTCTTGTCTTCACAACGATAGCAGTCATCTTGAACGCAGGCTCAGCTCCGCCATCGTTTTCAGAGGTATCAACTGATACTGTGACGGGTTGGTTCAACATAATTTTTCAGCTGGTGTTTTGTGTCGGAATCGCATCATTGCTTTGGGGAGATTGGCCTTCGAAATTGCGGGTTGGTATTGGAGTCGCCTCGGTACTGATAGCCTGGTCGGGCATCATTACCACGACCGCGGTGTCTGGATTTGTCGCGGACTACAATGAACGGGCGAAGCTGCGGGAATATTCAATCGCAGCAACTACATTTGAGGACGATGGACTGGGGGTAAGCACAAAACTCCCAACGGGTTGGGTTCTATTAAAAAAAGACAACCCCCTCGTTTCGCTGCCGGACGCAGCAATGATCGCTTTTCACAGCGACTCCGGCTGTTTTGCCGCTCTTGTGGTTGAGCCGGATGTTCTTGGAATAGTGTCGGCGGATAGTTATCTATCACTTGTGTTGGAAAGCCGGCAGAAAACAACACCCAACATCAAAGAGACGGGACGGGTCGATGTCGATTTCGGCGGACAACAGGGCAGGCGGATGGACACATCCTGGAGCATCAAGGGTAGGTCGTTTCGCGGGTTCGCCACTGCGTGCAAGGCAGGCGAAAGTTACTACATGCTGAGTGGATGGTGCTTGAGTGAAACATTCTCAAAAGCGCTTCCCGCTTTCCAATCACTTTCCGCGACATTCGAAGTAGGGCCGCGACCGCTTACTGGACCGCCTGAAATTCAGGCAGAATCAGACCTCGATTACTATGATCTTGTCTTCTTTATCCACGAACACAAGATTATGCCGGACGGATCTCAGGCGATTCTGGCAAGCGGGGTTAACGAAGGCAGCGATGTTGGGTTCGAACTCTTGTTGGGACCACAATGGCAAGAAGGATCGATCTCCGAGATCACAACTTATACCGGCTCTGCTAGTTACCGCTCGGCGGGCTCCGAGAGCGATTCATTCCTGAATGTTTTAGACGAGCTTTATGAAACAAAGCAGCACCCGAAAGGAATGAAACGCGAAGCGAAATTACGTGCGGTGAGCATGAGTGGAGATCCGCGTGACCTCGAGAAAGGTCCAGTTGAACTTAAGCTGTTCTTCGAGGGATCGGGCAAGGACTACGCCGAATTCTTTACAAATATCGATCTTAAGTCGCGCAAGCTTCACATAAGCGAGAAGGATCCTGAATATCGCGGGGCAATCATACGTGCCCTGGCCATTCGTTGATTAGTAGGTCTGATTGCGCAGCGCGATTCAGCTGATGCAACATTGGTCGAAAGAACATATGACAAAACGATTCAGTATTGAAGAGCACGTGCGGTGGTCGGATACCGACAGGGCCGGAATAATCTATTACGGGCAGTTCCTCAGATTTTTCGAAATTGCCGAAACAGAGCTTTTTCGTTCGGTTGGTCTTCCGTATTCCGAAGTGTTCGATCGCTATGACATTTGGCTGCCGCGCGTTCAAATCCACTTCGATTTTCGCAAACCACTGGTGCTCGATGATCTCATCATAGTCTCCGCTTTTGTCGGCCGCTTTGGGACAAAGTCGTTTACACTCCGGTTCGAAGTAACCAAGAAAGGCGAGGCCGACCTGGTTGCTGATGGTCACGTCGTTCTTGCGTGCGTTAATAGATCTACTTTCAAATCAGTCCCGGTTCCCGCGGAAATTGTGGCGGCCCTGAAACCTTACCTTGGATCATCATCTCTGTAATCTGCGTAATCTGCGGATGAGGTAGTCGTTCAGCCCGAAGAGACTCATCCGCGGATTACGCAGATTAACGCAGAATAAGATCGGACCTGGATCTGGCCGCTGGCTGCGTGGTGGCTTGCAGAATTGAACTCCCGCCCTTGATCCGTCTCTTTTAGTTGCATTCATATCACCGCAGCACATATTTTTAATAGCTCTCGATGAGCTTATCTTTAATACTGAGGTCGTAAATGCACAACAAACATAATTTCCTTGGCGGCACACGTATTGACCCACATCCAGTGACGGGCTCGATGACCGTTGCCGATCTTGTAGAATCGTCTTTCCTCGCCTACAACGCTGCGCGCCTTAGAGAAGCCTGCCAGCTTTTTGTAGAAAAGATGCTCGAGGACGACGTAACCATCGGGATGAGTTTGACCGGCGCCCTGACACCAGCGGGGCTCGGGATGTCGTCGATCATTCCGCTCATCGAGAACGGTTTCGTCGACTGGATCGTGTCAACCGGGGCCAACGCATATCACGACACTCATTTCGGAATCGGTTTAAAGATGCATCGAGGAAACCCGCAGATCAGTGATGTTGTGCTGCGAGAGGAAGGCGTCGTTCGCATTTACGATATTTTCTTTGAATATGATGTCCTGCTATCGACTGACGAGTTTTACCGCAAAATGATTGAGGGCCCGGAGTTTCAGCGGGAGATGTCGACGGCTCAGTTTCATCATCTCGCCGGCAAGTACGTCGCCGAACGGGAGCGGGTTCTGGGGATCGGCCGAAAAAGTCTCCTTGCTGCTGCCCACGACGCAGGTGTGCCGGTCTACACGTCCTCTCCGGGTGACAGCTCGATAGGAATGAACGTTGCGGCAAAGGCGCTTACCGGGAACAAGCTTCGGTTTGACGTAAATGCCGACGTAAATGAGACTGCTGCAATCGTTCTTAACGCGAAGAGATCAGGCGGGAAATCTGGGGTGCTGATTTTTGGCGGCGGAAGCCCAAAGAATTTTTTGCTTCAAACTGAGCCACAGATTCAGGAGGTCTTAAAAATCGAAGAAAAGGGTCACGATTATTTCTTGCAGGTAACCGATGCCCGGCCCGACACCGGCGGTCTTTCGGGCGCCACTCCCAGCGAAGCGGTTAGCTGGGGAAAGATCGATCCTGATCGTTTGCCCGACGCGGTTGTTTGTTATCTCGATTCCACGATTGCGCTTCCGATCATCACATCTTATGCCCTTGCTCGTCACAAGCCGCGTGCTCTCAAGCGCCTCTACACGCGGCGTGATGAGATGATGAAGCTGCTTTCCGACGAACACGAGCGGGCAAGTAGCAACGAACCAGTTGGTGCGGACGAAGCACATGGTCTTGATCGGATTCGATGAGCCTGTCTCTTGGAGGTTCAACAGGCCAAGAGACGAGAAACACCTGGATATTTCATCTGGCCTCTTTACACCTTTCAAGTATACGGTGCGCATATGAACCATAATTCGAGGATACGTTTCGCCGATTTGGAGTTGGCGCGACGCCTTGAGATGACTGACGCTCTGGCCGCAGTCGAGTTCGCTCGTTCCTGGGCTCGGCTCAATTCCTTTACCGGTAACTCATTCATCGCAGTTGCGGGGGGGTACGGCGGTTTTGGCGGTGTCGAGTCGCCTTTGACTCAAGCGTTTGGACTCGGTTTGACCGGCCCGGTAACCGAAGATGATATGTCTGCAATAGAAGAGTTCTACAACAGTAACGGGGCTCCTGTGAACATCGAGTCCTGTCCACTTGCTGACATGTCTTTGCTTACGCTTTTCAATGCGCGTGGATACCGACCGATCGAGTATTCGAATGTTTTTGCACGCGAGCTTACTGATGCCGACAAGACATCCTGGCCAGATTCTGGAAGCGCAGTCAGTGTGCGCAGCGCCAGGGAAGATGAGATAGAGAATTACTCATTGGTTGTGATGAAGAGCTTTCTTCCAGATACGGAGCTTCCGACCTCACTCTTAAATGTGTTTACCAGCTGCTTCCATGCTGTGGGGGCATCCTTCTTCCTGGCCGAGATCGACGGTGTGACGGCTGGCGGGGGGATGATGTCGATTCATCAAGGTGTCGCTTCGTTTGGCGGCGCGGGGACTCTTACGGAGTTTCGAAACCGAGGCGTTCAAAAGGCGCTGCTTCTTGCGCGGCTTGCGATGGCGGCTGAGCAGAAATGTGACTTGGCGATGGTAGCGACGGCGCCCGGCAGCGGTTCCCAGCGAAACGTCGAGCGACAGGGATTTCGCGTGGTTTATACGCGCACGAAGTTCATGCGGGAACTTCCGAAAACAGAATAGAACCTTTGACTTCAAAATCTACTGAATTCCGGATGATATCGAACCAACCCACGTCGTCCCGCTAACGCATTCTCGCTCAACTCCAGCACCATGAACGTGTCATCAGGCACATCGTACTCGGATCGAAGTCCCTTTAGATGCGCCGGGATGAATCCGAAGCGGGGATAATAGTTTGGATGTCCGAGAACTACTACGATTGAATGGCCTAACTCTCGGCACTTCTTGAGACCTTCATCGACAAGTCGACTCCCTATCCCTTGATTTTGAAATTCCGGGAGAACCGACATGGGCGCAAGACCCATCGCAATAGAGCTACCGGTTTCTGATTCGATCGATACAGGACTGAAAAAAATGTGTCCCACAATGCGCTCTTCAACGGTCGCAACCAATGAAATGTGAGGACGCGCGTTCGTTCGAAGCCCGTCTACAAGATCGGCTTCCATCGTTTGACCAAAGGCCAGTTCATTGACGCGGCGGACGGCCCTTTGATCCTCAATTTCTTCTAAGCGGATGTTAATCGTCACTCGATGGTCAGTGTAGCAATGTTCAGGGAGGACAAAAAGGCGGAGCGACATAATCGCTTCCGCCTTGAATTTTGACTCCTTCAGTAGTTGCAGCGGTTGATCTGTGTCAGAAGCTGCCTGGACGGCGCGCCTCTCGTTCAAGCTTCATGCGCATCTCAGGAGGAGGGCCAGCTTCTTGAATCGTGTAGTCTGCAGGAACCTCAAACAGAGAGTGAGGCGGTTCCGAACGATTGATATTGGTCAGGCGATAGGTGTTCTCACCGAACCGCGGATCGCTTTGTTTGGTCATTACTACCGTCTGCAGTTCCGGGGAGTACCACCGTTCAAACACCACTTCGATGGGCAATTCATTGCCGATTTCACCGGCAGCAATGGTAGTAGTTGCGCGAGTGCCTTCGCACTCGACGCCCTCGATTGTTTGTTTTCCGAGTGAATCGGTTCTGGTGTTCTTGGGATCCTTCTTCATTACACCGAATCCCCCGGGACCGGGCACCTTCATCTCGAATGTGAAATCCCTGGCGCCAGCAGCCACTGTAGCTTTCTCGATCGCGATCTTTTCACCTACTGCTGCTGATTGCGGGTCCCCGGATTCAGCCTTCCGCGCCTCCATTTTGGCTTTCATAGCCTCCATCTTTGCTGCGTCAGCGGCAGCTTGCGGGTCCCCCGATTTCTTCATTGCATCGATCTTTGCCTCAATCGCCTTTTTCTCGGCATTCATTCTGGCTCCGAAGTCGATCTTACGCGCAGTTTTATTCTTCGCATCCAGAATGTAATTGACGCCTGCGACGGGATCGTTGATGAAGGTCGTTTGTGCCGGTTCTCCCGCCGCGGCAAAGTTCCCAACAACTGAGATCGTTTGATCGCGCCGTGTACGGCCTTCGCTATCTCTGTAGACAGTCGAAGTGTTATGGCGAACTATTCGATTGCCCCCGGCCAGCGTTTGTACGCTCTCGTTGATGGCTTGAGCCGAGTAAGGCGCGCCTTTGACGAGTTTGCCGTCTATGCTCATTTCAGTGGAAACGAACAGGAAAGTGTTGTCGCCTTGACCCTCGGCAAATGCGATCTGGCCTGGCCCGCCGACAAACACGTGGTTCGTGACAACGTCGCTTCTGGGTTTCTTCTCTTGCGCGCCGACGCCGATTACGTTTGCCAGGATGGCCAGCGCGGCGATGATTGTGATGAAGGTTCTTCTTTTAGTTGCCATATCGCGATCCTCTCTTTCAAAGTTTATAGGACCTATAGGACCTATCCGACTCATAACTTTTTATCGGACAAACCTGATTGCGCGCGCCAAACCGTCATTGCCGACCACCACATCGGCCTTTATGCGTTCAGTCGCGCGTTCCATATCCATTGGCAATCCGAATGACATCAACGCAGAACGCGGTAACTCGACTCGCATCACCTGGCCGCCATCCATCTGAGCCAACGCTTCTCGATTCGTCAAGGGTATGAAATCAGTCGCTATCTCAGTTATTGCGTTGCTGTCCGTTTCTACTTGCATAGGCTTCTGACTGATAGCACCTCCGTGCTCTGTTCGGTGCATTGTTGATTTCGCCGCCACAGTGTTTCGTTCGCTTTGGCGTGGGACGGGCACAGCACTTTGAGCCACAGTCCCGCCAGGCGTTTTTTCTTCTGTTGTGGCTTGCGACGAGGGCAATTCTGGCTTCTGCGTTCTGGACGCATTCAACGCAATCAATGTAGCAATCAGCACCAGCGCAGCAGCGCTTGCCGCAACATATATCCATCGGCGATATGAGGTTCGGGTCGAAGGTACGATTTGGTTTTGCCGGAAAGCAGCAAGAACCGCGGCTTCGACATTCGCTGGTGCCTCTTCCGTCGAGGCTTTCGCCAATAACCGAAGGCCCCCCGTCAGAACTCGCTCTTCCTCGAGCCGCGCAGCGCAATCAGCACAAGAAGCGGAATGCTCCAAACCTTTCTCGCGCAGGTTCGCGTCCATCAGAACATCTTTTGACAGATCGCCCGCGATAACTTCAAAGTCATTGCAGTTCATGCGAAACACCTCAACGGTTTCACCTCTTGTCGAACGGAACTTCGCTCCCGCGCCGCCCGCAGTCGCTCGAGCAATAACCCACGCGCTCGATGAAGCCTCGACCGCACCGTGCCTACAGCGCATCCTACGATGCTTGCCGCTTCGATATAGCTCATCTCATGCAGTTCGCAAAGCACGATAACTTCTCGGTAATGCGGAGGCAGCGCGAGAATCGAATCGCGGAGGGACTGAATCGTCTCACTGCGGGTAAGGTCGTCAAGCGGATCGCCTTCCGCAATCATCGCAGGAGCGATTCCCTCCTCGGTCGAATCCATAATTGGAATAAAAGCTCTATCCTGTTCCAGCCTTCGAAGAACGTAATTACGTGCTACTCCATACAGGTATGCCGCCAGCGAACCTCGTTCCGGATCAAAACGATCGGCAGTTCGCATCAGCACCATAAAAACCTCTTGTGTAACATCTTCCGCGGTTTCGGGGGATCCGCTCATCTGAAGCGCAAACCTGTACACGCCAGCCTGCCGGCGTTTATAGAGCTCTGCAAAAGCTTCTCCCTCTCCGGCGATCATGCGCCGAAGCAGATCAACATCACTGAAGGTCTGCAGAGTCATCGTAATTTCTGCTGAACGCCCGCTCGCCTGCTTACATTATTGATTCACGCGAACCTGTTGGAAAGTTCCAAAAAGAAGAAAAGGATAGGACCTATATGACCTATAGGACCAATGACAGCGGAGTTTTGTCGTGTGGTTGGGTTATGCTTCGTAAACGTGCGTGCTGAATATCTTGTCCTGCAATCCCTGCTTTTGATCATCCCAGAGCGGCCACAGCAGAAGTATAAAACACGCGTTACCCAGCACGTGTTTGATAATCTCACGTAAGAACGCTTTGCCAAAACCTAGCGGTTGAGCCTGCGGGTCCAAAACTTTGATCTTCATTGCTTTCTTTCCCAAAGTGGCCCCATCCCTCCCCAGCAAATAGCAGTTGTAAAGCCAGAGTGCGGTCGCACCAATAAACATAAGCCCGTATGAGAGGAACATTATTCCTACGGCTCCCGCAGCCGCCTGGTCGTTCATCTGGCCGCTAGGGCCCGCGGTTGAAGCCGCGAGTGTAAAACCTACAATCATCAATAAAAGTCCTGGTATAGCACCGAGGCTTATGATGAGCACATCAAGAATGTGCGCAACGATCCGTTTCCCGATGCTCGCGTACTGGGCTGCTATCAGTGTTCCATATCCCGGCGGCGGTTGCTGAGGCTGATAACTTCCGTATGACATACCATTCCTCCTGTACACGCGACGTACCGTAGACTGTCTGGTCTGCGGAAAAGAATCTAGCCTACTGAGCCGCAAATAACCGGAGACTAGACAGTCTACGGTACCTTAAAGCCTGAGTTGCGCCGAAAGCCCGGCGATTATATCACCGGAACAACTAGTGTCAACTTCGGCGATCAAAGACGATATCTCCTGACTTTATTACTAACATCGCATGATTGACACCAAACAAATATGGGATCTGTCGATAGTCTGTACAGTCAAAGACAACCAGATCCGCCTGTTTACCAACCTCCAATGATCCAATGCGATCCCCACACCCGAGAGAATACGCAGCGTTGATCGTTGCCGCACAGATTGATTCCGCGGGAGTCATTCGCATTTGAGTGCATGCAATCGACAGTATCATTTGCATCGAAGGTGTCGGTGAGCTGCCCGGATTGAAGTCCGTAGCCAGCGCAATCGCAAGCCCAGCGTCAATCATTTCTCTTGCCGGCGCATAACGAGAGAGCCCGAGGTTAAACACCGCACCAGGCAACAGTACCGCGATCACACCGGCTTTCCGCAACAGGTTCATTCCGTGGACATCAATCCATTCCAAATGATCCGCAGACACTGCTCGGAACTCTGCCGCCAGTTCCGCGCCACCGGAGTTGCTTAATTGATCGGCGTGGATGCGGATTCCAAGCCCGAGTTCTCTCGCTCGCGAGAGAACTCGTCTCGACTCCTCCACGGTAAAGACATGTGATTCGCAAAAGACATCACAATAACGAGCAAGCTTTTCACCGGCTACGCGCGGAAGCATTTCGTCCGTCACCAATTTAATGTAGCCTTCGCGGTCCGCTCGATATTCATCCGGAATCTCGTGCGCGCCAAGAAATGTGGGAATCAGCTCAAGCGGGGTCTCCGCATTCAATCGCTGAATTACGCGCAGGATTTTCAGCTCATCGTCCAGTGAGAGGCCGTAACCGCTCTTGGCTTCCGCGGTTGTTGTTCCGTGTTCGAGCAGACTCAGCACGCGACGCTGTGACATCCGGAATAATTCATCTTCAGAAGCCGCTCGGGTCTTTCGAACTGTCGATCTAATTCCGCCGCCTCGCGCGGCAATCTCCTGATACGTTAAACCGGCTGCGCGCATTTCATATTCGTTCTCGCGAGTCCCAGCAAACACCGGATGGGTGTGAGCATCCACGAAGCCGGGCATTACGACACCGCCCCCTGCATCTAGAGTCCTGGCTGTGGCACTTGAAGCAACCTCAGAAGCGGCTCCCACAGCCTCAATCAGCCCATCGCGAATACGGATGGCGGCATCGACGATGATTCCCAGTTCGCGCATTTGTGCACCGGCGCGTGGTCCAGGTAGACCGGCAACAGTCACGAGCTGGCTTATGTTGTTAACGATGAGCTCCGACATCAGAGGAAGACTACTCTAGCAGACCAGGTTGCTTTGCGTCTTTGCGGCTTGGCGACTTTGCGTTTTAAAGCTGACTCACAATTCTATGAATTCGAGTGCGCCTTTAAACGCCAAGCGGCAGAGACGCAATCGACGAGAGCAACGCGTAGACCTCGAACAACCGTTTACACCGTGGGCCGTTGCGGAGTTATCATTCAACCGCACTGAGGGAGTCTCAATCATCGGGAAATCCGAGATCCGGAGAACG
>Ga0126384_10000439_pt1 | contig 22602 bp, 20 predicted proteins | sample PanSoiMetPlot_36_FD_92543 | JGI IMG/M metagenome (GOLD analysis project Ga0126384, IMG submission 92543) | Tropical forest soil microbial communities from Panama - MetaG Plot_36 | ecosystem: Environmental > Terrestrial > Soil > Tropical forest > Bulk soil | place: Panama | collected 2016-02-17 | reverse complement strand
TTCCTGTGGCTCGACGGTAATGCTGTTCCAGTCACGAGTTTGCCACGTTCAATTCAAACTCTCGTTTTTTGAGCAGCAATTGCCTTTGCTTTAGCTTCCTCTCCTTCTATCCCTCGAGGTGAATCAAGAAGCAACCTGTATCAGATTGGCGCCTCCTCATCATTAGCACTTCTTTACGACGTCGCCAACGGCGACTTATCGGCATCCGATAACGCACTTTCTTTGTTGACACCTGTTAATTCGAACACAACAGCCCGCCCAAACACCCGCTCCATTACAGGCGCCAAGGGGTGAATGTGGAAGTTTCCGAAAGTCAGTCAAGAACGGCGAGGATGCGGACGCGCACCTGGTTGATTTGAGCCAACCAATGCCCATAACGATCTCAACAATGAGCGGCTGGCCCGCACCTTCCGAGCTGCCAGGCAACAACCGCATCGCTCCCATCGAAAACAACTGTCTGGGTAGTGAACGCAATTCTCACTGACTACAGGCGGTCAAATGATTAGGACTATCATCTTGACTTACGTGAAAGCGTGACACTTCAGGTTCTCAAGTCGGATGGCACTCTCTCTGAGGGATTCAGTTTTACTAAGCCGAATGAATGACGATTCACCAGGGATAATGGAAATAGTGATGCGACACGAAGAACCCGATTGAGCCACTAATAATGATCAAAGACAGTAGGAGGCTGAGTCCTAAATTCGCTCGACTTCTGGTTGATCCCACAACAAGCACGCTAACCAGGAAGCCCCAACCGTAACACAGTGGGCTGGCTCCAAGAACATCAATCCACCATCCGTTTCCGACGTTATAACAAACGCAATGCGGTATGAGCGTAACAAACGCTGCAAGGTTGATCAGCACCAGCCACACCCGCTTGACGAGCACAAAATAAGCGACGCATAACCCGGCGATCACTGGTATCCACACCAGCTTTACGAAGGTACAGAAAGGAGAACAGCCGTAAGGACTCAACCCTGTGCAATCGAGAGATGACGCGAAAAGACTGATCGGGATCGCCGCAAGCAACAATCTCCATGCAATGTTCCCTTTGGCTCCTGTTGACCGCAACGCAACAGAGCTGCCCTCCTCTCTCTTAAAGGAAAGAATACTCGCGAGGCTAAGACCCAATGACGCGATCACCAGAACACAAAAAGGTATCACCAGCCACCAACTCATTCTTGCGGCGAAATCAATTGCGAATCGAATCATTAGCACCGCGGAGATCACCCACCCCAAACGCAGCAACCATTGTTGAACTTTGTCGACGTTCACTATAATCTCCGCGCGATCAGGTAAGACTTCCGATGAAAACGGTCGAGGAGTCCGTAAACATTTCAAATCCGAATCATCTGAGGCCTGTTCGCATCTATCTTAATTCAGCATAACCGAGCTCGGAGGAATCAATGAAGCGGTTGGCAATCGCGATTGCTTTAGCCCTGTCAGTTTCGCTGATCACACCGACGTTGGATGCTCAGGTCGAAGGGTACGATCTGATCATAATGAACGGGCGCATCGTCGACGGCACCGGCAATCCGTGGTTTTACGGTGACGTCGCAATTCGCGGCGATCGGATCGTTAAAGTGGGGCCAGTCAAATTCGCACGAGCAGTGCGCCGCATCGATGCTCAAGGAATGATTGTCGCGCCGGGCTTCATAGACATGCTCGGCCAATCTGAGCTTAACCTGCTCATCGACCCTCGTGCCGAATCGAAGGTTTTTCAGGGCATCACCACCGAGGTTACCGGCGAGGGCGGCTCGCCGGCTCCTTTGAATGACTACATTCTCAAAGAGCTCGATCCTTTCCTCAAACACTTCAAGATTACCGCTAACTGGCGCACTCTCGGAGAATATTTCGCTCGTCTTGAACGGAGCCACTCGGCGATCAACCTCGCAACGTACGTCGGCGCGACTCAGGTTCGTCAGTATGTGCTTCACGACGAGAATCGACCGCCGTCATCCGCTGAATTGGATCAGATGAAGAAGCTTGTCGCTCAAGCGATGGAAGACGGAGCCGTCGGCATCAGCACTTCCCTGGTCTACGCACCGGCCTTCTACGCAAAAACCGAGGAGCTGATTGAACTGGCAAAAGTCGCCTCGCGTTACGGAGGCGTGTACGCCTCACACATGCGTAACGAAAGCAACTCAATCATGCCGGCCCTCGATGAAGCCATTCGCATCGGGACGGAAGCAAACATCCCGGTAGAGATTTTTCACCTGAAAATGGCAGGCAAACCAAACTGGGGAAAGATGCGCGACGTTATTGCCAAGATCGAGGGGGCCCGCTTCGCCGGCCTGGACATCACCGCTGATCAATACCCATATGTCGCAGGCGGAACCTCACTTGGCGCAGCAGTACCGCCCTGGTCGCACGAAGGCGGAACCGCAAAATTCATCGAGCGGCTCAAGGATCCCTCCACTCGTGAAAAGTTGAAGCAGGAGATGCGCGCTCCGTCGGACAATTGGGAGAACTTCTATCTCGGGGCCGGCGGCGGTGAAGGCATTCTGGTGACCAGCGTATTGAACCGGGACCTCGCAAAGTATGAGGGAAAGCGGGTCAACGAGGTCGCAAAGATGATGGGCAAGCAGGATGAGATTGATGCACTGTTTGACCTGCTGATCGCGGACAACGGGCAGACAGGCATGATCGTTTTCTTGATGAGCGAAGATGATGTGAAGCTCGCTCTTCGTCAACCCTGGGTAAGCGTCGGCGTAGATCACGGCGCGGTCGCGCTCAACGGACCGCTCGCGGAAGGCAAGGCACATCCTCGAGGGTACGGGGCATTCCCGCGGATTCTACGGCGTTACGTCTGGGACGAGCACGTGATCACACTCGAGGAAGCAATTCGCAAGATGACCTCACTGGCAGCCAATAGAGTACACCTGGTTGAGCGCGGTCTGCTCAAACCCGGCTTTTTCGCGGATGTTGTGGTGTTCAATCAGCAAGAGCTTCGCGATGTTGCTACCTTTGAAGACCCGAACAAACTGTCGATTGGGATGAAGTACGTGTTCGTGAACGGCGTGCCGGTCATCTTTAATGGGCAACAAATGAACGCGCTTCCAGGGAGGCCATTGAAAGGACCGGGATACAAACCGAATCAAAGGACCTGATCCTTATATCATCTGCGCAATCTTCGCAAACTGCGGATGAGGTAGCCGTAGTTTACCCGAAGAGAGTCATCCAGATTACACACATTAAGATCGGACCTGGAATATCTACGCGCTATGAGATTGTGTGAAAAGTTTTTACACAGCCTCTATCGTGGCGGGATCCTAAGGCTTCTCGCACAATCTCTTCAGATCCGCGCTCGCTGATCCTCGCCGTTGACCGGTCAGTCTTCCCAACGTATCCGCAATGCGCCAGACAGGCATAATTCCGTTCGGGTCATAGCGACGGAACACCATCGTGCCTTCCTCATTGTCTCGTTCATATCTGACCGTGAATACAAAGTCTTCCGGCGCACTGTCACTGCTGTCGTTCGTTGACGCCTCTTTCAAAGAACCCGTTACTCGTCGCCACCACGGGCGTTCCTTTGCTTCTGTTGTGACGCTTGACACAGCGACGTTGACCTCAATTATCGATGCCGTTGGAATTTTGAAAGAACGGCTGCCCGGGAGAATCTCAGCAATCTCGATTCCTTCTGAGCTGATGACCATCCGCACCGGACCCGGGTTGTCCAGCCGATCGATCCCGCTCACGTAATCTACTTCGAGCGTTGTGGTATCAATCTCAACTGACGTGGAACCAGAAAGATTCGCTTCACACCATATGCACTTCTTCGATGAGGCACCATTGGGTCTTTGACACTGCTGGCAATAGATGGTGGCCATGGATTCGTCGTTTTGGTGTGATTCGGTGTGGATTACCCGACGTTAGCAACTGGTTCCTTAAATGCTTTTTGCTCAGGAAGGCGTTTTTTTCGCGGGCTTATCTCTCTTTCGCAGAACCTTGCAAATGCTCCGAGAACTTCAGGATCAAAGTAAGTTCCCGATCGTAAATTTAGCTCACCTAAAGCTGCTTCGGGTGTCATCGGTTCGCTGTAACAACGTTCTTCAGTTATCGCATCATAAGCGTCAGCCACTGCAACAATCCGGCTTCCTAAAGGTATCTCTTCGCCCTTGAGACCTCGCGGATATCCGGAACCATCCCAGCGCTCGTGATGACACGCCGCGACCATCGGGATGTCGGCGAGGTCCTCGGGAAATCTCATCTTGGAGAGCAGCCGGTATGTATGCTGCGGATGTTGTTTTACGTGTTCGTATTCCTCCGGCGTAAGGCTCGCAGGCTTGAGCAACACGTCGTCACGCACTCCTATCTTTCCATAGTCGTGTAGCAAGCCTGCGTAATACACCGCTCTGGAGTCTGATTCGCCGAGCCCCATCTCGCGAGCAATGCCCATTGACATCGCTGCTACTCTCGCAGAATGGCCGGCCGTGTTGTCATCACGCGCGTCAAGAGATGCCGCGAGCGTTCGAATAAAGCTCTCCAACGAACGCCTTTGCTCGTCCAATAAATAAAGATTCTCCATCGCAGTGCCAGCCTGCCTGGCGATTGCGGTCAAGAAGTCAAGCGCTTCGTCGTCAAACGCGTGTCCGGCGTTTCGGTTATCTACGTAACAAACGCCCCACAACCTGCCCTTCGACCCCATCGGCGCGCACATTACCGATCTGATGTATCCGAACTTGATTGATTCACCACCGGAGAAACGAGCATCAACGCTCGCGTCCATACTAAGCACTGCAACATTGTCGTTGTAGGTGAGCTCGGTGATTCCGCGGCTCGGCGCGCCGTAACTCTCGGCACCGTAAGAAGCGCTAACTTCCAGAGCGGCGCGTTGTTGGTTCCACAGCAGTACCGCACAGCGATCAGCTTTGATCGTCCTCTGCATAAATGCCGCCAGCCTGTCGCTTAGATCTTCCGATGAGTAAGCGGTCATCAGATCGCTGGTGATCTCGTACAGAGCCCGAAGTCTATCGATCGTTGTACTCCCCAAATCACCGGTTGGCGGCAGTCTGGATGAGTTGAGAAACAGCGTTTCATCCGGCGATATTATCTTAACCGGCTTGAGATCTCCGCTATCGGGAAGGTCAATGTTCAGATCGTCAGACATGAATAAGAACTCGATGCCATTGCCTCTCCCCAGCCTGATGCGATCCCCATTTCTCAACCGCCGCTGGGTTATGCGCTCGCCATTCGCGAAGGTTCCGGAGGTGCTGCCCAGATCTCGGATCAGATGTCTCGTGCCCTCCGAAACAATCTCAACGTGGTATCGAGAGATGTAGGGATTATCCAATACCAGATCGTTATCTTCGTGACGGCCAATCTTAATTGTACCATCGGAGAGAGAAAGAACACGCTCCTCATCGAGATACTTGAAGCTCAGGCGTGATTGGTCGCCCATCGCTCTCACCCAAAAGTCGGCGCGGCATGCGATTGTTCGGCGCTTAGTATCCGCGCATTTCGCACGCGCCCGAGTTGACGCACGGCCGGTCGGGTTCCATAAAGCAGGATTTAGGGGCTGACGTTTGTGTGCCGCCTTCTATTGTAAATCGTTCGAGTCCCGCATGTGAGACTTTTCTTTCTTTGCAAACGCTTTCGGAGGGAACAGTATTCAGCGTCTGCATTGATTGGTTTGAAGCCCGGGACCCTTGCCGAAGCGTTGGATCGGACGCAACGACAACTATGATCGGGGTCCCAGAAGCATCTATTGAGTCGGTTGCGCCTGACACAACCGCAATCGGTGCTCCGTCGAAATCTGCGCCAGCTATGTCGTCACCAAGATTCTGCAACGCCCTTTGCAGCATCTTTCTGATTGTATGGAGTTCTACTTCGCCCATAAGGGATCTTCTACTCGAAGACATCAGGCATAACCTTCGACCGAATCGACAACGCCGACGATCGCCGAATCGATCGCCGCGCCCGGGCTGCCTGTTGACGTCGTGGAAGCGGACCAGCCTTCGCGGACAACAACTACCATGTCACCCACTCCGGAATCGACTGAATCAAGCGCAAGAAGTTCCTCACCGGCATCTGATCCATCAGGATTGACGGGTCGGACGACCATTATTCTCCCGCCCTCGTACCGAGGGTCTTTTTGGGTCGAAACGACGTTGCCGATGACTCGCGCGAGAATCATGAGTCCTGTATCGCTTTCTATGCTTGAGCCTGTGAAACGGGATCGAGAAATACTGAATCAACGATTCCGACGATGGTGCAATCGCTGGGCACTTCGGATGGCAAGAACGGAAAGGAGGCCTCACGCCCGCGACACCAAAAGACCACCTCTCCTTTGCCTGCGCCGACGGAATCGATTGCGACCATCGGCTTCCCTTTTTGATTGAGCGAAGCGTCGAGTGGCTCAATAACAAGCAGCTTTCGGCCCTCGAGCGATTCGCTCTTGACCGTAGCGACAACCGTACCTACGACGCGTGCAAGTTGCATGAATGAGACCTGCTAAGGTGGAGTCGTGATCAGCTTGCGCCTGGGCGGTATTCTTGTCAAGAAGGCTCTTTGCGATCTCTGCGGCTTGGCGCCTTTGCGTGAACCTGACTTGCAATACAGGTTTGTCGCAAAGTACTGCAAAGATCGCAAAGAAGACCTACCGGTTCTTCGCATCCATGTAAATCAATAGATCAACCGCATTCACTCCCGCGCCCATTTGCCGCAGCATCGTCACTACCTGACCGCGATGGTACGTGGAATGATTCATAACGTGCTGAAACATCTGCCAGAGCGGATACGACCACTCTTCTCCTCTTGTATTTGTGTACGTGATCACTTTAGCCAGCGATTCATCCGTCACTCCCTTTATGAAATCCTCATAATCGTGCTCAACTTCAGCCCATCTGCTCTTGAGCGATTCGACAGACTGGAACTCAGCCGAATTAAGGAGCGCCTGATGGGAAACGCCTTTCCATCTCTCGAGCCAGATCCACTCCGCAGCCAGAATATGAGCCAGCGTATCCCTAACTGATCGATGACTACTCTGAAGATCACGCACAAACTGCTCGCCCGACAGTTTTGAAGCAGCGTCGATCACGCGGGCATTTGCCCACCGGTTGTAATCATAGACGTATCTGACATCCTGTGTGTTCATATGAAGCTCACCTCAACTCAGTACGCTTAACAACGTATGCACGGTTTACAACCACCGGATCCGTAGGTCTCTCGCTTTTGGGCTCCGTGGGCGCCAGCGCAATTGAATCCACAACGTTCATTCCCTCGATTACCCGCCCGAAAATCGAGTATTGGTTATCAAAGGATGGCTGAGGCGCCACACAAATAAAAAACTGACTTGTTGCGCTGTTTATATCGTCCGATCTTCTGGCTGCCGAAACTATTCCGCGCACATGCTTCAGCTGCGAGAATTCGGCGGGTACAGTTTTTTGGCCTCTTTGTCCCTGCCCCCAGATCGAAGGATCGCCGTTGATCGTGTTCGGGTCGCCACCCTGGATCGCGTTGGGCCTGGTCTTATCCTTCACGATACGATGGAATTTAGTCCCGTCATAAAAGCCCTCTCTGGCAAGGCTCTTGAAATTCTCCACTTGCTTAGGAGCAACCTTGGGCAGGAACTCTATCACGATCCGGCCGTAATTGGTTTCCAGAACCGCAACCTCATCATCAACATCCTTGCTGGCACATGAACTCAATAACAATAAAAAAATCATTAACAGCAATAAAAGTGAAAGTGATTTTGTTCTCATCCTGTCTGCTTACCTTTATTCTTCGAGAGCCTTCTTAAGGACCTCATTCACGACCTGCGGATTAGCACGACCGCCGCTCAACTTCATCACCTGGCCTACGAAGAACCCCACGAGACTGGCCTTCCCTGCCCTGTACTGTTCGAGCTGTTTCGGATTTGCGGCGATCGCCTGATCTACAAACGTGCGAACCGCTGCCTCATCGGTGACCTGAGCGCCGCCCAGCTCGCGGACCACTTCCTTAGCCGATTCTCCTGACTGGTACATTTTTGCCAGGATATCCTTGGCCATCTTTCCACTGATTTCACCGCTATCAATCATCTTGATCATTTCGGCTAGAGCTTCGGGGTTTACCGGCACGTTGCTTATTTCCCCATATGTCGCTTTCATCTCGCGCGCGAGGTCGTTAAGGATCCAATTCGCGGCCGCTTTCTCATTGCCGGACGCATGCGCCGCCCTTTCGAAATAGTCGGCCATTTCTCGCGAGTCTGTCAGCTGGGCCGCGTCATCAAACGATAGACCGTACTGCTCGACAAAACGCTGACGTCGAGCTTCCGGTAGCTCAGGTAACTCGGCTTGTAGCTTATCGATCAACTCCTGGGCAACTACCAGAGGAGGCAGATCCGGTTCCGGAAAATAACGATAGTCGTGTGCCTCTTCCTTTGAGCGCATCGAGTAGGTCTTAGACTCGCGCTCATTCCACAGGCGTGTCTCCTGCACAATCGTCTCACCCTTCTCCAGAGCTGCAATCTGCCGATCGATTTCGTACTCGAGTGCTTTTTGCAGAAAACGGAATGAGTTCAGATTCTTCAATTCGACTTTTGTGCCAAGCTTTTCAGCCCCTTTCAGCCGCACCGAAACGTTTGCATCGCAGCGCAAGCTTCCTTCTTCCATGTTTCCGTCGCACACTCCGACATACAGAAGGGTTCGCCTTAAGTACTGCATGTAATCGTAAGCTTCCCACGACGAGCGTAGGTCCGGCTCAGACACAATCTCAGCAAGCGGCACCCCGCTGCGGTTCAAGTCCACGTATGACTTGTTTGCATCAGGCATGCCTTCGTGAAGTGATTTTCCAGCATCTTCTTCAAGATGTAGCCGGGTGATGCGAAACCGTTTTACTTTCCATTCTCCGGCGTGCCCCGACGTGTTCCGTACAGAAGTTGGAATCTCGACCCACCCGTGTTCGGAGAACGGCCGATCATACTGTGAGATTTGATAACCTTTAGGGAGATCCGGGTAGAAATAGTTCTTTCGAGAAAAGATTGACTGGCGATTGATACTCAGATTCAGCGCAAGCGCGGCACTCGCGGCCATCTCAACCACACGCCTGTTGAGGACCGGCAACGCGCCAGGCAACCCCAGGCACACCGGACAGGTGTTTGAGTTCGGCTCGTCGCCAAAGCGCGTCGAGCAGCCGCAAAAGATCTTAGAATCGGTCTTGAGTTGCGCGTGAATTTCGAGACCGATTACAGCTTCGTACTTGTCTCGCATAGAATCTGTTTCAACGCCGAATTGCAGAGTATAGCACTGCGCTAAGAACACACCCAAGAGGTGGGATTTGTTTGCTGGGTCGACTGGCGTGATTAAGAGTGGCAGGCGAATCCCACCAACCACACTCTGGTAAATACGACCAACTTCAGTTGCTGATCCTTTAATTTCGACCTGGAAGATAGGCCAGAGGGTAGTGTCCTATCTGGTGTTGCTACCGATCAGCCTTGTTTCACTCATCCAATCCACAAAGCAGGATAACTACCAGCCAGAGGCGCCATGAATATGAGGTCTCATTTTTAATCACAGGTTGACGAGTAGCGGCGAACCTGTAAAGGGCCAGGCATAAAGACCCTACTACACCAAACTCTCTCGCACTTTTGAGTCTCGATGACCTGAAGGCAGGTACGGGCTGATCAAGAACGACCATCAAACGCATACTGAGTCAGGAGACGCTTTGCGAGCTTGTTGCTTCTCAGCGCAGCATGCGGTGCCGCGGATCTAAGCCGCTCGAACAGCTTTCTCATCTCGTTCGCTTTGCTCAGCGCCCGGTGCATTTTCGCGATGCTCATCGGGCGAGTCACCGCCAGATCCACGTTCGAGATTGCTATCTCCGAAAACGCGCCCTTCGCCTTCAGGCTTAATCCGCCGAACAGATCGGCAACCAGCTCGATCTCGCGCACTCCCGCCCAGGGGATAAAGCGGTGTTCGCGGCCCGCTCGCGTTTCGCGGATTCCTTCCTCGCTGACTTCGATTGTATGAGTTGATTCGCGTTTGAAGGCCAACAGCATCCCGACATAACCGAGCCACATCATCAGGACGGGAACAAACGCAAGGATCGGAAATATAATTTCTTCGAGTACGTCTTCGAGATCCGATTCGGTGATTATCGCCAACACCGCTCCGAGCCCGCCGTACACGAATGTCAAGAGCATTACTATGATCGCGAATGATTTCGCGTACAGATAACTGCCCTGTCGCTTAATCAGAACTCGCTCCAACGACATACTTCTTTTCAACTACTCCTTTTTACTGCAGATCCGCATCGATGATTATATCAGCATTGGTTTCAAAGGGAATGCTTCTCTGTACTGGGCTATCAGCGGATGCCGGAACGGCGCCACAAAGCCACGAAGCCTCAAAGATTCACAGCGCAGCAGTAGCCGCAACCACCGCCGCGTTCCGCATTTTCCTCGGCGGTTAAGATCATCTCAACCGCAGAGAAACAGAGGTTCGCAGAGAAAGTTTCGCTCATTGGCCTGCCGGGTCCAGGTGGTGTCAATTCAACGTAATTTTCGAACCGTTAGATTTTGATTCCACTCTGCGCTTAAGTTGTTCGCGGTATTCTTCTTGTGACCATAGAATTATGTTTTGCCCGTCCTCTTTTGTCATGGCCGCGTGAGCAACCTTTCCACACTTCTGACAGGTTATTGGTTTGTGACTTGTCTCTACGGTTCCGCCACAGTGCTCGTGTATGAATGTAGGCATATTCGATCCTCCGGAAACGACTAAATTCATAGCTTATTGCGGCGTTGGTCCTCGTGTTTGGTTTTGAAAAATCTCCGCCACAAAGACTCCAAGACACCAAGTTACACAAAGACATCCTTTGTGAATCTTTGAGGCTTCGTGACTTTGTGGCGCGGTTCCAGCAACACGTTGATATCCAACGACCTGTATCTCGACGCGCCTGACACATGTCCTGCTGCTCTGGTATTATACTCGTTTCTTTTAGGAGCAAAAGAAGACACCATGGAGTCACGTCAAGACATACGCAATATCGCAATAATCGCTCACGTTGATCACGGCAAGACGACCCTTGTAGATGCAATGCTCAAACAATCGGGCCTCTTCCGCGCTAACGAGGTCGTCATAGAAAGAATGATGGACACAATGGACCTCGAGCGAGAGCGCGGGATTACCATAATGGCCAAGAACGCCTCCGTACATTACAACGGCGTCAAGATCAACATCGTCGACACCCCGGGCCATTCCGATTTCGGCGGCGAGGTGGAACGCGTGCTGAGCATGGTCGACGGCGTGATGTTGCTGGTGGACGCCAGCGAAGGCCCCTTGCCGCAAACTCGTTACGTCCTTTCTAAAGCCCTTGCGTTGAATCTGCCGGCCATCGTTGTCATCAACAAGATTGATCGACAGGACGCGCGCGCCGAAGAGGTCGTCAGCGAAGTCTTCGATCTCTTCATCGACCTGGACGCGAACGAGGAGCAAGCCGATTTCCCGATCATCTACACTGTTGCGCGCGACGGCGTTGCAAGACTCGATCTCGACGACCCAAGCTCGGACCTGCGACCGTTATTTGACGAGATCATTCGTACAATTCCTCCTCCGGTTGCGCCGCTGGGTGGCACACTTCAGCTGCTCGTTGCCAATCTGGACTACAACGATTACGTGGGGCGACTTGCAATAGGCAGAATCTTTTCGGGTTTGGTTGCTGTCGGCGATCAGGTCTCTATCTGTAAGCTCGACGGCCGAATAGAAAAAACGAAGGTCACGAAGCTTTTTGCCTTCGAAGGCATGAAACAAACACCGATAGATCGAGCGGAAGCCGGCGAGATCGTAGCGCTTGCCGGTATCGAGGACATATTTATCGGCGAAACTGTTTCCTCGGCTGACGACCCGCAGCCGCTGCCCAAGATCACCGTAGACGAGCCGACAATCGCAATGCTCTTCAGTGTAAACACCTCACCCTTTGCCGGACGTGAGGGAAGGTTCGTTACATCGCGCAAGCTGCGTGAGCGGCTCGACAAAGAAGCCCTTGCTAATGTCGCCATTCGCGTCGAATCCACCGAGGCTATGGATACGTTCAAGGTTTCCGGCCGGGGCGAACTACAGTTGGCAATTCTGATCGAGATGATGCGCAGAGAAGGTTATGAACTTCAGGTCTCGAAGCCGGAAGTCATCACTCGGCGAGAAGATGGCAAGGTTTTGGAACCGATTGAACTGGCAGTTATCGATTGTCCGGAGACTTTCATCGGGGTGGTCACCGAAGCTCTGGGCAGGAGAAAGGGCCGCATGACCAAGATGGTCAACCACGGCACCGGGCGAGTTCGCATGGAATTTGAGATCCCCTCGCGCGGCCTGATCGGTTTCCGAAGCGAATTCCTCACAGATACCAAGGGCACAGGTTTGCTGAACACGATTTTTTCCCGATGGGATGAATGGCAGGGAGGTATCTCTCAACGCATCAGTGGCGCGTTGGTAGCTGACCGGCCCGGCCCGGCAACAACTTATGCGCTGTTCAATCTTCAGGAGCGAGGTGAGCTTTTCGTCAGACCTGGAACCGAAGTCTATGAGGGTATGGTGATTGGCGAAAATGCCCGCGATGTCGATCTGGACGTTAATGTGGTCAAGGAGAAGAAGCTGACAAACATGCGCGCGTCTACGGCTGATGACGCGATGAGGCTGGTGCCCTTCCGCGAGCTGTCGCTAGAGCAGGCGCTTGAGTTTATTAGGGAAGACGAGCTGGTCGAGGTCACACCCGGTTCAATCCGAATGCGAAAAAGGGTTCTCGCTTCGAACCAGAGACCAAAGGGAAGGCCTGCAGAGGCGTAATTAGATTTTGGTTTCTGGTTTGTGGCTTCCGGTTAATCTATCTGCGTAATCTGCGTCATCTGCGGATAGATCTATGAAAGGACCCATCCACTGATTACGCAGATAACCAGAAACTAGAAACCAAAAACCGGCTTTTTATTTCGCGTAATATCCCTTGCGTGTTCGCACGGAAGCATCAGCGCGATTAACATTCACTCGGACGCGGCGGAAAGTCCCATCGCGCTCTGCATTAGTCGGATAATAACCTACGCTGTAAACTGTCCGAATTGCCGCAGCAATTTGCTTGTACACCCCAGACAGATCTCCAAACTTTTCGGCCTTGAAAACCTGTCCGCCGGTCACCTCACCAATTTTGTCCAGCTGATCGCGAGCGGTTGCATAGGCTTCCGATGAACTGTTTCCACGCTCGAAGACTTCCTCATACTCGGTGTCCAGATAGATCGGAAACACAATCACATCAGACTCTTCGAGCCGGTGCGCAAGCTGGTTGAATGACACGCGGGTTTGCATCGGATTGTAGCGATCCAGCGAGCTGTCCACTCCGTCGGTCATCACCACGATCGCGTTGCGCTGTCCACGAGTTCCTCGCAGCGTGTCCACAAGCGCAAACCACATAGCTTCGTAGAACGCAGTGCCGCCTTGAGATCGATCGATAGCCTTGATTCGCCGCTTGAGCTCTTCGCGATCACTGGTGAGGCTGGATACTACTCGAATCTCGTCGGTGAATGTCACCACCGCAATCTTATCCTGTGGGCCAAGCACATCCACAAACTTGAGTGCCGCGGACTTCACTATCTCCAGCTTGTCCTTGATCGAACCGGATAGATCGAGAGCAAGCACCAGGTTGAATGGGGCAGTTGTTGGTTGGAAGAACTCGATCCTTTGCGACTCGCCGTTCTCCGCCACAGTAAAATCTTCCTTCTTTAAATTAGGTAGAGCAATCCCGGAACGGTTCGTCACAGAGACCTGGAGGCTTACAAGCGCAGCCTTGAGAACGATTGCTTCCTCGTCTGCGTTGTTGGCTTTTGTTTCAGGCGCCGCGGAGTTGTCAGCGATCGGCGGTTCTTCACCACGGCTTCGGTTCAACACTGGCGGGCCGCTTTCGCGCGAACTTCGTGACGGCATCTCCTCATCAATTCGCGCAGACATCTCAGGACGACGACCCGCTCCTGGTGACGCCGGCTCATACGGCTGGTTGGATTGTCTGGTAGAAGCTGTGCCGCGGTTACCAGTGGAAGGTTCGGGGGCGTCTCGTTCGCTCTCTTCGCGCTGGTCAAAGACCGAGTTCGATTCACGTGTCGGTCCCGGTGGAGCGTTGGCCGGTATGATCCGTACTCTTAGGCCCGAGTTTCCGCCGCTCATGTTGTTCACTTGTCGATCTCTCTCCATGGGTCCAACTCGGGATTTGCTGGAACCGACATCCGAGCGGTCGCTCCCTCCGAGCCCAATGGAGCCATTTCCCCAATTGCCGTTCGCCGACCCGCTCGTTTTTCCAGAACCTGAACCCTTCTTGTGATGGGCATCCTGATCTTCTTCATCAGCAGCTTGATCGAAGACCGATTGATCGATAGATGAAGAGCGTTGAGGCGATCCGTTTGAAGGGATGATGCGAACGTTTAATCCGGAATTCCCGCTGTTGGTGTTTTGTTCACGGCGCGGGCGGTTATAAGGCCCGCTCTTGTAGGTGCTGCTCGACTCATTGCTGCTATCACTTCCGGCAAAGACCGTTGATCCGTTGCTCTGGACAGCCTGTCTGGTGTTGATTGAGTCGCGATCGTTATCCGATTGAACCTGGTCACGGCTCGCTTTTTGACCTCGATTCTGTGGTTGAGTGCCCGCTGAAGTAGCGGTCTCGAGCGATCCCGCCGCGCCAGATGCTGGCTGATTAACAGGTGCGGCGGCTAGTTCAGCTTTGGCTGCTTTAGCTTTTGAGGAGAGATTTGGTCCGGGGGCGAGGGTAATAACCCCATTAATGGAATTGAGGTTTACTGAAGAGACTCCGGTCCCGAGTTGACCCTGGAGGCTTGTTACGCCAACCTTCTCCACCGACGTCAGCGGCACTGTAGAACGCACCGAGCCAGTTGCGGAACGCATGGCGACTAATGCGTCATCATTTGCGGGAAGACGATAAGCTATATTTCCGCTGGTGGTCTCCACCACCGAGTTGGCAAAGCCGCCGATTATATCGACCGGCCAAACGCTGCCGGTAAGCTGCAGCTTTGCGGTGTTCGGAATGTAGATCGTCAGGTCAATACGTTCGGTTCCTGGCCTCGATTGTATGATGACCGAGTTCCCCGCTCCCATTAAGATCAATTCACCAGGTGACAGAGTGGCGCCGTTGCTCTTTTTTTCGGCGACGACGCGAACGGTTTGGGAATCCCAGCCCTCAACTCGCGTGGAGCCGCGTGAGTTCTCGACCACTACTTCACCATTGGGCTTCAAAGAGAAGCTCTCTACTCGAGTCGCGCTGCCTTGAGCGCGAGCAGTTGCCGATGTAGTGATCATCAGGAGTGCAAACAGAATAAACGAATAAACGCGAACAGCGCGTTCGGTGATGGGGGCTAAAGCCTTCATTTGTACCTCCGCTAAGCGTATCTCCAGAGCAAGAAAGTAATCTCGGTTACAACGTTAAAAACCGTCGTTCACCGCAAATCAAGGGACGATGGCTCGATTCTGATACAAGCGCGATAACGAGTCAAACGAAGTTTAGATCACCCATTTGGGTATGCTTTAGCGAACAAAATAAAGAAGGGGGAAATAGGGGTTTGGGGGTGGGGATTGGGGGTTGGGGATTGGGGGTTGGGGATTGGGGGTTGGGGATTGGAAGTTGGCCGTTAGGGTTGGGAGTTGGGGTTTGGAGTCGGGGATTACGGCGTTGTGGATTGCCTAATCCCCAACCCCTAACCCCCAACACCTAATTCGACGCACGAGTCGAGCCGCCGGGCTTGGCGTTGTAGCCACGTCGATGACGAACAGCAATGTCATCCCTTCCCTTCACACTGACGCGAACGGCCCGATAGCCTCCGTTTGAAACCGGGTTCGTCGGGTAGTAGCTGATCACATACACGTGCCGCAACTCCTCGGCGATGCGGTTGGCCACTCTGCTCATATCACCGATCTTCTCAGCATCGTACACAGGACCGCCTCCCGCCGCGGTAATGTCTGCCATGAAGTCTCCGCCGTTACCGCGTCTGTGCGGCCATTGCTGTGTGGTCGCCGCTGACCCGGGTGAATTGGGGTCGGTGAGAAAGAAAGGTCCTCGGCGTCGCCTTGGCATCGGCCACGGAATCGGCAGAGGCAAGGGTAAAGGCAATGGGAGCTGGATCCCCGGACCAGGATTCCTGGGCCACGGGACGCCGCGGCCTCCGCCTCCCATCTGCACGCCAGTTCCCGGATAGCGTAAGCCGTAAACCAACACATCGGACTCGGTCACAAGATGAATCGCATCATCATAGCTTGCGTGACTGCTGGTTGTGTCCTCGCCATCCGAAAAGAGGATCAGAGCCTTCCTGCCTTCGACATTCCGCAGTTTACGTTCCACCGTTTCGTACACTGCATCGAAAACGCTGGTGCCCGATCCGGTATTTGCTCGTCTGATTGCAAATTCAAGTTCTCGGTGGTCGTTGGTGAACTCGCTCAAGTAATGAATATGACGATCAAACGATACAATCATTACGCGATCTTGTGCGCGGAGCTGGCGGACAAAAGCGATCGCCGCCTCGTGTATATCCTCAACGCTCCCCATCACGCTTGGACTCACGTCGAGCAGCAGCACAACGCTGAACGGGACCTCTTCGGTGCCGAAATTCGCGATAGTCTGTTGTACGCCATCTTCGAAGAGGAGAAAATCCTTCGCGGTCAGTTGAGGCACATAGCGTCCTGCTCGATCGCTTACCAGAATCGGCAAATTCACAAGCGTCGACTCAAGCTTGATGACGTCCTCATCACCAGATTGCTGCTGGCTGGGCTTGGATCCCGATCCGGTCTGTGATCTGCCGTCATCCCGCGACTGCGAGTCGGATGGTCGGCGCAGGACGGGCGGGCCCGGATCCTGGTTTGGATCGCCGCTCGTACGAGAATCAGTAGGGCGCCGCAGGACGGGCGGCGGTCCTGAACTTTTATCATTTCGGCCCGGATCGCTTACCCCGCTAGAGGGATCTGACGACCTGTCACGCTGTGTGCCGCCCGAGTTTGACGGTGGCCGCGAGTACCCTGAGTTATCGCCGCTGGTATTCGAATCGCTCGGCTGTTTCCGCGGATCCGATGGTTGACTGCGTGCCGGCGGATTCGCTGGTTGGTTGCGCGTATTAATCGGCGGTCGATCGAATGGCGGAGGCTCGCGGCGCTGTTGAGTGGAGTCACTCTGTTGGGGTGCGGGAGAGCCCGGCGGCGAGCTGTCATTTGCAGGCTGTTCCGGTGCAAACCGCTGTTGCAGGGAACTTGCCTGGATCGGTGAAAGGCTGGCGTCCGCAAACCGGGCTTGCTGGGAGGAAGATTGAGCCGATGATGAGTTTGAATCCTCCTGCAAGGAAGTCTGCGGCTTATCCTGTTCTGCCGCTTTTTCCTGATTCTGCTCCGACCTTACGACGGGGTCGCCGTTTCTGCTTCGGCGAGGCTTCGAGGAGCTCGCGCTTTGGGCATCGCCGGCATATACGTCAGAGGCGCTTGGGAGGGCTGAGATCAGGAGAATCGCCGTCAAGGCTGCGGCAAGCGACGCGCGTACAGCTTTGAACTTCATTTGTGGAACTCCGCGGTTGATTGTAAGCGTGAGCGGCTCGCTTTTGCAATTGTCGGGCGTCTGATCAGCGTGATGGTTCGGCCGTGTCGGAGCCTCGCTAGTCAAACCCCTGGAGATTTGGATGTTTCGAGATTCGCCAGGAGTAGCCCGTGGAAAAAATTTTTTTTATTTCTGGGGCGCACAATGTGGCTCCCGCCACGTAGTAACGAATTTATTCGTTTCGTAGGCTTGTTTTGTACTCGTTTTTACGAGGCAAATGAATCGTCACTAAACTGAGAAGAACGAAGGCCGCTCCCGGATACCATCGGGCCAAAAACTCACCGATTGTGTCTCCCGGTAGCCGGCCGTCCAGGATCTCCCAAACGAGCTAAAACTCAACACCCATAGAATTATTCCGGCCAGACTCAGACAAAAGTTGCATTTTCTTGGTGGAAATTTTAGACGTCTGTATAATGCGTTCGATGTCGAGTTTGGGAATAACACTCAGAAAAACCATCGCACTCATGTTGCCGGTGAGCATTTTATGGCTCTCGATCGCTTGCATATCAATTTGCACAAAGGAGAGCATCGAACACAGCGCGATAGCTAATCACCTTTCTGAGCTTAATGAGAAATCTGATTGTAACGGGTGTCTGCTCGGCGCGGTCCCAAAAGCGACCGTCCCCTTAAGATCCGCCTTTCAGATTGATCTTCAGCTTCAGATCTCCGCTTCGCCTTCGATTAGTATCGCGTACTCATCAGCCGAGGAGTACAAAGCAGCCAATAATCACGACGATTCTCCCGTTTCACCTCCTCCGCTCACGCGTCTGCCAATGCTTCGAATCTAGATCCGGCCTATCTTTCCAACCACTCTCAATGCGCGCATTGAGTCGCAGCACGTGACTCACTCGAGCGACTCTTCGTCAAGCAGCCATACTCAGGAGTGTATTGATGAATTCATCTCTCTTGTTCGTTTTGATGTTAATAGTGCCGAGTTTTGTACAGCAGAAGAACAGCGTAACGATAACCGTACGGAATGAGGAGGGTCGCCAACCAATTGCAGACGCGACAGTGAGTATCAAAGACACCGACATTCTGCGAAGACCGGCAGTTCCGGAACAATTCGCTTGACCGGCATTCCCGACGACCAACAGATCATCGAAGTCTTTTCTCCAGGTTACGAACCCAAAACTCTCGTGCTGTCTTTTCCCGTTGAGAACAATCTCGAACAGGTGATTCTCCTGCGGGTCAACAACGAACTGGGAGAGGTGACGATCGCATCAACAACCCGGATCAGCCGCGAGATCGATGCCGTACCTACGAGAGTGGAAGCAATAAACGAGGAAGAGATTGACGAAAAGATCAATATGCGACCGGCCAATGTATCAATGGTTCTTAATGAAAGCACCGTGATAAAAGTTCAGCAGACTTCCGCCACCTCGAATACGCAGAGCATTAGGATTCAAGGACTGGATCGCAGATACACGCAAATCCTAAAAGACGGATTTCCCGCGTTCGGCGGCTTTTCGGGCAGCTTGAGCGTTTTGGATATCCCACCGCTTGATTTGAAACAGGTTGAAATCATCAAAGGGCCCTCCGCTACGTTTTACGGAGCGGGCGCAATCGCCGGCGTAGTGAATTTCATAAGCAAGGAACCACAGGAGAAGCGGGTGACGTCGCTGATCCTCAATCAAACCACAGCTCTTGGCACTGACTTCGCGCTGTTCGACTCACAGGCGTTCCGACGGATCGGCTATACCTTCCTGGGCTCTTTTAACTACCAGCGTGAATATGATGTAGACGATGATGATTTTACGGAATTGCCAAGAACGTATTCATTCAATGTAAATCCTCGATTGTTTTATCGGCTCTCCGATAGAACGCGATTGACTGTTGGCAACTCGACCTCTTACCAGCGGCGTCTTGGTGGCGATGTATTCGTAATTCGCGGTGATGAGGATGACTTCCATCGATATTTTGAAACTGACAAATCAGCTCGGAATATCACCACGCTCCATTTTGATCACGAGCTTGATGGTGGTCGAAAAATTCTCGTCAAACAGAGCTTCGCTTTCTTCAAGCGAAGAAGCCAGATTCCGGATTACGTATTCCGAGGCACTCAAACAAATTCCTATACTGATGTTTCTTACTTCCTGCCGGTCCACGATCACCTGCTGGTGCTCGGCTTAAATGCCTCGCACGACCAATTCACAGAGAAGCCTGCAGTGCAAACTGCAATCCGTCGCGATGAGACCCGCACAACCTTTGGGACATACATCCAGGACAGCTTCGCCGTCGCGCCTAAGCTGTCCTTGGAAGCGGATTTTAGAATCGACTATCTAAAGGATTATGGTGCCTTCGCCCTGCCGCGCGTGTCTATGCTGTACACCTTCAATGATCATTTGACGAGTCGTTTCAGCGTTGGGTTGGGTTATAAGGCGCCAAGCAGCTTTACCGAAGAGGCGGAGATGGTTCTCTTCCAGAATGTGCTTCCCATCGGCAATCGTCTCAAAGCTGAGCGCAGCCGAGGTGGGACGTTCGATGTGAATTACAAAACCTCGATAGGAGAGAAGATCTCCTTTTCGTTAAATCAGATGTTCTTTTACACAAGGATAGGAAGTCCACTGATACTCGAAGAGATTGCCGGAGACTTCCTAAGCTTCAGGAATGCAGACCGTCCGATCCGGAGCGCCGGTTTCGAAACGAACGCGCGTTTTGTTTACGGAAGGGTGAAGTTATTTTCGGGATATACATTCACCGATGCGAAAGCGCGATATCTCGCCGGCGATCAAACGCTTCCATTGGTTCCAAGGAGCAGATCAAATTCCACCCTGCTGTTTGAGAGAGAAGGAGCCTTCAAAGCTGGCTTAGAAGCCTATTACAGCAGCAGCCAGCTCCTGAGCACAGGATTCAAGACGCCATCATTCTGGGTGTATGGGATCTTCGGCGAGAAGACGTTCGGCAAGTTAACTGTTTTTATCAACGCCGAGAATCTCGGAGACACGCGCCAGGGTAAGTTCAGTCCGGTAGTCTTCCCGCCACATCAAACCCCGACCTTCAGTGAGATTTATACACATACCGAGGGACGCATCTTTAACGGAGGAATAAAGATCAACTTTTGATTGCGAACTATCGCCGAACCGCGCGCGGGCTCGGTTTGCCGTATTGCAGTTGTACCTTCACTAAGACGGGATCAGCAGCGGTGGCGCCCGGCCGATAGTATAAAGTCTGAGGTGCAGGCTCCTCTTCGGTTAGGGAGCGCGTAGCATCCGCGCCTGCATCTCTCTCGCTCTTCGTCCACGATGAACCCTCACTGTTCTCCATGTCCAGCCGGCCAATGCTGTTTCCCCATGATTTTTCCCACAGCGCAACCTTATCAGCAGCAAGATTCTGTGCCCTCTCGCTAATCTCCACATCGGAGAGGGGCGCGGGGGTTACCAGAACGATGAGATTCTCACCAACGTTGTCTGCTCGACTCTTCCGCATAGTGAAGAAAGGAGGACTGTCCTCCTGTGATGGAATTTCGATGATTCGACCGGCTTTCACGCTGTTATCACCGCCTCGAGTACGGGTCGTCGGGAAAATAAGGACTGCGTCACCGACCGTGCCGTTGGCATATCTCTCTCGATCGATGACATAAAGGTATCCGGTGCGCGCAGCTTCGATGCTGAACCGCACCCGGTCACCCTCATTCAATTTTGCATCGGCCGATACGCGCTCCGGCACAAGCTCTGTAGCGCCAGCCTGTTCGTGGACGATTATCCTTTCTGCTGATTCCGCTGATCGAGCGGGGCGAAGGCGCCAAATCGTTACGCCGATCACCGTATCCGGGGACACTCCTTCAACAGGAACGTTTGGGGTGGCTATCTTGTATGAGCGTTTGACTGACTTTCTTTCCGGCGCGGGACCGGCGGGCTTCTTGATATAGGCCGTATCCCACAGGTGCCGGGTCGGACCTTCATCCTGGGTGTACGAAACAGCAGTGGATAGCAAACCAGCACAACAAAACCCCGCCAGCATCAATGCGAACCTGCGTTCAAACGCAATTCGCAGCACCTGGTGAATTATCAATAAAAACATGTGAGGTGGCTTAATCATCTATTCCTATACTCTACTTTCGAAACGTACACTCCAACGAAGGACTGAAATTTAGCCCTTATGAGAATGTACCGAAATCCGACCGTTGAATCCCTCAACTTTCTTTTCGGGGAATTCAGCGCCATTCGCCTTGCATTGTGAACGCGGCCCAATAATACGGCGATTGCCATTGCTTTTGCTTCCACATCTCCACTTGAGCTGCCCGAAGAGCCGCAGCGGGCCGTTGGCCCCCGCTTTAGCATCTTTTCATAGAACTTCGCCATTAACTCCGCCGTTGCTTGATCGTTTACGTTCCACAGGCTAACCACTACTCTGGCTGCGCCTGCGTTCGGTGACAGAAGTTGTCGGTCGATAGCAGTGTCCGCCGTCGCAGGGCCTCGGGTTACCAAGCGTTGCAATTTCAGAATCCGAGTCATATTCAACAGTGGGACCCAAATATCGCTTCTGATTTGGCTTCTCTTGTCTAAATGCAGAAGCCACCGTTTGCACTGACTGAATCGAAGCAATTCCGGTGAGAAATCGCAAGAAAATGGAGACAGCAGCAGATTTCATAACAAAACCGGGCATTAATGGACCAAACGCCAAAGGGTATTGTTTTCAGAGATTCAACCGCGTCAAACCAGCCTGTTACGAAGGGCCTTTGACACCGCCTCGGTCTTCGAATGGACTTGCAACTTCTCATAGATGCTGCGCAGATGAAACGACACTGTATGCACCGTTACTCCCAGCTCAGCGGCGGCTGTCTTGTAATTGTAGCCTTCGACCAGCAGCTTGAGCAGGCGCGTCTCATTTGGCTTAAGATCGTAATCGGCGCGCTCAGGCGGCCGAATCTCGCGAAACAGGAGAATCACGCGCCGTGCCACCTCCGGCGACATCGGCGCGCCCCCGGCAACTGCTTCTCTCAGGCTATCGAGCAGTCGAGCCGGAGGCGTCTTCTTGAGTAAATATCCCGAAGCCCCGGCACACATCGCATCGAAGATTCGTTCATCATCGTCATAAATCGTGAGCATAAGCAGCAGAAGTTTGGGA
>Ga0126384_10000437_pt1 | contig 22632 bp, 19 predicted proteins | sample PanSoiMetPlot_36_FD_92543 | JGI IMG/M metagenome (GOLD analysis project Ga0126384, IMG submission 92543) | Tropical forest soil microbial communities from Panama - MetaG Plot_36 | ecosystem: Environmental > Terrestrial > Soil > Tropical forest > Bulk soil | place: Panama | collected 2016-02-17 | reverse complement strand
TCCGAACCGAAGTCCATTCCAGCGTGACCCAGCCTCCCGAGACCCAGCACAGCAAATGGCAATAAATCCGGCTGCACCTCCTTTATTCCAGCTGATTCCATCGCGATTTCTGAGGCTACAGTTAACGTTGCTTCGGCCAGTGCCGTCTGCGCTCGATTGCTGCTCCTCAGAGGATCCGTCCGCTCTGATGATAGGTTCAGTGCAGCGGCGTAGGGATCAGAGCGACTTGTGTCGGAATTCAACGATGCACCTGACGATTCAGAATATTTAGCGGCGTTGCTTCCACCCCACTTCATATCCTGATAGCCGACAGCTATCACGCGACAATACCACGCTCGCCGGAGCGCGTCCGTCTTACTTGGCGCGTTGCCTTCCCTGGCCACCGCTTCGCGCAGGATTCGTGTGAAGTCTTCGGTATTGCGTGGCGAGTCATCCTCGAGAAGCGCAGTGGCAAGCAGCGGTCTGGAGACAAGGAGATGCGACAAGTATTGGCTGCTGAGTACAACGATCAGTCTCTCGATCAGCGTTGCCCAGCCGGCGACGTCGTCTGGTAACCCGTCAATCGCATTTTCGCGAGTGTAGGTTGCCAATGAATCCGCCCAGGCCATCAGGTACCTAAGGGCACGCGACGGATTTACCGTGTGCGGCAAAGATAGAGCAAGGATCTCCTCGATCCGGCCGGGTTCTTGCAGGAGGTGCCGTTTGTCCTCGGTTGTCGCAATAACACTTTTTAGCTTCGCCGCCGTCTGATTTATCTGCCGCTTGCTTTGGTCTTCGATCTCATCAACTTGCTCCTTTTGGCCAGCCGTCTCGGTGATTAGTTGTTGCCTGGAGCTTTGAGCGAAGACTCGTTCGTACACTGATCGGACAGCTGCAGTATGTTTTTCGAGGTCCTTGATGAACTGATTTGCGGGATTGACTGACTGGACATAACCACAACGTCTCGCGAGAAGCCCCAATCTCTTTTCAGACACAGGCAGCGTGTGGGTTTGCGCTCCATGCTCCATTTGCAGCCGATGTTCCGCGGTGCGAAGAAAGGAATACGCTTCAGATAGTCTCGTTCTCTCGACCTCAGTCAAATATTGTTTCTCTGCAAGTCGCGCAAGCACGATAAGAGTTTGGGCCGAACGCACCCACGGCTCTCGTCCTCCATGTCTGAGTTGAAGAGCTTGAGCGATAAATTCAATCTCTCGAATCCCCCCGCGGCCGAGTTTGACATTGTAACCTCGCCTTCGTCCGGCTTCTTTTCTGTCTATGTTCTCTTTTGCCCGCCGAACGTGTTCGAGCGTATCGGGCAGCGCATCACGCGAAAAAATTGTGTCGCGAACGCTATTGAGAAAATTAGAAACGACCAGGCTATTGCCTGCGGAGGCCCGAGCGCGAATCAGTGCCTGGCGCTCCCAGTTGTCTGCCAACTTGCGGTAGTACTCGATCGCGCGCTCGATCTCGCAAACCATTTCGCCGTCTCGACCGTAGGGACGCAACCGTAGATCGATACGATACACCGCACCTTCAGACGAACTGCGACCAATCAATTGAACGACTCGATCTGCGACCGCAGCGAAGAATTCCTTGTTGCTGATAGCCGAATCAGCCCTTCGGCGGTCTCCCGCGGTCGTACCGTTTCCGGAGAATAGGAATAGAAGATCAATGTCGGAGGCATAGTTTAGCTCTCGGCAACCGAGCTTCCCGAGCGCGGCGATTGCGAACTCCGCTGTTTCGATTCGACCGCGCTCATCCCGAGTTAAGGGAGCGCCATGACGGTTGACCATCTGTTGGTGAGCTTGAGAAAGAGCATAGTTTAGAATCACGTCCGCCAGATTGGATAACTCCTCGGTTATCTCCGACAGCGTCGCAATACCTAGACAATCTCTAAGATAAATCCTGAGCAGCTCACGGCGTTTGAAACGAGTGAGCTTTGTCGATTCGTCAGCATCAATCGTCCGTGTTACAAAGCGAGCGAGTTCTTCCGAGAGCTGTTCGAGCGATTTCATGCGATCCAGACCGCGTTCGGACTCCACTTTCAACCAGGAGATATGTTCGGGATGGCGCAGCAGCGTCTCAGCCAAAAACGGACTGTGACCGGCGAGGGTCAGCAATCTGGACGTTAATAGCGGGTTACTCTGGGAGTTTTCCAACAACGTGGAATCGGCAGCTTTCATCCGGCTAAGAAAAACTCGAGCACCCGCGGGGTCAGGTAAGGTATCGATAAATCCCTCTAGATTTTGAGACTCCTTATCCGGCATCGGCTTTCAGCAATGATCGTAGGGGCTCAGGCGTGCAATTTGCAATTCCGCAAGCCTGTTGTGAGAATGCGACCTGGAATCAACAATTACAAATCGGGAAATGTCAGATTGCAAATTGCAGATCGCAATTTGATACGAATGCAGGAGTTGATTAAAGCCAAAACGCGCGACTACAATCTGCGGTCAATCTTTCGCGAGGTTACTCATGCGACTCTTCGTCACCGGTGGAGCTGGTTTCATTGGCTCAAATTTTATCAGGCACTTGCTATCGAACTTCCCCGATTACAAGGTCATCAATTTCGATAAACTAACCTACGCTGGCAATCTCGATAACCTGAGAGACATCGATGACCACCCAAATTACCAGTTCATACGAGGTGACATCTGTGATCGGGATGCTCTGGAGGCCGTCGCGGGAGCCGATGTCGTAATCAACTTTGCGGCCGAATCACATGTAGACCGTTCGATCGAAAACGCGGCCGGCTTTATCGAGACCAACGTACTGGGGACCCAAACGTTGCTCGATGCATCGCGGGCTGCGGGTGTGTCCCGTTTTGTTCAAATATCCACCGATGAGGTAATGGGTTCCTGCACTGAACACAGCTACTTTACAGAAGACTCGCCCATGCAGCCCAATAGCCCGTACGCTGCCTCCAAGGCCGCGGCGGAGCATCTGGTGCGCGCCGCTCACGTTACGTTTGGTTTGGCTGTTGTCACAACACGTGCATCGAACAACTATGGTCCTTACCAGTTTCCAGAAAAACTCATCCCGTTGATGATCACAAACGCAATGGAAGACAAGCCGCTACCGGTTTATGGTGATGGTAAAAATGTAAGGGACTGGCTATACGTGGGAGATTGTTGTAAGGCAATTGAAGCTGTGCTGCACCGCGGACGCGCTGGCGAGGTCTATAACATCAGCTCCCGCGCCGAAAAAACGAATATCGAGATTGTACATACTCTCCTTGATCTGCTCGGCAAGCCTCATTCGTTGATCAAGTTCGTCACCGACCGGCCTGGTCACGACCGTCGCTATGCCACTGACCCAACAAAAATTGAACGCGAACTCGGCTGGCAGCCGGAAGAGTCATTTATGAGTGGAATAGAAAAGACCGTGAACTGGTACAGAGATAATGCCGAGTGGGTCGCTCGTACCCGATCGGGCGCATACCTCGAGTACTACGAACGGACCTACGGCGGCAGATGACACAGGATCCCCAAATCATGTTCCCGCTTCGAAATGAGCTTGCCAGAGAGGCCAGCGAAGCCGCGCTAATAGAAGCCGAAAACCCATCTGATCCGCAGATACACCCGGTAGCAAACTCCGAGCCGCGTCTGGCTCTACCGCGCATCGCAATGATCACCGGCGCCGGCGGACTGTTGGGGCGGGCGATGCACGCGCGACTCGAGAAATCAGGTTGGCGCGTAGTCTCGTTCACCCACCCGGAGCTTGACATCACAAACGATGTCGACGTGCAGGCAACAATTGAGCGAATACGCCCGGATGTGCTCATAAATTGTGTGGCGACCGCGGACGTCGATCGGTGTGAGATCGAGCCGGATTGGGCATATCGAGTTAACGAAAAAGGACCCGAATCCCTGGCTCGCGCTTGCCGGCTCGTGGAAGCGGAGCTTGTGCACGTCAGCACTGACTATGTATTCGATGGGACTAAACCTGGTTTCTACACACAGGAAGACGAACCATCTCCACAGAGCATTTACGGCACGTCGAAGCTGGCAGGCGAACTCGCGGTACGCAAGCAGAACGATCGCTCCTACATAGTTCGTACATCATGGTTGTTCGGCGCAGGAGGGAAGAACTTTGGCAGCCGAGTCATAGAGTACGCGAGGAACGGCGCAGCCCTCAAAGGCGTGATGGATCAAACTTCGATTCCCACCTATGCCCCGGATCTGGCAGGTCGTATCGAAGAAATCATCGATCTCGGCATTCACGGTCTCTATCAGGTTACTTCTACCGGGCCGACCAACTGGCTTGAATTTGCCCGGCTGGCGTTGGATCTCGCCGGCTTGCAGGATGTCAAACTCGAACCCGTCACTCGAGCTTCGCTTAACCAACGGGCGCCGCGGCCCCAGAATTCTGCGATGCGTTGTTTATTATCCGAAAAACTTCAACTTCCTCCGCTTAGGCACTGGAAAGACGCATTGAAAGAGTTTGTAGGACAGTGCTAGCCCTGTACGGGTGGCCCTCCGTGGCCGCCCCTCACTGCCGGGTTAGGGATTATGTAAGGAGGGGCGGCCACGCAGGGCCACCCGTACAGGATTAGCGAAATTCCGTTACACTCCACTAGGCAAACTCGCGGCAGCTTGATCTTTTCTTAGAACCTTAAGCACCACAATTTTTGTCGAATGATTGAAAGGCGCCGGATCAGTAACCGGCGCGGCTCTTCTCTGACGACCAACAAAATCGTCTGGAACAGGAAGTATCTCCTCAACGGTTAAGTATACATCTGCGCACAAAGCTTCGATCTCTTTTATATAGTCCGCACCGGATACGAATAGAGCATTGTTGACGGCGACCAAATAACCGTTGTGGGCGATTAACGGCCGGACCTTGTTTATTAACCTCGTATAGCCGTGGGCCAGATCGACAACCCCTTTTCGAGTTGCAGAGTAGATCGGCGCATCGAGAAAGACACAATCGAAGAGCTCGCCCGATGCTTTGAGCCGATTTATCAAAGGCCAGAAATCTCCAGTCAGAAAATCCGTTCTATTGATTTGAAACCCGTTCAACGTATACGACGTTTTTGCGATATTCAGGAACTTGCGATTCAATTCAAGCTGAACCACGCGCGAAGCCTGGCCCGCCGCTGCAGCCACGCCAAGACTGCCTGTGTAAGCGAACGTATTGAGGACCGATTTATTTTTGAGCCGTTGCTTTGCCCAATGGCGGACATTGCGAGTGTCGAGGTAAAAGCTGGCGTCACGATTTATCGTCGGTTCAATCGCGTACCAGATACCATTCTCGCATATTTTGCGATCAGCTTCGGTTCCATAAACGAGCCGTCCGGCACGGACCTTCGGATCGCGACCATTACGAGTCTTCACCACGACCGCATTAATCCAATCGAAGCGGTCGACTAAAAACCGTTGAGCCGCGCTCACAAACAAAATCCCGGCCTCCGGATTATCAGCATAGTTATGAATTATGATCGTTCTTGCGTATAGGTCGACAACAAGTTCCGGGCAGCCTTCCGTAAAACCATTGAACAGCCTGAACGCTTCTTCATGGCGATTGCTAAAGAGTCCTTCGCGAAACTCAATGGCGCTTTCCAAAAGGTCATTAATCTGCTCAACTGCCATTCTGCACCTGACTCTGTGGAGATAGCCGGCTCAGTTCGCTGGCCCCGAGAATTTGCTTGCGTCGGAGTTCATGCTGCGATAGAACAGCGGTGAATTACCAGGGCAAGTCAGGCAATATGTCATCCCTAAGAAAGCGGCAAGTTGGTGGCTGCATCCTGCATTCCCACGCCACCGCACCTCGAGTTGGGGGGTAAGATTTCTAGGCTCTTCGAGGATAAATGAACTTCTGGGAGAATCTGCGTACAGCGATATACCTCGCCGGAGATTTTCATTGGGTGGCGCTGGGTTTCGTCCTGGCGGCATTGAGTCTTTATCTTTTCGTACCTGGGGAGCGGACTCGAGTTCGGACCTCGATTGTGCTTTTTGCGGTGGCCGGCGTTGGGCTGTTATCCCTCGCGCTCATGCTATCTCTCGGGGCAGCGCAGGAAAACATCGCATTCCGTTCGTTGAAGTGGACGTCGCTCCTTGTTGAAAGCATCGCAATAATCAACCTTGCCAGTATTTTTCTTTTCGACGTTGCCCTCAATTCCATCCGTCTGAAGCCGCCTAGAATCCTTCGTGACTTACTTCTGGCCACTGCGTACCTGGTCATCGCATTCATTCTGCTTTCGCGCAGCGGCTTTGATTTGACAGGTATTGTCGCGACGTCAGCGGTAATCACCGCCGTTATCGGTTTCTCTTTAGCCGACACGCTGGGGAACATTATGGGCGGCATGGCCCTGCAGATGGAACACACCATCAACATTGGAGATTGGGTTCGTATAGAACAAGTGGAAGGTCGCGTCAAGGAAATACGTTGGCGCCAGACATCCATCGAAACTCGGGACTGGGACACGATAGTTTTCCCCAACAGCGTTCTCATGAAAGGAAGGGTTACTCTGCTGGGACAGCGAACCGGCGAACCGCGACAGCACCGTCGGTGGGTTTACTTCAATGTTGATTTCCGATACGCGCCGTCGGATGTCATCCAGGCTGTTGAAGTTGCCCTAAACGCCGAGCCTATCCCCAGAGTCGCAGAGAACCCGGCGCTGCATTGTCTTGTAATAGATTTCAAGGAAAGCTATGCCGCCTATGCCGTGCGGTACTGGCTGACTGATCTATCGCAAACTGATCCCACCGACTCACTCGTCCGTTCGCGGATATATTCAGCTCTCCGGCGTGCCGACATACCGCTGTCAATTCCGGCGCGATCAATCTTCGTGACTGAGGAAACCGAAAAGCGCCGCGAGCGTAGGCTAAGCATGGAGATATCAAAGCGAGTGGAGGCCTTGAAGGCTGTTGAGCTTTTTCACGGGCTCACTGAGGAAGAGCTCCGCGCATTGGCAAGCCGCTTGAAAGTTGCGCCATTTGTACGCGGTGAAGTGCTTACCAAACAGGGCGCCGAAGCGCACTGGCTTTACATCATTATCAAAGGCACAGCCGAAATTCACATAACTGTCAATGGGCAGACAGAGAATGTCGGCTCGCTAGGCGAAGGAGAATTCTTTGGCGAGATGGGTATGATGATGGGCGAGCCTCGAAGCGCCACGGTCGCAGCCGTCACAGATATGGTGTGCTACAGATTGGATAAGAGCGCATTCCAGGACATCATTAGTCGCCGTCCCGAAATTGCGGAAAACATCTCACACGTGTTGGCGCGCCGTCGGGTCGAACTTGACGCGATACGTGAAGAGTTGAATGAGGAATCGAAGCGTGTTCGCATGGGACACACCCAGGTGGCCCTGTTGGATCGGATTCGCGAATTCTTTCGCCTTGGCGACCATAACAGTTTGATGTAGCGTAGACCGTCTAGTCTGCGCAGGTGAGAATCAACAGTACAAATCGAAATGCGCAGACTGGAAAGTCTACGCTACATGGAGGCGGAAACGATGCGAGGGAAGATTTTCTGGATTCTGATAATAGTAATCGCCGTTCTCGGCGTAACCGGCCAAAACATTTTCCGAGATACTGCCAGTGCCCAGGGTAGAGCCACCGCAAGCCCTGAAATGATCGCGCGCAGAAACGCGATCGAAAATGAATTGCAGTCGATCGCTATCGTCGAGCGCAAGCTGATGGTTTCGATGCGCGACGGAAAACGGATGGCGACCGATGTCTATCGTCCTAAGGACACTTCCAGGAAATATCCAATCATTTTCGTTCGCACGCCTTACAACTTCAATTACTGGGATGTTCGCAACGGCGTCCCTCGCGATCTCACTAACGAGCTGGAAGCAGTGAAGCGGGGATACGCCTTCGTAGAAATGAACGAACGCGGTCATTTCTTCTCCGAGGGCAATTACGACATTCTCGGGCCACCGCTCAGCGATGGAGACGACGCGATCTCCTGGATGGCAAAGCAACCCTGGTCAAACGGAAAAGTAGGTACGATTGGATGCTCGTCAACCGCCGAATGGCAGCTGGCGGTTGCCGCGCAGGGTAACCCGGCGTTCGCGGCAATGATTCCGCAGGGATTCGGCGCCGGCGTCGGACGCGTTGGCGGCTACTGGGAACAGGGGAACTGGTACCGCGGCGGCGCCGTGCAGATGTTGTTCATAGCCTGGTTGTACGGGGAACAAAACCAGGTGCGACCAACGTTTCCACCAAACGCATCGCAGGAGGATTTGATTCGCGCGTCAAAAGCATTCGATCTCGCGCAGCAATTGCCGCCCATTGACTGGTCCAAGGCGCTTCAGCACCTTCCGGTCATGGACATTATGAAGGCAGTTGACGGGCCGCGTGGAATATTTGCCGACGAAATGCCAGTAGACACCGGAGGCGCGATGATCAAGCGCACGCCAAACGATCCGGCGTGGTACAAGGGAGGCCTTTGGCACGACAACATGAAGATCAACGTTCCGGGCTTCTGGTTCATGTCGTGGTATGACGTTTCGGTTGGGCCAAATCTCGCGGCATATAATTTCGTGCGCAAGACTGCAAAACCTGATATCGCGAACCAGCAGTACGCGGTTATTGCGCCGACGCTGCACTGTGCATACAAACGCGCAACTGAAAATACCGTCGTAGGCGAGCGCAGTATGGGAGATGCGCGGCTCAATTACGATGAGCTTACCTATGCCTGGTTTGACTACTTCTTGAAGGGCGAGAAGAACGGCGTCTTAGAGAAGATGCCCAAAGTGCGTTACTTCACAATGGGGATCAACAAGTGGCAGAGTTCTGATACCTGGCCACCGCAAGGCGCACAACCGATGAGCTTTTATCTATCGAGCGGCGGGAAGGCGAATACGCTTGACGGCGATGGAACTCTTGCCATCGCATCCCCTTCCTCGGACACCCCTGACAAGTTTGATTACGATCCTATGAATCCCGTTCCGTCCTATGGTGGTAACGTTTGTTGCACCGGAAACGCTGTTCAGGGCGGCGCCTTTGACCAGCGCAAGATGGAGACCCGGCCTGACATTCTGGTCTACAGCACTGAGCCTCTAAAGGAAGGGATTGAAGTCAGTGGGCCGATAGAGGTGACCTTGTACGTCTCGTCAGATGCAAAGGACACTGATATTTCGGTTAAGCTGATCGATGTTTATCCCGACGGGCGCGCCTACAATCTGGACGAAACAATCCAACGGTTGCGGTATCGAAACGGCTACGACAAGCCTGAGGCCTGGATGGAGAACGGCAAGGTTTACAAGGTAACGTTGCAACCAATGACCACCAGTAATTTCTTCGAAGCCGGCCATCGGATTCGCCTCGAGGTATCAAGCAGCAACTTCCCACGCTTCGATCGAAACATGAACACCGGCGGAAGAAATTACGATGAAAGCAAAGGCGTAACTGCACACAACTCGGTGCATCACTCCAAACAATATCCATCAGAAGTCAAGATCACGGTCGTTAAGAAGGCAGCGCCATAATGTCTTGACGCCTTCGTCGCCCGGCTTGCGGAAATTGTCTTTGCGAAAACAGGCGTCGGTTCTCGAATTTGAGAACCGACGCCAACAAATCTATCTCGAGATCAACAGGAGAACCGCGTGGGCAAAACCGATGACAAATCACGAATCGCCAGGCAAAGCTGGTTGAACTTCGGTGCGTACTGCTGAATCCCAGATGACCTCTATCCGAAGCCTTTCTTTGCTGCTAATCAGAGCAGGATTGTTCAGCCCGTTAACCTGGGGCCTAACCTTCATCTTGATGATCTGTTTCCTTCCCGCTTCTGGCTTACCGTCGTTTGCGTTCATCGATGATGACCAAAACTGGCCACAGTGGAGAGGACCCGGCGCGAGTGGGATCTCTAACGAAAAGAACTTACCCATCGAATGGAGCGAAACTCAAAATGTTCAATGGAAAACCGCAATTCCCGGTCGAGGTCACTCGTCTCCCATAATTTGGGGCAGGAAGGTTTTTCTGACTACTTCGATCGAGGGACCGGTGGTGCCTGGTGCGAAGGCGATTACTCACACACGCCGGGGACAAGTCTACGTTCATCCGGACAGCGTTGGCGGAGATCACAGCTACACGATAAAGATCCTCTGTCTGGATCGGGACACTGGCAGGATTCTCTGGGAGAAAGTCGCTTACGATGGAGCGGTTTATGATGATCGGCATCGAAAAAACACTTTCGCATCGGCTACGCCGGTTACCGATGGAACGTATGTTTGGACATTCTTCGATGCCGAAGGAGTTTACTGTTACGACTTTGACGGCAAGCTTGTCTGGAAGACCTCCCTCGGCAAATTCGCAAAGATGGGAATGGGGAACGGTATGTCGCCGGTGCTCTACGAAAACTTGCTGATCCTTCAATGCGATCAGGAAGACGGTGGGCCCGGGTCATTTATTGTTGCATTAGATAAGATTAGCGGTAAGGAAGTGTGGCGCGTCCCTAGAACACAACGTAAGACCTGGGCAACACCAGTGCTCGCTCGGACCCCGAAGCGAGTTGAACTGATTACAAGCGGCGCCGAAAGCACGGTCTCATATGATCCGGCTACAGGTAAGGAGCTATGGCACGCTGACGGAGTGATTTCACATGCGATACCGAGTGCAGTAACCGGTCACGGCATGGTCTTCGTATCGGGAGGATCTTCAGGACAACCAAAGCTCGCAATAGCGATACGACTCGGGGGTTCCGGCGACCTCAAGGGCAGTCCATACGTCGCGTGGAAATACAACAAGGGCACCGCGTATGTTCCATCTCCGATCTTGTATGGCGATTATCTTTATCTGATGACCGATGGAGGCATTCTCACGTGTCTTGACGCCAGGACCGGTGAGGTCAAGTACGAGGGCGGTCGGGCTTCTGTGCCTGCAACCTTCACGTCTTCCCCGGTCGCTTTCGATGATAAAATTTTGATAACAAGCGAGGACGGCGACACATTTGTCATAAGAGCCGGTCCCAAGTATGAAGTTATCAGGACAAATTCACTAGGTGAACCGGTATTCGCTTCGATAGCGATTTGCAGCGGAAGGCTTTTTATCCGTGGAGCAAAGCACCTTTACTGTATCGGGAACAAGTGAGGCCCTAACTGTTTTGTTTGAACTTGCAGGTCGATAGTGATAACTCGACGACAGTTCAGTCTTCTAACGGGCGGCGCACTGATCTCATCTGCTCTGGGTTCATGCCGCTCTAATCCGGCCGGCCGAGATGGAAACGACGGAAGGTTCACCGCTCGTCCGCGTTCTAATGTTGTAACCTCTCTCAACGGAGAACAGCCACTCGGACTGGGCACCCCTCGCGACGCGATTATTAAATTGCCGGCAAAACTCTCAAGTGCGCCGCTGCCGTTGGTTGTAATGCTACATGGCGCGGGCCAGAGTGCCGAATGGATGCTCGGGCGGGTTGCATCGGCGGCTGACGAAGCTGGCGTCGCAGTGCTTGCGCCATACTCACGCGATCACAGTTGGGATGCGGTACATGGAAGTTTCGGGCCGGATGTGACGTTCATAAATCGCGCTCTCGAGCGCGTATTTGATTCGGTGGTAGTCGATCCTCTCCGGACTGCCATCGGCGGGTTTTCCGATGGTGCGACTTATGCAGTCTCGCTTGGCTTGATTAACGGTGACATCTTTAATCGCGTTATCGCGTTTTCGCCGGGATTCATAATTGATGGATCGACGAATGGTAACCCGGAATTCTTTATCACCCATGGAACGGAAGACCCAATTCTTCCGATAGATCGTTGCGGGCGACGAATCGCTAAGGGGCTAACACAACGCGGTTATTCCGTTACGTTTCGCGAATTCGAAGGCAAACACGAAGTACCAGCTAATATAGCTCAAGAGGCAATGGAATGGCTGGTTGGACGGCCGGCTGCAGCTCATTCGGTTTTGTCATGAGTAATAGAGGCCGCATTATTGTTGCTTCTGAATCCGGAATTGCTATTCAATCGCTTGAAGATATATCAGATGCGATCGCCAAATGCTTCGGAGCGGGCGGACTCATTTTGACCGAAGCAGATATATCTAAGGAATTCTTCGACCTTAAAACCAGATTGGCTGGCGAGCTTTTCCAGAAGTTTGTGAACTATCAAATTCGCCTGGCGATTGTACTTCCAAATCCCACCTCGTACGGCGAACGATTTGCGGAGCTCGCCTACGAGCATGCAAAACATCCGCTGATCCGTTTTGTTGATTCAATGGAAGCAGCAAGGGCCTGGATGGATGCAACGGCTTGAAATCTGAAATTCTCTCTAAGCAGCACGAACACCCACCGGTCTAAGACCTCAAGTCTTTGAGCCTGGCTTCGTAACGCCGATCAGCTGAGACTTGTGGAACAGCAGTTGTGTCTTACCCACTTGGAAACATCATCGTTTACCTAGAAAATGCTGTAAATACGCCTTAACACAAAACTAATCCGAGCACGCAATGTGTGGGGTAAGTAAAAAAGAACACACGTTGAATCAAATGCGAACAGTCAAAATATCGCTCAACTGCTGCATTGCAGCGTGGGAGCTGTTTGCCTCGGGCGATGTAACGCGAAACTAACTGGGACACCAGAAGAACGAGGATGGAAAAAATGAAACAGACAAATCTGAAGGATGAGTCAGCTGAGTATCTTTCAAAAAGAGAGCAGCTTCGCCTCGCTGAGATCGAGTTGATGCGACAGCGAGAAAACGTTGCATCGATGCGCCGCCAGCTTCCAAACGGACCAATCATCGAAGACTATGTATTCGAAGAAGGTCCGGCGAGCCTCGACGCGGGCGACACTCCGATTCGAAAGGTTCGCATAAGTGAACTGTTCAGCTCTCCCGAACGGTCCCTCGTTGTCTACCATTTCATGTTCGGAAAAAAGCAAGAAAAGCCCTGCCCGATGTGCACAATGTTCATCGACGGCTGGAATGGCGTGGCTCATCACCTCGCCCAAATGGTGGACGTTGCCATCGTCGCTGCTGCCGGCCCGACGGAGCTGCGAGCGCATGCCAGGAGCAGAGAGTGGAATCGATTGCGCCTGCTTAGCTGCGGAGAGAATACCTTCAAATACGACTTAAACAGCGAAGACCGTGAGGGCAATCAGGATTCGACTGTATCGGTTTTCACTAAGGATAAAGACGGAAGGGTTCGTCACTTTTATACCGCGCATCCCTCGATGTCGCACGATATCAAGGAGCGCGGAATCGATCTGCTTTGCGCAGTCTACAATGTCCTGGATCTCACCCCGCAGGGACGCGGTGAGTGGTATGCAAACTTCAGCTACGGTACGAAGGTGAAGGCTAGCGGGCGCTGATAATCAAGAGCGAACGAATCTGACGTTGACCATCGAAATCATTGCTCGACGATCAGCTCAACCGAAACCCTTTACCGTTAGCGAGACATAAAGGAGAAATCATGCCGGAAAAGGAAACGTTAGAACGCGCAGAGGAGGACACGCGAGAAGGCAAATCGCCGAGCACGCAAGCCGGTGAATTTGTCCACGAGGAAATTGAGCATGTTCGTGAGGGTAAACACGGCGCTCGATCCACCAAGCAGGCCATTGCGATCGGGCTGTCAAAGGCCAGGCGGGCCGGTGTAAAGCTGCCGGCTTCAAAGAGCGCTTCAAAGCGAACGCGAGCGCAGGCAGCGCGAGATACTCGCAAAGGACGTAGCTCAGGCAGCAGGAAGCCATCGGCCAAGCGATCGCGAGCCACTTCTCGCGCGCTGAAGCGTGAAGGTCATAGCGCGGCATCGAGGTCTGCTCTTTCACGACAAGCGCGGAGCGCCGCAGCAAAACGTTCGGCCTCGTCCCGCTCGCGAGCCGCCAAAAAGGCCGCCGCTACCCGTAAAAAGTAGGAGTCAGCGAGGAGAACATGCCGTTGACGGCTAAAAGCAAGAGACTAGTCGAAACCGAGATTCGTCAGCTGATTGGCGCACAAGAAAAAGCCGTGCGAGCCCGCAGCGTTGAAGGCGTGACGTCTGATTGTGCTCCTGATGTTGTTTCCTTCGATGTCGTCGGCGGGCTTCAGAAGGTTGGCACAAATGAACGCAGAGAACGGTCCGAGGAATGGCTCTCATCATTCCGAGGGGACATTAGCTATGAATTGCGCGATCTGAGCATCATCGCCGCAGATGACGTAGCGTTTTGTCACAGTCTTAATCACGTCAACGGAATAAGAGAGGATGGTCAGGAAATTGATATGTGGTGGCGTGCGACGGTTTGCTTTCAGCGGATTGAAGGCAGATGGCTCATAAAGCACGAGCACAGTTCGGTGCCGTTTGACACCGGGAGTGGCAAAGCACAGCTTGATCTCAAGCCTTGAGACTGTTTTCGATTCTTCGAGGTGGACAGATCAATAATGAGGTCATGGTCGGCTCCATATGTGTGCCGATCGGAAAGGAGGACAATCGTGAGTACAGGCAATGTAGCGCAAAGTAAAAAAGTTTCACCAGCCGCAACGATTCCACGACCTGAGTATCGACGACTGGATCCATTCGTCGGAAATTGGAGACTTGAAGGGCAACAGTACGACGGGCCGTTCGGTCCTGACGCGAAGATCGTCGCGGTTGAGACATATGAATGGCTGGCGGGAGGATTCTTCCTTGTTCACCGGTTGGGCGGAAAGCTCGACGCTACTGAAATCGCTTGCGTGGAAATCATCGGCTTTGATGAGTCGAACCAGAATTATCCGAGATACACCTTCTACGGTAATGGCAAAACAAATGTCTGGCAGAGCCAGGCGACCGACACAGGCTGGACTCTGATCGGTGATTCTACGATGGGAAACAAGGCCCTGAAGGTTCGTTGCACGATTGTTTTCAGCGAGTCCGGAAAGCATATGTCGTCGAAGTGGGAATACTCGGGCGATGGTTCCCACTGGAAAACTTTTTGGGATGTAAGGGCTACAAAAACAGCCTAAAGGAAGGAGAACAACAGTGGAGACTGCTACAGGAAAGATTGATGAAGAAGGGATGATCCGGAGGCTCACCGAAGAATGGGTCGACGCACTGCGCGCGAGGGATCTGGATCGGATGATGAAAAACTACTCGCCGGACGTTACGGTTTTTGACATCTCGCCTCCGCTTCAGTACGTCGGTGCTGAGGCGTATCGCCGAAAGTGGGAGCAGATGTTCAAATCGATTGAAGGACCGATTGGGTACGAGGTACGCGAGATGACCGTTACCGCAGGGGATGAGGTTGCGTTTTGTCATTGCCTCAATCGAATAAGCGGAAAGATGAAGGGCGGCAAAGGAAATGATGGCGCTTGGATTCGAGTCACGGTCTGCTTTCGCAAAGTTGACGGGAGATGGATGGTGACTCACGAACATGCATCGGTGCCTTTCGATGGAAAGAGCGGGAAAGCTTCGCTTGACCTCAAGCCGTAGGAACGCAGACTCTCGTTTCGTCGTTTGCAGAAGCATGGAGACGGTGGTTCACTGCTGAGGTTCAGAACGAATAAGTTCGTAACACGTGGGACCTTAAGAGAAGGAGACAGATAATGAAAATGACAACCCATTTTTTGTCTGAGCTGGACCGCGAGGTAGAACGCTCACGACGAGCCCTGGAGCAGGTTCCAGAAGGCAAATACCAGTGGAAGCCGCACGACAAGTCGATGATCTTCGGCTACTTGTCCGATATGATTTCGACGATGCCCTCCTGGTTAGCAATGGCAATTCAGCGCGATGAGTTGGACATCGCTCCAAAAGACGGTTCAACTATGCGCCAAGCTCCGAAGGAGACGAGCGCGGCGCTCCTCGAGGCACTCGAAAAGTCCGCAGCTGAGGCCAAATCGGCGCTTGAAGACACCAGCGATGAGCATTTGATTACACCATGGCGTTTGTTGGCGGGAGGCCAGGTAGTAATGGAAGCGCCGCGTCACGTGGTGATTCAGGATACATTTAACCACTGGGCGCATCATCGAGGACAAATGACAGTCTATCTCCGGCTGATGGGCGCCAAGGTCCCGGCGTTGTACGGACCATCGGCTGACGACAACCGGTTCGAATAGTTCCGATTCTTGCTACGTGATCTTTTTGGCTTTCGGCAAGCCTGTTGCTCTGCAGGATGTACTAACAATTTTCTGCGAATCTCGTCGTGCACTGCGACTCTGTGGCGAAGCTTCAACGATTCGAAGCAGACGCAGAGTTCGCGGGCACGCAGAGTCCTTATCCCCCCGGCATTGTAAAGTGAATTCGATGCCAATATAATCGCCGCGCCTTTGAGCCCTACAGCTATAAACTTTTCAGGTCGAGAAGCTGGAACACAGAAATTAAAGGCAGAGGTGACTATGGCTGAGAACCGGTCTAAACCAATGGGAAAGATAATCCTTCAGGTAGTGCTCGTCGCAATAGTCTGTGCTGTTGTGCTGGTGTTAGTGCAGAATCTGCTCTTCGGCAAGGCTAATGTGGCGGTAACGGGAGCTATCGCCGGTACGGTTAGCGCCTTGACGGCAATGCGGTTACGAATGTCAACATCCGCGAAGGAGGGCTAATTTTTTTAACGCCGCTTCGCGGAGGTGAGGAACTCAAGCGCGGAATCGAGACGATGCTCGACTCGGACCAGAAAAGGCGAGCTTACTGGCCTTATCCCCGTGTAAGGCGGACAATTAGCAATTCCCTCCTCGCAATGGTATTCTGCACCAATTAATTAGCAAGTCTGAACTATGGCCTCGATTCCAGTTTGGCTAAACTCGGCGCGGGCGTCATCGGTGAGATGAAGAGATTCTTTTCTCGCTCAGGTCTTCTTTTCTGCCTCTTTTTGATATTGGGCGGCAGCCAGTCGGCGCACGCTCAATACCGTTTCGATCACTGGACAACTGACAACGGTCTGCCGCAAAACTCGGTGCACGGTACTCTGCAGACGAGCGACGGTTATATGTGGTTTACCACGTATGACGGGTTAGCCCGCTTCGATGGCGTCCGCTTCACCGTCTTCAACAAGAGCAATTCGACGGGCCTGCCGAGCAATCAGTTCAATGTAGTTTATGAAGATCGGAAGGGCGATTTGTGGGCGACTCTGAACACCGGCGGCATTGTACGGATGCATCGGGGCCGCTTTACGGCTTATAACAAAGGAGAAGGATTGCCGTTTGATGTCATCTATATGCTGACTGATGACGGACAGAGAAACCCAATCTTTTCCTGGGGAAAGAATCTGTTCCACTGGCGCGAGGAACAGTTTCAGCCTTTCAACGAGTTGCCATTATCCATCCATCAACCGCCCGATGACCGGAGTGACAGGTTACCCCCGGTAGCGTGTTGGTACGAGGGCGACAAGTTGTTTTGCTTCGCGAATGGTCGACAACATTCATGGGCTCTAACTGAGTTACCTGTATTGGCGGACATCTACGGCGCCACGACGGGCGAAAGCGGAGACTTCTGGTTCAGCTCTCCAAGAGGTTTGGTCCATGTCATGAATGGACGCCCGGCGCAGATTTATAATGAGACCAATGGTTTGCCCGGAATGAATCCGGCTCTTGTTTGGGGAAGGCCGCGACCGTTGCAAGCCTTCTCGCGTGACGCCGCGGGCAGCCTCTGGTTGACGGATCTGGATTCAATGCAAAGTCGATTGTTGAGCCGAGAGACGCCGAATGGTTGGGATGTTAATTATGATTACGGCGGGTTCGCCGACAACGAAGGCAATTACTGGTTCGGATCAAACGGTAACGGGCTGTTTCGCGCAGGGAAACAGACGATAAACGCATACGGGAAGGCGCAGGGACTAAACGCAAGGGAAGTTAATTCGTTGCTCGAAGCGCGCGATGGTTCGATCTGGATCGGCACACGCAGGGACGGCTTGTTCAGGTTCAAGGACGGCGAATTTACACACTACACCGGCGCCGATTCATTTGGGGAGTATGTGACGTCACTCTATGAAGATCGAGCCGGGCAGTTATGGGTCAATGCGTACAACAGCTTTTGGCGTTTCACAAAACAGCGCTTTATCCGCGAGACCTGGAAGGAGGTTGCGAATAGTGCATTAGGGGGCGTCTGGACGATGTGCGAAGACCGCGCAGGCGCTTACTGGGTCGGTTGTCAAACTGGAGTCATAGACTATCAGAACGGGGTTGCTACTCAATACACCACCAAAGACGGCCTCGCGGCCGACGATACCAGAGTCATTATCACGGATTCAGCGGGCGGTCTCTGGCTCGGCGGTGAAGGTGGGATAACACATTACAGCGATGGGAGATTCACCGCCTGGACGGGGAAAGATGGATTGCCTGGCGCCACGGTGCGGGCGCTCAAACTGGACGGCGACGGGACTTTGTGGATCGGGACATATGACAGCGGGTTGGGGCGGTTCAAGGATGGACGCTTTACTAGCTATGCCAAGAAAGATGGAATGTACGACGATGGAGTCTTCCAAATTCTCGAAGACGATGACGGCTGGTTCTGGATGAGCTGCAATCGCGGCGTCTACCGCGTGCGCAAACAGGAACTGAACGATTTTGCGGATGGGAAAACAAAAACCATCACTTCGCTGGCGTACACGAAAAGCGACGGAATGCCTAGCTCCGAATGCAGTAGCGGAAAATGGCCAGCCGGGATCAAAACGCGCGATGGCAAGCTCTGGTTTCCAACGCTCGGCGGCGTGGCAGTGATTGATCCGCTAACAGTCAGGTTCAACAACAAGCCACCGCCAGTCCTGATTGAAGAGATGCGCATTAACAATCAACCCGTCGAGATCGATAGATGGGAAACCGCAAACCGCGATCCAGAATTCGCAATCAAGGTTGAGCCGGGTCAGCAGGATTTTGAAATCCGGTACACGGCCGTTAGTTTCATCAACTCGGAAAATCTGAAATTCAAATACAAATTGGAAGGACTGGATCACGAATGGATCGACGCCGGGACGCGACGCACGGCTCATTTTTCGCATGTGCCGGCAGGCGATTACACCTTCAAAGTGATCGCCGCCAACAGCGACGGCATCTGGAATACGGTCGGCAAGAGTCTGCGACTATCCGTGCTTCCGCCGTTTTATCAGACGTGGTGGTTTCTAATACTGGCTGCGGTGTCAGTGGGGGGCGCGCTCGTAGCCATCTACCAATACCGCGTCACTCAACTCGAAGGCAGACAAGCTGCACAACAGGCCTTCACGCGCCAGTTGATCGCCTCGCAGGAGGCCGAGCGCAAGCGCATCGCCGCCGAGCTGCACGACTCGTTGGGGCAGAGCCTGGTGATCATCCGCAACTGGTCGATGCTTGGGTCAGGCCAGCTCGAAAAGGACGCTCCGGCGCGTGAAGAACTCGATGAGATTAACACCATCGCTTCGCGGGCGATCAACGAAGTGCGAGAGATCGCTTACAACCTCGGCCCGTATCACCTTGAGCGGCTCGGCTTTGAAAACTCGATCCGCGATATGGTGAAGCGTGTCACGCAGGTGTCAGGCATAGCCATTGTTACCGAGCTCGACGCGCCCGACGGCGCGCTTTCGAGCGAAACCCAGATGAGCCTTTACCGCATCACGCAGGAGGCGCTTAACAACATTGTCAAGCATTCCCAAGCCGGCGAAGCGCGTGTCGTGCTAAAGCACGAACCCGCAGGCGTCCGACTGACAGTTTCTGACAACGGCAAGGGCTTCAACCCGCAGAACGCCGCATCGCCTGATCACTCCAGCCAGGCCGGCTTCGGCCTTAATAGCATGGCAGAGCGGGTGCGGCTACTGGGCGGTACCTTGAACATTCGCTCAGCGCCGAGTCAGGGGACAACAGTTGAGACGGTGTTGCCCGAACGCTCCGCGACAACGAATGGAGGGCGAAGAGCAAAAGAGGATGAATGACGGCGAGATTCGCATACTAATTGCCGACGACCACCCGATCTTCCGCGAGGGACTGGCGAAGGTCATCTCGCGCGATGCACGGTTGCGGGTCGTGGCTGAAGCCGAAAACGGAGACGAGGCAATTGCCCGACTCTCCGAGCTTCGCCCTGAAGTCGCAGTGCTGGACATGGATATGCCGGGACGCGACGGCTTCGCTGTAACCCAGGCGGCGCGGGAAGCCAAGCTCAACGCCAAGGTGATCATCCTGACAATGCACAAAAACGAAGAACTCTTTCACAAGGCGCTCGACCTGGGCGTCGCCGGGTATGTTCTGAAGGACGCCGCCATCAGCGAGATCGTCAGCGCCATCCGCGCGGTCGCCGCCGGCCGCAACTATTTCAGTCCCGAATTGTCCACTTACCTGCTCAACCGCGCCGGCCGCGTGGCCGACCTCGCCCGCCGCATACCGACGATCAACGACCTGACGCCTACCGAACGCCGGGTCCTAAAACTCATCTCTGAGGAGAAGACCAGCAAGGAGATCGCCGACACGCTTTTTGTGAGCATCCGCACGATTGAACACCACCGCTCAAACATCTGTGAAAAGCTCGACATCCATGGCTTCAACGCACTCGTGAAATTCGCCATCGGGCACAAGTCTGAGTTGTCCTAACAAAGCTCTCAAATATCACGCTCATATTTGGCAATTGCTCTTGAAGAAATGTGCCGCACTCTTCAATGACAATTGTGAAATGCATAGGTACTCCCACCTATAAAAATAGGCACGACCTCCCAATGCAAAATAGGTGACCGCCTCGATACGCGGCCGTGCTCCTTCCTGCAATAATCGCCGGCATTCGAGACGCCTTCAGAACAGGCCGAAAGGACGAGTCTTGAGGCTGCTGATCGTCGAAGACAATCCGGAGATGCGCCGACTGATGAAGCGGATGCTAGCTGACTTGGCCGAAGAGTTTGCCGAGTGCGACGACGGCGGCGAAGCGCTCGAGGCATACACCAGCTCACGGCCGGACTGGGTCCTGATGGACATTGAGATGAAAGCGATGGATGGGATTACGGCCACCGAGCAGATCAGGGCCGTCTTCCCTGAAGCGAGGGTGATTATCATTACCAATCACGATAACCAAGCGCTACGCCACGCCGCGCGGGAAGCAGGGGCCCGCGGTTACATCCTCAAGGATAACCTGTTTGAAATGCGGTCCTTGTTGCAAGGCGTAACAGAATGAACCTGAATCGTGGATTTCTTAACGGTCACGGTCGCTCTGGTGGGAGGACAAAGACAATGAGAAAGCGAGTGTATCAACCTACTCTTTACCCACAAGGAAATTTCTGTACCCGCCGCAAGCAGCGGCTGCTGTTGGTGGTAATGGTAGTCGGCGGGATAGCCTTCGGAAATGCGACTACAACAATCGGACAATCCACCGCGCCAGCCCAAGACTTAGCTATTCAGTCAGACACGTCTCGACTCTTAGTCGAGAAAATAAATGCGATCCGCAGGCTCGCCAGCCTTCCGCCTGTTGATCTCGACGGAGACCTCAGCAGAGCTTGTCGTCTCCACGCTCAATACCTGGTTACCAACCGTGAGAACCCGAAGGCACAGGGTTTAGGCGCGCACACAGAACGCCAGGAGCTACCCGGCTACACCGCCGAAGGAAATAAGGCGGCTAGTGCCAGCGACATATTCTGGGGCAGAGATATTGCCGGGGCGGTTGAGCGGTGGATGGCAGGCCTGTACCACCGCATCCCTATTCTCCGCCCGAACCTGAAGCGGATAGGGCTCGGTTATCAGGAGGAAGTGGTCGTCCTGGACGTCATATCAGGAATCGTTGGTTTTGATTTAGACTCGGTCGCTTATCCGTCAGATGGCCAGGCAAATGTTCCTACCGAATTCGGCGGGGACACACCTGACCCCTTGCCGAAGGGCGCCCCTCGCCAGGCTGGATATCCGATCACGCTGCTGTTTCCGTTCGCAGCAAAAGTATCCGGGGTGGAGGCAGAGCTTATCGATTCGGCGGGGACTAAGATAGAGATCCATTTGTCCGATCCGGAGAGGCCTGCCACAGGCTTTCCGCAGCAGAGCACAGTTTGCCTGATACCGATCAAGCCTTTGGTTGAGAACACAGCTTACAAGGTCAGCATTAAAGCGAACGTAGATGGGAGGGAGGTGCGCAAGAGCTGGTCGTTTCTGACCCGCGAGGCGCAGACGCGTAAGTAAGATCCAGTTGGTAATTCTGAACAGGAAGGAGAATTCGCTATGCGTTTGATCCTGATGAGACTCTCTATGACGGCCCTTGGACTGCTGGTGATAGCGCAAGCCTCTCAGGCTTTCGCAGTCCAAGCCCAAGCCTCACAAATCGATTCACCACTACCAGAGGAACGCAAGTTAGTTGAGGATGAGAGCCCGGCTTCCTCGCCGCAAGCACCGGCTCCGCAGATCGATGCCAACGCTACCCACCGGCTCAACAGCGACTATCTTGTGTCATTGGGCCAGACCGCCAGGTCGTTAAGCTTCTCTCCGAGCGGAGAAGTTGTCATGGCTGACAACAAGGAGTCTGCCGAACAGCTCTGGAAATTTATTCCACTGGGCGGTGGCAAATACAGACTGATCAACCTCGCGGCCGGCGAGTCTAAGTCGTTGACCACGCAGGCGAGCGGAAACAGGCAAGTCCTCGCGATGCAAAACACCGATAGGTCTGCGGGACAGATTTGGACCCTCACGGCTGTTTCCGAGGGCAAGTACCGATTGAGCAACGACGCTCTCGGGCCGGGGACGTCATTAAGCATCTCTGCGCTAAACCCTTCCTTCAGTCAGTTCTTATTGCAGATGGTCGGGACATCAAGTGCCCCCAAGCAGCTTTGGAGGCTTACAGTTTCAACTGCGCCCGTGGCAACAGCTCCCCCGGCCGGGGACAAGCTCCTTTGCTGGAAGCAGACCTTTGGCCG
>Ga0126384_10000436_pt1 | contig 22663 bp, 22 predicted proteins | sample PanSoiMetPlot_36_FD_92543 | JGI IMG/M metagenome (GOLD analysis project Ga0126384, IMG submission 92543) | Tropical forest soil microbial communities from Panama - MetaG Plot_36 | ecosystem: Environmental > Terrestrial > Soil > Tropical forest > Bulk soil | place: Panama | collected 2016-02-17 | reverse complement strand
GCAGGAGCGCGGCCACCAGATCGGCGACGGGACACCGTGGGCCCTCTACGGTGGGCAGCCCCCCGACTACGGCCTGGCCATCGAGGGGCTGATCCACAACAGCAACCTGCGCCAGGCCAGGGCCGGACCGTCGCCACCTTGGCCCGGCGCTACTTCAGCCGGGCGATAGACACGCCGTCCCGCAGCGGCACGATCACGCTCTCCAGCCGTGGCTCCCGCGCCACCAGCTCGTTGTACCGCGCCACGTTGCGCGCCCCCTGCGACCTGGGCGCCGTCACCTCGCCCCGCCGCAGCGCGTTGTCGGCCAGCAACAGCCCGCCGGGGCGTAGCCGCCGCAGAGACAGCTCGAAGCAGCGCTCGACCGTCGCCTCGTCTGCGAAGGAGTTCAGCAGGTCGTTGAAGATGCAGTCGACCAGGCGCTGCTCCCGCGCCAGGTAGGCAACCCCGTCTTCCTGCAGGACGCGGACTCGGTCCGCCAACCTCGCCTCGGCCACGTTCTGCCGCGCTCGCGGTGCTCGGGCGGGATCGAGCTCCAGCGTGACCACGCTGCCCCAGCTGCCCCGCGCAAGCCAGATCGTCGAGTAGCCGATCGCTGCTCCCAGCTCGATCACGTCCCGGCAGCCGGCCATGCTCACCAGCAGCGAGAGCAGCCGGCCCACCGAAGGGCCGATCCCCGGTATGTTCGACGCCTCGATCTCTTCCTCGAGCCGGAGCATGAGCGGGTCGCGAGCGGGCAGCAGGGACTCGATGTAGTCCTCGAGCTCGGGGGTGAGCTGCACACCGGCCAGCCTTGTCATCCGGCTGCTCCAGGTGGCGCCAGTACGTCGAGGACTCGTCCGACCTCGTCCGGCGTGTTGTAGAAGTGGGGCGACAGGCGCACGAAGTCAGCGTGCACACGCCCCACAACCCTGGCGGCGTTTAGGTCGCGCAACACCTCGTGCGCGGTCGATCCGGGTCGCCGGAAGCTCACGATCCCCGACGACTCGCCGGGCCGGCGCGGCCACGGCTCGACCACATCGTAGCCGCGCTCGGAAAGCCCCTCGGCCAGCTTTCCAGACAGCCCCAGAACCTGCTCTTGGATCACCTTGGGACCGACCTCGAGCATGAGGTCGACGGCAGCCTGGAAGGCAGCCATGTCCAGCACCGAGATGCTCGACTCCTCGAAGCGACGAGCAGTCTCACAGAGGTCGAAGTCATAAACGAAGTACTCGTTGTACCGCTTGACAGTCCCGGTCCCGACGAGCACGGGCCGCAGCCGGTGCAGGAGTTCGGGCCGGCAATAGCAGAAGCCGATGCCCTGGGGCCCCAGCAGCCACTTGTGGGCACCTGCTGCCATGAAGTCGACGGGCAGCGTAGACAGGTTCAGGCACAGAGCGCCCACGCTCTGGATCGCATCGACGGCGAAGAGGACGCCCCGGCGGTCGAGCTCACATCCGATCGTCTCCAGATCCACCCTGTAGCCGTTCCAGAACTCGACGTGGCTGAGGGCGACCACCCGAGTCCGATCATCGACGAGGCCCAGCACTGCATCGGGCGTGATCCGGCCGTTTACGGGCTCCGCCATGCGGAAATCGACGCCGCGATCGCGCAGCGCCATCCATGGATAGACGTTGGCCGGGTACTCGCCGCGGGCTCCCACCACGTTGTCCCCATCTCGCCAGTCGAGACCCTGCGCCAGCAGCGAGAGGCCGTGGGCCGTGCCCCGGACCAGCCCGATGTTCTCCGGCTCGGCGCCAACCAGGCGAGCGATCGATTGACGCAGGCGGTCGGCCTCCTCGCCGGGCAGGCCGCGGGGGTAGGGGCGGTTGGTAAGCTGCTCCATCACCGCCTCTATGGCCGCGCGAGCGCGCTCCGACATCGGAGCGGCACCAGCGTGGTTCATGTATATGAATTGCTTCGTCAACGGAAAGAGCGACCTGGTGGCCGCGCAGTCCATAAGCGCAGTGTCTCGCACGCCGTGCCAATATACCCTCGCCTGAGGCTGCTACTCTTGGTTGCCGATGGCGTGGGTTCCGACCGTTGTCGAAAATGAGGGTGGCAACCGCGAGCGGTCGTTCGACATCTACTCACGGCTGCTACGCGACCGCATCGTCCTCGTTGGCAGGCCGATCACCGACGTCCTGGCCAACCTGATCGTCGCCCAGCTCATCTTCCTCGCCGCCGATGATCCCGAAAAAGAGATCCAGATGTACGTAAACTCGCCTGGCGGTTCGGTAGCCGCCGGCTTCGCGATCTACGACACCATGCAGTACGTCACGCCGCCGATCTCGACGGTTGCGGTCGGCCGCGCGGCAAGCTTCGGAACCGTCCTGCTCATGGCCGGCGCCAAGGGCCGCCGGCTCGCCCTGCCCAATTCGACAATCCATATGCACCAGCCGCTGATCAGCGGAGGGGGTCTGAGCGGTCAGGCCAGCGACCTCGAGATCCACGCACGCGAGATCCTCCGCATCAAGGGTGAGCTGAACAACCTCATCGCCGCTCACACCGGCCAGCCTCTGGAGCGAATCGAGCGAGACACCGACCGCGACTTCTTCCTGACGCCGCAGGAGGCGATCGAGTACGGCCTGATCGACGGCATGATCAGCGGTGCTGAGGCTGCTGAGATCACCGCTCGGACGGGAGTGCGAACGGGGGGATAGCGGAACGCTTCGGTAGCGCGTCGCGTAGGAGGGGCATGGGACATGTGATCGGGGTCGGCGGTGCGAGAGCTCCCTCGGCGCCTCGCCCCTTCTGGCGCGTGGCGCCGGCAGCGGCCGGGGCGGTGCTGCTGGCGATCATCGTCGCGGACTCCACAGCGCGCGCCAGCTGGGTTGCCGGCTCCACTGCGCTCCCGGGCCTGGCGCTGGTGGCCGCCCTCGCCGGCTGCCTGGTGGCGGTGATGGGCGTCCGCACCCAGCGGGCCATCGCCTTCACGGCGCTGGGGGCACCCGCAGCGGCCTACTACTCGGTCGTCACCACGCATACGAGCGCGCGGCGCACCGGTGGCGAGCTGATTGAGGCATGGTGGCATGCCCTCCTGAACGGGCGGCCTGCAGCGGACACCAGCTCTCTCCTCTTCGTGCTCTGCATCCTCGTCTGGCTGCTCGTCGTCTGGCTCGTCTGGGGCGTGCTGCGGTGGCGCCAACCGCTGATCGGTGTGGCACCTGCCGGAGCCGCGCTTGCAACCAACGTCCTCAACTTCCCGGACGGCCAGGACGCTTACGTCTTCTGGTTCCTGGTCATCACCTTCGCGCTCTTGCTCTGGTCGACGTACCACAGCTCCCTGGCCTCAGCGGCCCTTCACCGTATGGAGCTCTCCGATGGGGCGCGCTGGGATTTCTGGGAGCGCGGCGCAGTTGCGATGGCCGCCCTGGTCGCGCTGGGCGTACTGATTCCGCCTCTAAGCGGCGTCGACCAGACTCTGAAGTTCGAGAACGACCTCGCGCGATCGTGGGGCCAGTTCACGCACGGCGCCGGCTCCGGTCCTGGCGGCCTCCCGGCAAACTCCATCGGCTTCAGCACCGACGTTCCGCTCTCCGGTTCCATCAAGCAGACGAGCGGCGTCGTCTTCAGCTACAGCGCAGCCGCCGATGCAGTGGGGCCACATTACTTCCGAGGAGCAAGCGCGAGCCCACGGACCAATGACTGGCGCTTCCAGCCGGGTCCGGGGCTCGTCGAAGCGCTCGCATCCGGCCGGCCGCTGAACTACACCGAGTTCTACACCGGACTTCAGCGTACGAGCTACAAGATGGACATGCTGCGACCCCCAGGCGCGCAGCCGAACCTCCTCTTCTATCCGGGACAGCTGGCGTCAGTAAACCGCGAAGTGCAGGTTACCCAGCTCGTACGTCCCGGGTCTGGAGGCGGATTCAATCGGCCGTTCGAGACGATCGATCAGGTTACGACCACCAGACCACGCGGCTCGTACACGGTCGATGTCGACCAGTCGACGGCCACCGTCGACGAGCTGCGCGAGGCTGGATCCAGCTACCCGGACTGGGTCTCAGCGTATCGTGGACTCCCTTCGAGCTACCGCACTCCGGAGGTCCGGGGACAGATTCACGCCCTTGCCGTGCAGGTCACCGCCGGCGCCGGCAACACGTACGACCAGGCGACAGCGATTGAGACATACCTGCGGGACAACTACTCGTACACGCTTGATCCAGGGGCGCCCTGGCCGGGCCAGGATCCGCTGGAGTACTTCCTCTTCACGAACAGGGCCGGCTACTGCCAGTACTTCGCAACCGCAATGGCCGACATGCTGCGAACGCTGGGAGTCCCCACCCGGCTGGTGAACGGCTACGGCCCGGGAAAGTACGACGCCAGGCAGAACAAGGACATCGTGCGTGAGTCGGACGCCCACACCTGGCCCGAAGTCTATTTCCCCGGCTATGGATGGATCCCGTTCGAGCCGACGCCAGACGGCACCTACAACCCGATCCCGCGCGGCACCGGGGCCGCCGGCAGCTCCGAAACCTCCGGTGGGGCCGGCACTGCGCCTGCACCCGCGGCCGAGCCCAGCAGCCGGCCAGATCGGGCCAGGGCCACCCAGGCGCCAGGCCGCGGCCTGGGCCTGCCCTCGCTGCGCACCTGGACCCCGGTCGCAGCGGTGCTGCTCCTGGTGCTGGTTCTGCTCTACGTTGCGGTGTCGCGGTATCTGCGGCCCGAGACTGTGGCCGGAGTGTGGCGGCGAGCGACGCGACTGAGTCAGCTCGCGGGTGTCCGGCGGGGGATGGGGGAGACTCCCATCGAGTTTGGAGATCGTGTGGCTGGTGAATTCCCGGAGGCCGCGGCCGCGATGCGCAGACTCGCGTTCGACTTCACCGTGGCGGCCTACGCTCCGCGTGGGCTGGCCGAGCAGCGCAAGCCTGCCGTGATGGCCAGCTGGGCGGAGCTGCGAACCATGTTGCTGCGACGGGTGGCCTCGCGGCTGGTGCCTGACCGCCTCGCCCAATCGGGTCAGGCCGGTACCGCCTCGCCCGTGTAGACGCGGCGCACGACCTCCTCGATGCTGGGCTCCTCGATCGAGAGATCGACCAGCTGCGCCTGCTCGCTTACAGCGGCGATCAGGGTCGCCGCGGTCGTCTCGTCGGAACGGAACTTGATCCACTGCCGCGGCCCGTCGGTCCGGACAACCGAGCCTCGGGCAAGGCGTAGGGGAGGCCTGCTCTCGGCCAGGTCCACAACAAGCGTGCGTTCACCCCCGAAGCGCGCGGCGATCTCGACGGTGCCTCCGTCATAGAGGACCTTCCCGTGGTCGATGATCACCATCCGTGGGCAGAGCCGTTCGATGTCGGACAGGTCGTGCGTGGTCAGGAGCACCGTGACCCCTCGCTCACGGTTCAGCTCCGCCAGGAAATCGCGCACCCGCGCCTTGCTCACGATGTCGAGGCCGACGGTCGGCTCGTCCAGGAACAGCACCTTCGGCGCGTGAAGCAATGCGGCGGTCAACTCGCCGCGCATGCGCTGGCCAAGTGACAGCTGCCGGACCGGGGTGTCCATAAAAGGGCCCAGGTCCAGGAGCTCGCCCAGCTCCGCAAGTCGCCCGCGGTACTGTGCCGCGGGCACTCGATAGATGTGGCGCAGCAGCTCGAAGGAATCGCGAAGCGGCAGGTCCCACCATAGCAGGCTGCGGTTGCCGAAGACGACTCCGATCCGCCTGGCCAGCTCGGTGCGCCTCCGAGCGGGCGCCAGGCCGGCCACACTTACCTTGCCCGAGCTTGGGACCAGGATGCCTGTCAGCATCTTGATGGTGGTCGACTTTCCCGCGCCATTGGGACCGATGTAGCCCACCATCTCACCAGGCCCGACAGCGAAGCTGACCCCGTCCACCGCTGTCACCAGCCGCCGCTCGCGCCGCAGCCGGCCGGCTCGCCGGTAGACCGTGAACGTCTTGCGGAGGTCGTCGGCTTCGATCATGAGCCCGTGCTTCGATAATGCCGGACCCCGGAGCGCCACACCGCAGCCGCAGCCAGCAGCGTGAGGCCGGCGATGAGCGGAGACGCGAAGGCGAGCGCCGGCTGCCCGATCACGGCGTCAGGCTTGCCCAGTATGAAGAGGCTCGGGTAGTAAGCCACGAATGCCATCGGGACGACGAAGGCGAGCAAACGGCGGGTCCATGCGCCGAAGATGTTGATCGGATAGGACGTCAGGAAGCTGCCGCCGTAGGTGAAGGAGTTCACGATCTCCTGGACGTCGGTCGTCCAGAAGCTAATGGCTGACCCGGCGATCCAGACGCCGCTGAAGATGGCTGCACCTGACCCGATGGCAACGGCAACCATGAGAATCCTGGCGGGAGACCAGGCGATGTGCAGGTTGGCCAGTGCGTACGCCAGGACCGCCGCCGCCTGGCCGGCCTTGGCCAGTCGCTTGAGCTGAAGCTCTGATGCGACGACCTGGAACAGGCTGCCGAGCGGCCGCACCAGGAACACGTCGAAGGTTCCCAGGCGGATCATCTGGCCCAGCGTGTCGAGCTGGCCGATCCAGAGATCGGTCAGCGCGAAGCTGATGCCCGCCATTCCGTACAGGAACGCCACCTCGGGCAGCGACCAGCCGCCGAGTTGCGGCAGGTGATGGAAGATGACGAGGATCGCGAGGAAGTCTGACAGCCCGGCCACGAACTGCGCCGCAAAGTCGAGCGCGAACGTCAGCCGGTACTGGGCCCGTGCCCGGATCGAGGCGCCAGCCAGCCAGCGGTAGGTGGTCAGCTGCGCCAGCCGCTCAGCCACCTTGCACCACCAGCCTCCGAACGGCCGCCGCCAGCAGCAGACGGCCCGCCAGGAGAAGGGCCGCAGCCCACGCCGCCTGGAAGACGAGGGCGCCGAGCAGGTCGAGGCCGAGACGCTTCCCCAAGAAGACGTCGATTGGGACCTGAAGGATTCCCGCGAAAGGAAGAGCCTCGAGCACTGCGCGAGGGCCCTCTGGCAGGAAGTTGAGCGGAATGACGAAGCCTGCCAGGAACGTCCACGTCAAGGTGGTCACGTTGAGAATCCCGCGATAGTCGAGAAGCCAGAAGGCGCTCAGGTTGACGATGAAGCGGAGGCTGAAGCTGAGGACGGTGGCCAGCACCAGTGAGGCGATGAAGGCGAGCCACCTTCGTGGGTCGATCGGGATGTGGAGGGCGAACAGGAGGCCACCAAGCAGAAATGGGGGTATGCCGCGGAAGATGGCGTGGAAGAGGGCTCGACCGAGGTCTCCCGCGAGCCAGTAGCCCTGGAAGTCGATTGGCCGGCTCAGGTCGACGGCGACGTCGCCGCTGACGATACGGAGAGCGAGCTCGTTCCAGCCCCAGAGGTAGGTGATCATGATCATGGCCTGCGTGAGCCAGACGTACGTGAGGGCATCGGACGCGTCGTAGCCACCGACGTGGGGCCGTGCCTCCAGGAGCGCCAGCAGGACGTAACCGCGCATGACTCCGAAGACGGTGTTGGTGAAAGCTCCCGCGAAGGTTGCGCCGCGGTAGGTCGCATACCGCCGGTAGCCGCGGACCGCGGTCTCCCAGTACGCGCGCACCTCTTACGAATGTTATGAAGTTCGGGCGGCACTGCGCAGCCCGAGAGTTGATCGAGTTCTGTCGACCATGGCTCGAGCCGTTCGTCCTATGTTTGTGCGTCCGCCAGCGGATGGCGGCCACGTCACACAGTAGAGGAGGTAGTTTTGGCTGCCCATAGCAAGTCCATGGAGGCCCACGCCAGCCCGGACCGTGTCTGGAGGATCTGGTCGGACGTTTCGACCTGGCCACGATGGAATCCGGACGTCGAGGCGATCCAGATCAACGGTCCATTTGCCAGCGGGACCACGGGTACGATGACGACAAGGTCAGGGGGTTCGCACGCCATCACGCTGCAGGAGGTCGAGCCCGGTCGTTCGTTCCGGCTGGAGACCGCGGCGATCCCGCTGACCCGTTTCGCCTTTCGATGCGAGGTGAAGCCGAGCGGCGCCGGCGCCTCGACGATCAGCCAGAGCCTGACCATGCAAGGCCCGCTCGCACCCGTCTTCTCGGCGATGATGGGAAAGCGAATCGCCGAGAGCTTTGACCCGATCCTGAGCGGGCTGAAGGCAGAGGCCGAGAAGGACGCCGGATGAAGTACATGCTGCTGCTGGCACGCTCGGACGAGGAGTGGGAGGCCCTCTCCGACGAGCAGCGCGACTATCCGGCGATCGCCCGTTGGTTCGGCGAGCTCGCCCAGCGTGGAGTCCTGATGGGCGGCGCGGAACTGCAGCCGGCCCGTACCGCGACGACCGTGGTCTGGGAGAGCGGCAAGCCACTCCTGACCGACGGGCCGTTCGTTGAGGCCAAGGAGACGATCGGCGGCTTCGGCATCGTCGACGTGCCCGACCTTGACGCGGCCATCGAGATCGCGAAGACATGGCCGGCCACCGGCCACAAGGTGGAGATACGGCCTATCGTTCCCGTTGATTGAAGAGCGGAGCGGCAAAGGACGTAACCGGCGCGAGCGTCGAGGCGGTCCTGACGAGCGTTGTCCGAGACGAGGCCGGCCGGCTGACGGCGGCGCTGGTCCGGTTGCTGGGCGACTTCGCGCTTGCCGAGGACCTGGTCCAGGACGCGGTGGTGACCGCCCTGGAGCACTGGCCGGTGGACGGTTTGCCCACCGATCCCACGGCCTGGCTCCTGGCGACAGCGCGGCGGCGTGCCATCGACCACTGGCGCCGCCAGCGAAACTACGAGGAGAAGCTGGCGCTGTTGGTTCGCGACGGTCCGTCTCCTGAGCACGCCGACGAGGTGGACGACCGGCTCCGCCTGATCTTCACGTGCTGCCATCCGGCGCTGAGCCGCGAAGCGCAGTTGGCGCTGACGCTCCGTGCGGTCATAGGCCTCACAACCCGCGAGATCGCACGCGGGTTTCTGATGACGGAGACCGCGATCGCGCAGCGCATCGTGCGCGCCAAACGCAAGATCGTCGAGGCCGGCATCCCTTACCGGGTGCCTGACCCGGACCGCCTGACCGAACGCCTGAACGAGGTCCTGGGCGTGGTCTACCTGGTGTTCAACGAGGGTTACCTGGCCACCGTAGGCGCAAGTCCGGACCGGCGCGACCTCGCCGATGACGCCGAATGGCTGGCCCGCCTGATCATGCGCCTGCTTCCGGACCAGCCTGAAGCCGCCGGCTTGCTGGCGCTCATCCGGCTCCATCGCGCCCGCTGGGCGACACGCTTCGACAGCCGTGGTCAGGTGGTCTTGCTGCGAGATCAGGACCGGGCGCTGTGGGACCGCGAGGCGATCGCAAGAGCGTCCGCGCTGGTCCTGCAGGCCCTGCGCACTGCTCGGCCCGGGCCCTACCAGGTGCAGGCTGCGATCGCAGCCTGTCATGCGGAAGCCCCTTCATGGCAACAGACGGATTGGCGCCAGATCCTCCTTCTCTACGACCAGCTGCTGCGCTTCACGCCGACCGCGGTGGTTCGCCTCAACCGCGCGATCGCGCTCGCCGAGGGTGTCGGCCCGGCGGAGGCGGTCGTGGAGGTGAACAGCCTTGAGCCGGCGCTGAGCGGGTACCACCTGTTTCACGCGACTCGGGGGGAGCTGCTGCGACGGCTGGGCCGGCCCCAGGAGGCGCGCCTGGCCGACGAGCGGGCGCTGGAGCTGACGACGAACCCAGGAGAACGGCTTCTTCTGGAGGAGCGCCTGGCCGGCTCCACATAGGGTCGAGGGTGCCATCAGGCGCCCCGCCGACCTGCAGTTGAGATACGGCTGGACGCGCTGGCACCATCTCGGAGGCTCACTCCTGGGTGTCACAGCGCCAGGTGACCAGCGCCGCGGCGGTCATGAACACCGCGACGTAGCCGGCAATCACAAGCAGGCTGTGCGTAGCGCCGACCGCCAGCTGCGGCGGGACCAGCTCCCCGGCAGGCCGGCCCATCAGGACCGACGGCAGGTGGTTCAGCGTGGGGCCCAGCAGGTAGGTGGAGAGGTCGGCCCACACCCGTTCCTGGGTTGCGTTCTGGAGGAGCGGAAGCACGTAGCCGAGGCCGTTGTCAACAGGGAAGAAACCGGCCGCGACCGCCATCGCGAAGGTCATCGAGCGGCCGACGGCACCGGCGGCGGCCCCCAGAATGCCGCAAACCACAGCGCTCACGGTCACCGTCAGCGTGGCCAGCCAGACGTCCTGCCAGGCAACCTCGGCCGGATTCTGGTGAAGCTGGATCACGACGTCCACCACCCCGGCGAGCGCCAGAGTGGCGAGGACCGGCAGGGCAACCACCGCCACAGCCGCCAGCTTCGCCGTCAGCAGCTCCAGCCGGCCGACCCCTCGCGCGAGCACCACCCGGATGGTTCCCTGCTGGTACTCCACGGCCACCAGCCTGGCCGAAACGGTGAGTGTCACCACACCGACGGCGGCGGCGGCGAACGCGTGGTAGGTGTCAGTGGCGTACTGGAACGATCCAAGTCCATGCGCCCCGTCGCTGGCGGCCGCGCCGGCCAGCCCGCCTACCGCCACCGCCACCACCGGCAGCGCCCAGTTGAAAGGATCGCGCAGCAGCTTTCGGAGCTCGCCTCGAACAAGGCACGTGACAGAGTTGCGAAGCATCACCGCTACTCCAGGACGTCCCGACGCCAGGTCGGGATGAACGCTGCGAGCAGGAAGACCGCGCAGTAGACGCCAATGACGACAAGGCTGTGGCTGGCGTCGACGGGCTGCGCCGGCCGGGTGAAAAGGCTCTCCCTCATGTGCCCCAGCGTCTCGTTGAGCACGTTCAGGTTGGGCCCCAGCTGATAGACGTTGTAATCCCTGCCCCCGGCCACGAAGTTGTCGAGTGGAAAGAATGCGACCGCGACGATCATCGCGAAAGGCAGCGAGCGCCCGACCGCCGCCCCGGCGACGCCGATCAGCACGCAGACGCCGGCGCTGATGAGGATAGTCAGCACGTGGATCCAGACGTCATGCCATTCGCTCCCGGGCAGGATCGCCATCACGTGGGCAGGGCTGCCTCCCTGGGCGGCGATCATCACCAGGCCGAAGGCCGCCGCCAGGACCAGGAAACCGCCGGTCACGGCCAGCGCGAGGACGGCCAGCGCTGCCAGCTTGGCCGCCAGCAGCCGAACCCGGCCGACGCCCCGCGCCAGCACGACCCGGATGGTCCCAGCCGTGTATTCCGTCCCGACCAGGCGGGCAGCGGCGAAGAGGAGGAGCGCGCCCTCAACGACCCGGACGATCATGCCGCCGACCACCACGATGCCGTGGATCCAGTAGCTGGGGTCCGTCTGGAGCGTGGCCCGGTAGGCGGCCTCGGCATGCCAGATGCCCGAGGAGGTGCTCAGGACTAGCCCGGCGACCGCCGCGAACACGACCGCCAGCCCCACCAGCAGCAAGTTGGCCCGCTGCAGCGAGAGCTTCCGCAGCTCCCCTCGAATCAGCAGATCGAATCGTGGGCGGCACATCGTGGTGCTCATCGGTCGCCTCCTCCGGTCAGCCGCAGGAACACTTCCTCAAGGTCCTGCTCCCGCTCGGTCACCGCGTCAGGGGTGAAGCCGGCTGCCACCAGGAACTCGGTGAGCTCCCGCCCCCGTCCGCTGGGCGAAGCCGTCACGACCGTGCTGTTCACCGCTCGGGCGGCCTGGCCCCACGGCTGGCGCCGGATCGCCGCTAGAGCCTCCACCGCGTTGGCGACGCGAACCTCGAACTCGCCGCTGCCGCCGAGCAGCTCTCCGACCGGGGCCACGCGGATAAGCTCCCCAGCGTTGAGGATCGCCACCCTGTCGCACGTCTGCTGGACCTCGGCCAGCACGTGACTGGAGAGGAAGATCGTCTTGCCCTGGCTTGCCAGCCGCCGCAGCAGGCTTCGCATCTCGACGATGCCGGCTGGGTCGAGGCCGTTCGCCGGTTCATCCAGTACGAGGAGGTCCGGGTCGTGGAGCATGGCCACGGCCAGTCCAAGCCGCTGCTTCATCCCCATCGAGTAGGTCCGAACCCGGTCCCGCTGGCGGTCGCGCAGGTCGACCAGGTCCAGGAGCTCGTCGATGCGGCCGGCGTGGACGCCGCACAGCGTGTCGGCGAAGCAGAGCAGGTTGCTGCGACCGGACATGTACCCGTAGAGGGCGGGCGACTCGATCAGCGCGCCCACTCGCGGGAGGACGTCCCCCGCGTGGCGGCTCACGTCGCGGCCCAGGACCAGGGCTCGTCCTGAAGTGGGACGGATCAGGCCGAGGCACATCCGGATGGTCGTCGTCTTGCCCGCGCCGTTCGGGCCAAGGAAGCCGAACACCTCTCCACGGCGGACCTCGAGGTCGAGGCCCCTCACGGCCTGCCGGCTCCCATACGACTTGCTCAGCTTGTCCGTCACCAGGACCTGTTCACTCATGCCGGGAGTGTCCGGCCTGGGACACAGCCCGGTCTTCGGCCGGAGGGACGCAATCGATTCGTCCTTTCTGAGGATTCCGCGACGGTTCCTGCTGCGGGAGGATCCGCTTTCATCCCTCAGCAGGAGGGCCGGCCGCGAGGGGGAGAGTTACAGTTCGGTCGTGGAGGTCGCACGGTCCCTCTGGCGTCGGGCGGGCGCCGTGGACCCGTCTGCCAGGGACGCGGCTCTGGCGCTGGGCCTGGGTCTCCTCGTGGTCGCGGAGCTGGTCCCACTGGACAGCTTCTGGGGATCGGAACCGCGCCCACCGGGCACCTGGCCCGTGCTGGGCCTCGCGACCCTCGCGCCGCTGGCCTGGCGTCGCCGGCATCCTCTGGCGGTCGTCGGCGTGCAGGCAGTGGCGGAGACGGCGACCGTGATTCTGTCCGGACACCTCGGCTTCTCGGGCACCCTGCTCTCCAGCCTGTTGATCGGCGCCTACTCGGCCGGAGCCTACAGCAGGAGTCGGGCCTGGTCCCTGGCCCTGGTCCTCGTGGCGGGCATTGTGCCCGGAGTCACGCTCGCCCTGACGAGGCCGATGGGCGGGATTCCCGGAGCTGAAGCGGTCATCCCGCTTACCGCCTGGCTGATCGGACACTCGATCCGGACCCACCGGCGCCAGGTGGCGGGCCTCCAGGAGCGCGCGCTTCGACTCGAGCGGGAGCGCGACGCCACAGCACGGGCGGCTGTCGCCGAGGAGCGGGCCCGAATCGCGCGCGAGCTCCACGATGTGGTCGCCCACGCGGTCTCTGTGATGGTCGTGCAGGCCGAAGCAGCTCGCAGAACGCTCAGGCGGCGCCCTGACGAGTCGGAGGAGGCTCTGCGCACAGTCTCGGCGACCGGCTCCGAGGCGCTGAACGAGCTCCAGCACCTCCTGGGGGTGCTGGCCGGTGACGCGAGCCGGCCCGAGCTTGAACCCGCGCCTGGCCTCCGGGATCTTGACGGCCTGGTCGAGCGGGTCCGGGCTGCCGGGCTGCTCGTCGAGCTCCACCTCGACGGCGAGGTCCGATCGCTGCCACGCGGCCTCGACCTGACTGCCTACCGGGTCGTGCAGGAGGCGCTCACCAACGTGCTGAAGCACGCGGGCACATCGCAGGCCGTCGTGCGCATCCGGTACGCCGGCGATGGCCTCATCATCGAGGTGACCGACACCGGGAGGGTGCCGGCGCAGCCCAACGGAACGGGGCGGGGCCTGGTGGGGATGCGAGAGCGGGTCGCGGCATACGGCGGTGAGCTGGAGACCGGCCCTCGCTCCGATGGAGGCTATGCGGTGCTGGCGCGCCTGCCGCTGGAGATGAGGGGCTGACCGCCGCCGAGAGGCGGCCGCACCTCCGTGTCGTGATCGCCGACGACGAGGTTCTGGTCAGGACTGGCTTCCGCATGATCCTCCAGGGTGAGGAGGACATCGAGGTGGTCGGCGAGGCCGAGAACGGCCAGGCCGCGGTCTCGACCTCGCGCCGGCTGCGCCCCGATATCGTCCTGATGGACATCAGGATGCCGGTGATGAATGGGCTGGAGGCGACCCGCCTGGTCCTGGCCGGCGACTCCGCCTGCCGCGTGATCGTGCTCACGACTTTTGACCTGGACGAGTACGTCTACGCGGCGGTCGCGGCAGGGGCCAGCGGCTTCTTGCTCAAGAACGTAACCGCCGAGCAGCTGGCCGCGTCCATCCGCCTGGTCGCCACGGGTGAAGCTCTGTTGGCCCCCTCGATCACGCGGCGCCTGGTCGAGCGCTTCGCGGGCGCTCACCGGCGCCCTGCCGCATCTCACGAGGCGCTCGCCAGGCTCTCGGCCCGCGAGCTGGACGTGCTGAAGCTGATCGCTCGCGGGCTCAGCAACGCCGAGGTGGCCGAAGCCCTGCACCTCGGCCAGACCACGATCAAGTCTCATGTGGGCCGCGTGCTGACCAAGCTCGATGTGCGCGACCGCGTGCAGGCCGTCGTGCTCGCCTATGAGACCGGCCTCGTCGAGCGAGGCACGTCGGAGCGTTTACCTCCCTGAGCGGCCTACCTCATCGGACCGCTCGCCGTCCCGCGGCTCCGCGCCGCGCGGCGATCCGGTTTGCCGGTGCAGGCGGCGGTGGTCATGCACGACAGCTGACAACCCACGATGAGCAACGGTAGTGCCCAGCACTAACCTTCGCTCATGCGGTCGATCATCACGACCGACGGGCAGTACAGCGAGCCCTCGGTGGAAGAGATACTGCGGCTCATCGCTGCACCTGACTCCAATGGATTCTGGCTGGACATCGAGCGGCCGGACGACAGCGACTACAGTCTGCTTCTGGACGGCTTCCGATTCCATCCTCTGACCGTCGAAGATGTGCGGCAGGCGAACCAGCGGCCCAAGATGGACGAGTTCCCAGGCTACTGCTTCACGGTGCTGTTCACCGCTGAACTCGCTGGGGACAGGCTGATCTTCAGAGAGCACCACCTCTATCTGGCAGGCTCACGGCTGGTGACCATCCACCACGAGCGGGAGCCGGCGCTGGAAGAGCTGCGCCGGCGCATCCGGGCGAGTCCCGACCTGACGAGGAACGATTCCGAGTTCCTCCACTATCTGGTGTTCAGCGAGCTGGTCGAGAGCCTGTTCCCGGTACTCGAGGAGCTGGACGAGACGATCGACCAGCTCGAGGACGCCATCGTCGAGCGGCCGACCAATCGCCTTGTCGGTCGCATCACGGGCCTCAAGCACTCGGTAAGCGACGTGCGGCGGATCCTGGGAGCACAGCGGGACGTGTTCCAGCGGCTGCTGACAAGTTCTTTCGACCACGTTGGCAACATGCACGCCGACTCCGGCGCCGGCGAGACGTCACTGTACTGGCGTGACATCTACGACCATTTGATCCGCCAGTACGAGCAGGTGGACTCGCTGCGCGACCTGCTTACTGGCTCAATGGACGTCTACCTCTCGACGGTATCCAACCGGCTGAACACAACCATGAAGCAGCTCACGGTGATAGCGAGCCTCTTCCTGCCTCTCACGTTCATCACCGGGTTCTTCGGCATGAATTTCGGATACATGGTGACGAACATCAGCACAGGGCCCGGCGCGCTGGCGGCCGGGATCTCCCTGATGGTGCTGACCACGCTCCTTCAGCTGTACCTCTTCCACCGGCGCGGCTGGATTTGAGCCGGCAATGCGGCGACCAATCGGGCAGCAGGCTTCTCCTCACGCAGTGCGAGCCGCTCAGGCGTGGGTCGGCATCAACGAAGGGCTCGTCTTCCCGCTGCGCCATGCACTGCAGCCAGCCGGTAGCGCTGCCTCTGGTACTCGCGGTAGGTCAGCCAGACGACGAGCAGGTCGAAGGCCGTGAGCGCCGCCAGCGCGACGGACGGCACCAGGACGATTCGGTAGATCTGATAGCCGATGAAGAGCAGTAGAAAGGCGATCATCCAGGGATACGCCCAGAGCTTGTTCTTCAGCAGCGCCACAACCAGCACGATCTTGACGGCGCCATGCGTCAAGAGGTAAAGCGAAGCGAACAGCACCGACCCTTTCGTCAGGCCATGAGCGGTGTTGAGGAGACGAGTCGCGATGAAGTCATGCGGGTCTTGAGAGAGCTCGTGCTGCGTGAGTGCGCCCACGACGCGATTGATCGTTTCCGGGCTCACCACCAGGAGGATCAATCCACCGACGACCTCCAGGACACCATCAAGACCCTTGAGGACGATGGCGACCTCAAAGGTCCGGTCGAGCAGATCCTTCCGTCGATATGCGCTCACGACTCCGGTCCTGTGAGGCTACCAACCTCCAACGGTCGTTCGAAGTCGGAGAGGTCGATTCGAGCGCTGAACACCCGTTGGGCGGGGCCCGCCAGGAGCAGGTCGCCGCTCCCTTTCTGGCGGACCGCAAGGGAACCTCCGGGCATCTGCACGTCCACAGAGCGGCCGGTGACCTCCATGTGGATGAGCACAGCCGCCACCGCAGCGGCACTCGTGCCGGAAGCCAGCGTGTAGCCCGCTCCACGCTCCCAGATCTCGATCCTGGCGTGCCCCCGATCCAGCACCTCGGCCAGCTGAACGTTCGTGCGGTCAGGAAACAGCTCGTCCCGCTCGAGCAGTCGTCCCAGCTGCAGGCAGCGCTCGCGAGTGACGGGCTCGCCGAATACCACGCAGTGGGGGTTGCCCAGGTTGACAAGGCGGCACGTGGCGCGGCCCGCGGCGGTGTCGATGACGACGAACCGGTCCGGGTCGAAACGCGGGCGCCCGATGTCAAGCTCGCTGACGACTGTCGACCCGCTGACGGCTACCACTCGGACCGGGTTGCCCCGATCGCGCGTGTGGAGCTCGAAGCGCTTCTGGGCATGGTGCCTGAGCACGGCATGACAGGCGGCGATGCGCAGTCCGTTTCCGCTCCTTTCGGCCTCCGAGCCGTCTGGATTGAAGATCCGCACGGAGCGCTCAGCAGGGTCGAAGGCAAGCAGGCCGTCGGCACCGACTCCGTAGTGACGGTCGCAGATCTGGGGCAGCAGCGGTACGACCTGCCCCAGCTCCGCGGGCAGGTCGAGCACCAGATAGTCGTTGCCGAGCGCCTGGTACTTGGTGACCTCGACGATGCACACGACCACACATGATCGCAGCCGGTGCTCTGCGACGCCCGATGGCCGGCTCAAATACAATCCAGTGGATGCGGCCCGCGTTCGCGTTCCCCGCGCAGCGCTTGATCTACTTTCCAGCCTGCTTCTGTAGCTAGCCTGGCCGTCTCCTGACGCAAGCCCGGCCGTGAGCTGTGGCGCGTCGATCATTCACCGTCCACCGCACTGGAGGTATACCCCTCATGACCGAATCCGTCGGTTCTGTCACCAAAGATGCAATGGTCAGCACGGAATGGCTGGCTGAGCACCTCGGCCAGGCCGGATACCGGCTGATCGAGGTCGACGTCAATCCCGCTGCCTACGGCACCGGCCATATAGATGGAGCCATCGGCTGGGATTGGAAAAAGGACCTGCAGGATCCGACCATCCGCGACATCGCCTCTCGTGAGGCGCTCGCCAGGAAGCTCGGCGAGGCCGGCGTCACGCCCGACACCACGGTCCTTCTCTACGGCGACAACAACAACTGGTTCGCCGCCTACGCCTACTGGGCGCTCAAGTACTACGGCCACGACAGGGTTCAGCTCGTGAACGGCGGCCGTGTCAAGTGGGAGATCGAGGGCCGTCCTTACACGACGGACGTACCCCAGGTCCAGCCGGCCACATACCAGTTCACAGGAGAGCCACGAGAGGAGCTGCGCGCCTACCGCGACCAGGTCCTGGAGCGAATCGGCAATGCAGGACTTGTGGACGTCCGCTCGCCGGCAGAGTTTTCGGGCGAGCTGCTGGCCCCTGAGAACCTGCCGCAAGAGGGCGCCCAGCGCGGCGGACACATCCCGACCGCCGCCAACATCCCGTGGGCGACCGCGGTCAAGGAGGACGGCACCTTTAAGGACCTGGCCGACCTGCGCCAGATCTATGGCGGCAAGGGAATCACCAGTGACCGCGAAGTGATCGCGTACTGCCGCATCGGTGAGCGCTCCGCTCACACCTGGTTCGTTCTCCACGAGCTCCTCGGCTACCCCAACGTCCGCAACTACGACGGCTCCTGGACGGAGTGGGGCAGCGCGATCCGCATCCCGATCGAGAAATAGCCGCAATCCCCGCTCCCCTCTGGAGGGAGCGGGGGCATGGTGGGGGCGGGCGCGATGCCCGCCTCGCCCTCTATCCTCTGGGGCGGATGACATTCCAGCCCATGTCCCGGCTTGGCCTGGCGTGCTTCGCCGTGCTCCTTGCGGTAATGGGTTGCAGCAGCTCGAGCAGTTCGAGCGGCGCATCGCCCGCCTCCGGTGGGCTTGTCATCGGTGCCGTCTACCCGCTAAGTGGCCCGCAGTCGAGTGGAGGTCACGAGGAGCTCACGGGCGTCGAGACAGCGCTGGACCTCGCCCAGCGCGAAGGTCTGTTTGGCGGTCGCAACGTCAGACTGCAGGTCGAGTCAGCCACGACGCCGAATGCCGCTCGCGAGGCCGTGGACCGGCTGATCGACCGGTACCACGTGCCGGCGATCATCGGCACCTACGGCTCCACCCTGGCCGAGGCGGCAGCAGGTCGAGCGGACGAGCGGCACGTCGTGTACTGGGAAACGGGTGCAGTGGCAGATTCGGTCAGCGTGGGCCGCCCATACGTCTTTCAGACCGTGGCGACCGGCAGCACGCTCGGCCGAGCGGCGGCAGACTTCACAAGCGACGTACTGCTGCCGGCGTCGAGACTGCTCCCACGTGAGGCCAGGGTGGTAGTCGCCGCCGTCGACGACGTTTACGGCCGCGCCGTGGCAAACGGCGAGGTTGCCCGGGCTGCCGAGCACGGGATCAAGGTTGTCGATCGCATCGACTACGACCCGCGCCGGCTCGACGCCGACGCATTGGCGCTGCGCCTCGCCGGAGACCGTCCGGACTACCTGTGGGACGTCAGCTACATCGACGACGGGATCGCGATCTGGCGGGCGGTGCTGGCCCACGGTGTGCACCTGCGCGCCGCGGTCGGCACGAGCTCGGCGTTCTGCATGCCCGACTTTGGCAGCCGTATGGGGGCTCAGGCGGTAGGGGTCTACGCGGCCGACAAGCCGGACGAGTCGGACGTGAATCCGGCTGTGCTGACGCCGGCCGCACGCGAGCTTCTGACGTCGGCCTCTTCGGTCTATGCCCACCGTGCGGGCGGCCAGAAGATGTCCATCCCGGCCATGGCCGGCTTCGTCGGGGGCTGGGCGCTGTTTCACGGTGTGCTGCCGGCCGTCGGCGGTGCTGTGTCGCCCGAATCGCTGCGCGACCGCGCCTACAACCTGGCCGAGGCCAGGTACAGCAGCATCAACGGCGGCGGTATTCAGTTCGGCAGCCCTGGCACCGCGGCTGCCGGCCAGAATCTGCTGGCCCCGGCTGTGGTGGGGCAATGGCAGGCGGTCAACATCATGCGCGTTGTGTACCCGGCCCCCTTCGCCGAGGCACAGCCGATCCTGGGGAGCTGAGGTTTGGCAACCATATTCGTCACCGGCGGCGCCGGCTTCATCGGGTCCAACTTCGTCCGCTACTGGCTGTGCCAGCATCCCGACGACACGGTGGTCAACTACGACCTGCTCACGTACGCGGGGAACGAGCGCAGCCTTGACGACGTCGTCGCTGCACACGGCGATCGGTACCGGTTCGTCCGTGGCGACATCGGCGACTATGACCTGGTGCTTGGCGTGCTGCAGCAGTGGCAGCCGCAGTTCATCGTCAACTTCGCGGCCGAGAGCCACAACAGCCGGGCCGTGATCCACCCGGGCGCGTTCTTTCGGACCAACGTCCTCGGCACGCAGCGGCTGCTGGACGCGGCCCTGGCCTCGGGAGTCCCCCGCTTTCACCACATCTCGACATGCGAGGTCTTCGGCGATCTGGCCCTTGACGACCCCTGTAGCTTCAGCGAAGACTCGCCGTACCGGCCGCGCACGCCCTACAACGCATCCAAGGCCGGCGCAGACCTTGCTGTCCGCGCCTACTCGGAGACGTTCGGACTCCCCGCCACGATCTCCATCTGCTCCAACAACTACGGCCCGTTTCAGTTTCCGGAGAAGGTGATTCCCGTCTTCGCCATCTCGGGGCTGCGCGGCCGGCAGCTGCCGCTGTACCGGAGCAGCAAGCACCGCCGTGAGTGGTTGCACGTCGATGACCACTGCCGTGCGATCGACGCGATCCTGGCACGCGGCCGTCCCGGCGAAACCTACAACGTGGGCAGCGGGGTAGAGCTCGAGGTGGAGCAGATCGCGGATCTTGTCCTGGACACGCTTGGCCTCGAGGTGGGCGCCAAGAAGTACGTCCAGGACCGGCCCGGCCATGACCGGCGCTACCTGCTCGACTCCTCGAAGATTCGCGATGAGCTGGGCTGGAGTCCCGAAGTGCCCGTTCAGCGCGGCATCGGCGAGACGGTGGTCTGGTACCGGGACCACGAGGCCTGGTGGGGGCCCTTGCTGGACAAGCGCACCGTGGACGAGGAGGCCTGGCAACCCGCGACCAGATAGAGCGCCACGCGGTTGGGGATTCCCACGCGAACATCCATAAACTTGGAGCCGTTGCAGGAAGACAGGCTTGAACGCGCCTTTTTGCTGGCCAGGGAGCGCCGCTACGAAGAGGCGGTGATCCTCCTCGAGTCCGTGCTGGAGGCAGAGCCGGCAAACTCCGCGGCCCTCACCCAGCTCGCCTTCTGTCAGCTCAGGCGGCGCCAGCCACGGCTGGCTCTGCTCGAGCTTGACAAAGCCGAGTCCATTGACGGCGTCACTGCCCGCACGGCCCGTATGAGGGGCGACGCCCTCAGCAGCCTGCGACGGTATCGCGAGGCGCGAACCGCCTACCGGGAGGCTGACGCTCTGGGCGACCGCACGAGCTGGAACCTGGTCCAGCTGGCGCGCTGCTGCCTCCGTCTGAACGACCTGGAAGGTGCGCGCGCCGCGGCGGCGAGGGCTGTCGAGCGCGGACCGCGCGACGATGCTGCCTGGGTCGTGCTGGGTGACATCGCCGCGAGAGCCGGTGACATTGCCGAGGCGGAGACCGCCTATCAACGCGCAACCGAGCTCAAGCCGGGCGACGGCTACCCATATGCACGCCTGATCGAGTGCCGGCTCCTCCAGCTCGAACCCGAGGGACGGAAGCGGGAAGTTGAGCTCTTGCTCAAGAGCACCGGCGGCGACAACCCCCACCTCCTGCAGCTCCTGGCCAGGCTTCGGAGCGAGCTCGGCGACGCGGTCGGAGCCGCCGCCGCGTGGCGCAAAAGCCGCCGGCGGGCCGGGGTGAGTGGCGACGCATACGCGCTTCGCATGGAAGGCTTCGCTCTCAAGAAGGCAGGGAGCCTTCCCGAGGCCGCCGCGGTTCTGCGGGAGAGCCTCTTGATGGAGCCAGAGAACGTGATCGCGTTCCAAGGCTACGTCCGGCTCCAGCAGGAGCGGGGCGCGATCGGAGAGCTGCGGGAGACCCTCCAGGAGCTGCTGCCGATCGCCGGCAGCCGCCGAGGGGCGGTCCACGGGGAGCTGCGAAAGCTACCTTCGGACGGTGAGCCGCACAGCTAGATCATCTCGCCGGCGGATCGCCGACCTGGTCGCCGTCACCGCCGCCGAGACGGTGGTCCGGCTCGACGGCGGCTCTGGCCGCCTCGACGAGCTCGTGATGACGGGCGACGTGGTTCGCAGCCTGGGTGCCGTCCTGGAGGCGGCACACGGCCAGACCGGCGCCGCGTTTCTCGTGGTGGGCCACTTCGGCTCAGGTAAGTCACACTTCCTGGCCGCCCTCGGCGAGCTGCTCGTCCAGCCGTCTCGGGCACGCGAGCTTGCGGCCTGGGACAGCCGCCTCCGTGAGATGGCGGCTTCAGCTCGTCCGTCGCTGGCGATCCGCGTGCCTCTGGTCGAGTATCGAGCAGACGCGTCACTGGAAGATGTCGTCTGGCGGCGTGCATGGCAAGCGCTGCACGCGCCCCCGCCGGCAATCACCTCCAACCGCGTCGAGAGCTGGGAGCGCGTCCTGGCGGCCGCCCGGTCAGGCGGACGCCAGGGACTCGTCTTCTTGATCGACGAGCTCAGCGAGTTCCTGAAGGCCAAGCGAGGTCCTGTGCTCACCGAGGATCTTCGCTTCCTCCAGTTCCTCGGTGAGTGGCCAGGCCAGGATCCGGTGCTGGTCGTCGGCGCCCTGCAGGAGAGCATCGAGGAGGTGGCCAGCGTCAGCCAGCGCGAGCTGGGGCGCATTCGCGACCGCTACCCGCTGACCCTGGGGCTTTCCATCCGGCACGTTCAGGATCTGGTCCGCGGCCGCCTTGTGCGTCTGCTACCGGGCGCCGAGACGGAGGTTGAGCGCGTGTATCGCGAGCTCAAGGCGGCCTTCCCGTCCTGGTCGGTCTCGCAGGACGCATTCCTCAGCTGCTACCCGCTGCACCCGGACACTCTCAACCTGCTCGACGGGCTGCGCTTTCTCCTCTCGCAGCAGCGAGGCGTTGTGGACTTCATCTGCAGGCAGCTTCGCGGCGACCCGGCGGCCGGCATCGAGCCCTGGCAGGAGCGCGAAGAGGGGGAGCTCGTCACCCCTGACCGGATCTACGACCACTTTCGCTCCCGCCTGCACGAGCGGGTGGAGACCAACCGGCTGGCGGACACCGTCGTCCCCTACTACGAGCGGGCCACCGAAGTTCTCTTCGACTCTGCCTCTGACCGGCTGCTCGGCGTTCGTGCCGTCAAGCTGCTGGCCCTGGTGGCGGCCTCCGCGCTGGAGCGCCGCCGCACTGGACGTGAACTGGCCGAGATGCTGCTGACGCGTGTGAGCGCTCTCGATCCCCAGGCCAACTACT